>ERZ795052.2370-NODE-2370-length-23108-cov-23.967076_pt1 | contig 23108 bp, 29 predicted proteins | sample MGYA00375136_ERZ795052 | MGnify/ENA primary metagenome ERZ795052 (study PRJEB30181, sample SAMN05720156) | activated sludge metagenome | isolation source: Anaerobic digester | place: Japan | collected 2015-05-26 ... | reverse complement strand
CCTCCACGTTGCAGATCCGCCCAGATGTGGTTGACGAAGAACTGGCTCACGGCGGCGACGGGTCCGCTGCACATGGGGTCGGCCTGGTGACCGTGGATCATGAGAATGGAATCGTTCAGGATGACGGCCTCATAGATCTGCATTCCCGGAAAGAGTGCCTGATAGATGTCCTGGTGATCTTTCCAGTAGAGGTCATGGTTCCCCCATACCTTAATGTAACGGGTCTTTGCCGGGTCCGGATCATGGAATTTAGCCAGGAGCTCATAGACCGGGGTATGGGTGATGTAGATCTGGTCGAAATTGTCGTTCTCCCAGAGCTCCTCGGCGTCGCCCAGTTCGATGTAGGTGAAGCCGTTTTCAAGGTAATACTCCAGGGCGCAGCGATAGATCAGGGAGTTCTGCGCAAAGTCGTCGGCGCCTGAACCGTCCCCTCGGTGCATGTCGGACATGACGATCAGTTTCATGCCAGGAGTGGACGTGATGTGTTTGATCCGTTCAAATTCGGGAAGGTTGCTCATGCTTTTTGACCTCCTTTCTCCTCAAGGGGAATCACCTTTGCGAAGGCGTTTACGTTATCCCGGATAACCTCTCCGTGGCCCGGATAAATCGTCCTGACACAGAGCACATCGTTAAGAATAGCGAAGCAATCACTCGCCAGGTCTTCGTCCCAGCAAAAGCGGTTCAGATAGCCCGTGCCGTCATGCCTACCCAAGATGAGATCGCCGCAGATGAGTTCCTGTGTTTTTTCGTTGTACAGCGAAATGGAATCCGGCGTATGGCCAGGCGTGGGAACCGCCTCCCAGTCCGAAAATCCAATTCGGCTCAGCAGAGCTCCCTGCATGTCGATATAGGAGACCCGGTCTGTATACGGAAGACGCCCATTGTCCTTGAAGACGGGCAAGGGAACACCGGCAAGGGATTCGAAGGCGATGTGCGACAGATTTCCGATGCGGGTATAATTTTCACGGATCGTGGGAACGAGACCGCTCAACCAGTTTTTCATGGGCGCAAGGTTTTCCTGTCCCTCGATGTATCCTTTCGCGTGAAGATCAAACAGCACCCGTGTTTCCGATGAACACTTATTCAGGAGCGTACCGATCCCGCCAATATGATCGATGTGGAAGTGCGTGGCGAAGATAAATCGGATGTCCTCAAGGAGCCTTTTCAAGATCCCGATGCAGTATGTCGCGACCTCCTGAGCCGCTCCGATGCTGCCAATATCCATAGCAATCAGGCCGTCGTCCTCCTCAATCAGATAGGTATTGGCAAAGCCGCTTTTCGGAATGACATGAACCATAAAAAGACCTCAAAATAGCCCTTGATCGAAAAAGTTTGTTCCCCCTATCCCCTACCCCTTCCCCCCGGAAACGGTGACAGGTAAGGCAAGAGACCAGAGACGTTCGAATTCGGCGATGAAAGAGGCGATGAAATTGCCGTCGTCCGTGAAGATGGCGGCCTCGTGATTGCGGAACTCTGAATCGTTGGTGAAGTTGTAGCTGCCGGTCATGAGATGGACACCGTCCACGATTAGGATCTTGTGGTGCATGCAGCCCCTCTTGAGCTTGATGAAGCGAACATCGACGCCGTTTTCGATCAGCCATTCATCGATGGAATAGGATTTCCGCGCGTTTTCCATGTCCAGGATCAGGCGGATCTTGACGCCTCGTTTGATAGCCTTGACCAGGGCATTGCCAAGATACTTCGAGGAAAAGGCGTAGGCGGCCACGGAGATTTCCTTCGCAGCCGCCTGCGTCAGCCTGGACAGTTCCCTGGAGATGCCCGCCTTCGGGGAGAAGAGGACTTTGCAGGCCGTCGTCGGATAAGCAAGTTCCGAAACCGGCACTGCGGCGATCTTCTCTTTTCGTTTGGTTGCGGCATCCCCCGCTTTTTGTTTCATCAACGCTTCTTCCAGTTCTTCCCGGCCGCCGGTCTTGCCTTTCCTTTCGCAGCCGGCTTGGCCGCCCGGGCATCGGACGCAGTGGGTTTGGCTGCCTTCTCTTCCTGAGCCCGCTTCCGCAGCATCATGCTGTCCTTCCAGGTCTTGGAGACCTTGAAGCCGATCCGGTAGCCTGCCGGGATCTTGATAGGCTGCCCCGTTGCCGGGTTGCGGCCCATGCGCGCGGCGGTTTTTTTCATCGCGAAAATACCGAATTTCGCGAGCTGAATTCGCCCACTTTGCTCCAGAAGATCAAGGAGACTGTCCTGAACAGACTTGATGGCCGTCTTGGCGTTCTCCTTGGTGATGCCGGCCTTCTCGGCAACGGCGTCAATGAGTTCCTGCTTCCGCGCGCCTGCAAATCTTCCCTTCTTAGTCATTCGTTTTCACCTCCTTTCTTTTGAGTATGCCGTTCCTCTTCTGATGGGAGAAGAACGGGTAAAAACTTTTTCATGCAATCGTGTGCATTTCCCTTACCGATACCGAAGCACCGTTACGGCGACGATGTAGAGGATGTAGCCGATTGCACCGACAATCATGGCCCCGAACATCCAGCCGGTCTTCTGGAAGAACTGGCCGATGAAGCGGGAGGCCCACATGGATGGCGTGATGTTGGCCTCCAGGGCGCCGATCCGCTGCTGGAAGTCCCCGATCTTCTCGGCGTGCTCCCGGCAGGAGAGTTCCTCGACAATGTCGGAGATCCGCTTGACCTGGGCGATCAGATCATTCATGACCTGTCGGTCGGCCAGGAGGTTCACCTCGTAGGCCTGCTTCAGGAGGCAGATGGTCTTGTCCAGGGCGGCATATTGCTTCTTCAGTTCCTCCGTCTGGCAGGAGAGCTTCGTGATGCTCTCCAGGAGGAGCTGGGCATACATGGCAAAACCGCCGTCGGGATTGTCCGTCATGGCCCGTTCACTCCGTCCTGTTCAGCCGCCCGGACCCGCTCCCTCAGGGGAACGGACAGGCGGGCATAGTCGTTCCAGATGCCGTCTACATAGGCGATGATCTGCCGGTGGTCGGGGTGCTTGCCGCCGACGGCACAATCATCGCTTTCGAGATGGCGTTTCACGCCCTCCCAGGTCTGCCAGGAGGCGTCTTCCTTTCTGGCCAAAGCGATGGCCCGGTTGATGTAACCCCGGCCGCCGTTGTAGGAGGCGAGGGCGAATTGAAGCCGTTCCCGTGGATCGGGGATCTCCGGGAAGCGTTCATACTGCTGCTTCAGGTAGGCGATCCCGGTCTTCAGGTTGGATTCGGGATCGAAGAGCTTCTCCCGGGAAACGCCGAGATACTGACCCGTCGCCGGCATGATCTGCATCAGGCCGACGGCGCCGCAGGAGGAAACGGCCTTCGGATCAAAGGCGCTCTCCCGGCCGATCTGGCACTTGATGAGGCGCCAGTCCGTTCCCGGCCAGACTTTCTCTGTCCAATACTGAATCAGACTGTCCCAGCGGTCGGCGGCGTTCATCCGAGAACCCTCTCCAGAAAGTCAGCCCACCGGCATTCGTTGGCAAAGTCCAGACCCCGGTAGGCCGGGTTGATGCGGTCAGCGGGGAAGTAGATGGAGAGCCCTTTCGTCCCGGCGACCTCCCGCCCCAGCTTGCCCTGACAGAGGAGGGGCTTCGTTCTTCCGGTCCGGAGGGCCGCAAGGAGGGCCTCGGCCTTCTCCCTGATCCGGCCCCCGTCCTTGCTCCGGAGTTTCCGGGCAAAGGCGTACAGGTCCAGGTAGTTGTCGTCGTAAAACTTCGGGGCTCGCTCCCAGGCCCACTGGATCAACTTCCGGTTCTTGTCGAAATCGGAAAGAATTTCTGCCGCCAGGGGGTTCAGCGTCTGGATGATCTCCGCGGTGGCGGCCGTATTGATGGCAGACTGGGTGACGGTCTCGCCCTCATCCCGGTAGGAAGCGACATACTGCTTGACGACCTCCTTGGCGACGATATGGGTCTTGCTCTTCGGCTTCGCCGTGAGAAATGCGATGATCTCGGCATAGGGCCAGCCGTCGTTGGGTTCCTCGATCTCCGAGCCGACGAGGATCTCCACGGAATCCCGAAGCTGCCAGGCGACCTCCACCATCGTCATGAGGCAGGCGTCCATGCCGAGGATGTCGATCTTCCTGCCGATTACGGTGCAGGCGCGGGCGAGAACGTCCTTCAGCTCCCGGTTGTCCAGGGCATCGCCGCCGGAGTGATCGTCATAGCAGATGCTCCGGTGGGTAGTGTGATCGGGAATATTGGTGTTGTGGCGGAAAAGAGAGGCCCGGGAACCGGAGCGGCGGAATCGAGCATCAGAAGTTTCCCGGACCGCTGCCCGGCTTTTGGCCTCCTCCCACCAGCCGCTGCCGTGATTCCAGAGGATCAGGAAATACCTTTCGGCGGGGTATCGTTCTGCGGACCACGTGAGGAAATCTTCCAGGACCTTGGGATCGCCGGTGTTCGTCTCGCCGAAGGTCTCCAGGCAATCCCGTTCATACCCGCCGCCTTTCGTGATCAGGAAACGCCGGGTCTTCCTGTCCTCCAGACGGTCAAGCTGAACCAGGACATTGACGTCCTTTGTGGAGCCCACGCGGGCCATCTCCTCGATATCCCGGAGGGCCGCCCCGTCGAGGTTGTTGTCCCCGGCCATGTAAACCATGACCGTCCATTTGGCCTTGCCGCTACGATGAATCTTTGCCTTGTCTGCCATCGCGCCCCCTTTCACCCCGTCGTTTCGGGTTTAAATTTTGGACCGATGGTAAAGGCTATGGTCTGGAAAAATCAAAGAAGGTGGGCACTTATAGACGCTATAGACAGAGAATCCGCTTCTGAATGGATATAATCAAGGTCATCTGGTCAAATAACGTCGGCACGCTTGACATTTTGCCGACGTTATTGTACCGTACTTTCCCATGAATACCGCCCGAGAAAAAGCTATCGATATGATCCGGAAGCAGGGAGGGATTATCCGCACCCAGGAGGCCCTGCGTCGCGGGATTCACCGGCGCACCCTCTACGGCCTCCGCGATGATGGGGCGCTGCTTCCCACTTCAAGAGGTCTCTATCGGCTTGCCGAAATGGAGAGCTTTCCTACGGAAATCGATCTGGTCAACGTGGCCAAGCGTGTTCCTCTTGGCGTTATCTGCCTCATCTCCGCCCTTTTCTTTCACGAGCTGACTACCCAGATACCGCATGAAATCTGGCTCGCTGTGGACAGGAAGGCCCGCAAACCCAAGGTGGATTATCCGCCGGTCCGGACCATGTTCTTTACCGGACCTTGCTTCCACGAGGGCATCGAGATCCATCGCTTCATGGAACAGGATGTCCGGATCTACAATGCCCCCAAAACGGTGATCGATTGTTTCCGATGGCGCAATGAGGTCGGGCTCGATGTCGCCCTGGAGGCGGCCCGCACATACCTGAAACGCCGGGGAGCGAGTCCAGCCATGCTGATGGATTACGCCAAACTATGCAAAGTGGAAAAACTCGTCACCCCTTACCTGGAGGCCATGGTATCGTGAATGCACAGCCGGTGAAGAATGTCTCTGCCTCGGTAAAAAACCGTATTCTATCTATGGCCCGTCAGAGCAGGAAACCCTTTCAGTCTCTTCTGACACACTACGGTCTGGAGCGTTTTCTTTTCCGGATGTCCCGGTCGCCGCTGAAAGAAAAGTTCGTTCTGAAGGGCGGCCTGCTGCTGATGGGCATGGGTCTCCCCATGGCACGGACGACACGGGATATCGATTTTCTTGGGCTCGGATCGAAAGATATGGAAGCCGTCGGCGCGTCGATCCGCGAAATCGGCAGAATGACGTTCGCTGACGGTCTCATCTATGAATTCGACCGTATGAGCATAGAGGCACTGGCTGAAGATACGGAGTACCCCGGAATCAGACTCAAGTTCGATGCCTGGCTCGGTAAGGCAAGAATCCCGATGCAGATCGATGTCGGATTCGGCGATATCGTGATTCCCGAGGCGCGCGAGATGACGTTTCCGACATTGCTGGACATGGAACCGCCTGTCGTCAAAGCGTACGGCATTGAGACGGTCATCGCGGAAAAATTCGAGGCATCGCTTGACCTGGTGGAACTCAACAGCCGCATGAAGGATTTCTATGACATCTGGATGTTGAGTCGTACCTATCCGTTGCAAGGGCTGACACTCCAGGAAGCAATTATTGGCACATGCCGGCGCAGGTCAACACCTCTCAATTCTCGAGAGCCTGTATTCTCCGGGGAATTTGCCGAGAGGACCGACAAACGGGCGCAATGGAAGACATTTCTGAAGAAAAGTCAGCTTCCCGACATACCGGAAGATTTCTCAAAGATCATGAAAGATTTCGGTGAGTTCCTGCGTCCGGTCATCGAGGCCAGCGAAAACCAAAGACGCTTCGAAGTGAATTGGCTGCCTGGAGGACCCTGGCAACCGGCAAGTTAAAGACACTCTGCCCAGACCAACCCGGTGCCTACAAAGTGCCTACATTTTTCAAGCTACTTTGCAATTAATTGATTATATTAGGTTATCTCGACGGTGCAAAAATTCGATTCCCATGCACTTCCGCCATTTTTTATTGATTTTATTAGGTTTTACTTGGCAGAATCTTTCCCCCGAATTTCCCCCAGGGGGATGACTTTCCTCTCCAGAATGCGGCGTTTCGCTTCGAGTTGGACGGAGGCGTATTGCATGACCGAATCGCGGCGCGCATGATCCGTCAACATTTGCAGTTCGTCGATGCTGAGGCCCTTTTCGTTGACGTACTGGCTGCAGGAGGAGTGCTTCAGTCCCGCATACATGTCGATCTCCTCACCCACCGCCGCACATGCCGCATGCCACATTTCCACGTGCCGCAGCGCTTGTAGCAGTAGCGTTTGTAACCCTCCCGCGGCAGGTCGAGGGCGCCGATTTTCGCGAAAAGGGTCTTCAGTCCGTTGCTCATCCCGACGGGCGTTGCCTGCTTCACCTCACCCTGCGGCGTGGCGGCTGCGGAAGGTTTCCCCGTCTCGCCGGTTTGCCTTGCCCGCGGTGACAGCACTGCAGCCGCGGAATCCTTCCCCGCCTCATCCCCTTTCTCTGACTGAACGGCTTGGCCTGCCGGCGGCAAAGTGACGGATGCTGCGTCCCGCCCCGTTGACCCAGCCTGCTGCGTCGCAACTTTCTGCGGGAATGCCTCTGCTTTGGCCGCTCCAACCTTGCCCCGGTCTCCACGGGTCTCTTCCCGCTGCCGCCCACCAAACGGCTTCTCCTGCGCGACCTCTCCCGGCGCCGCCTGCCCGTTGTTCTCCAGCCAGGCGAGGAGCGTCCTGCCCGTCTCGATGGTGGGCACGAAGTACTGACCGTCGAACAGGGTCGTCCGGTCCTTGGTGGTCGTGGCGGTGTGCTGCTGATCGAGATCGATAAAGACGGTAAACTCGTACTCCATGCCGTCGCGCTGGATGGGGCTCATGCCGAGCTTCTTGACCTGCTTCTTCCCGTTCTCCTCCACCTGGGCGTATTCCATCTTGCTCCGCATGGTGGCGATGATGTGGCATTTGGACTGGAGCATGGCGTCCACCAGCTCGTTGTGCTTCGGCGTCACCTGCCGCCAGGCGCTCCAGGAATTGCCCGTCTTGTCGGCGATGTGGCCGTGGACATCCAGCAGTCCTCCCTGACCCACCCAGGCGTGGGACAGGGAATCGATGATGATCGTCTCGTAGCCCAGATCTTCCGCCGCCCGGATGGCCTCGACATATTTCCTAGGCTCGAATGGCGGGTGGATGGTGCAGGCGTCATATTCCCCCAGGTGGTCGTAGAGTTCCCCGGAGCCCCGTTCCGTGTCGATCATGGCGATCCGGCCGCCCAGACCCAGGGCGATCAGGAGCGCCGAATAGGTCTTCCCCGATCCCGCGGGACCGGCGATGGCCAGCCTAAGCTTTCCCTTCTTCCTCTCTGCCTTGTGAAACTGTGACATCTTCGTTTCCTCCTTTCCGTGGAAAGGCAAAAATCATGGTTTTTCTGCCTTTGTGGATTTTGCCGATGCATAGAATCCTCTTTCCCGCTTCGTCCTTTTTGACTATTTCCAATTCCTTCAGCTCCATCGCACCACCTCCCTTCACCCCCCGGACAGCCCCCGATCAGATTCTTTCCTCCTCCAGCTTCTTGAGAAAGCGATCCACGGCGGTCCTTCTTTTCGTCTTCGGTTGCGGCTTATTGATTCTCTTGAGATTTTTTATGGCCTTGGCGTAGCCTTCCTCCATGCAGTGGACGATGTCTTCGACCAGAATGTCGTTCACGCCGTGGAGGAGAAACAGGCACTCCAGGTACAGGGCCATGTCGATGAAGGTATCCCTGACGATGCGGGTCGCGTTTGTCGGTTTGGGGCTGTCCATGATCCTCCTCCTCAAAAAAATGCCTCCTACCTGGATACGTCAAAAAAAGTGCTCCAGGGGACAAAAAATCTTTATTGCCCATATAAAATCAGCTACTTGGAAAAATGTTTTTTTATGAGCCCCATGATCCTGAGCCGCCGGCGCTTCAGGCGGTCGTAGTCGCCGGGAGCCACAACGTCCTTGAGGGATTTTCCCTTGATGAGCGTTTCCATGATCATTCGCTTGTCCTGCTTCGTGATCTTCCTGGCCCGGATCAGGTGATCCAGGAAGGCGGCGGTCTCCGTTACGATTTGCTCGATTCGGTCGTCTTCACCGTCACCGGCGGCATAGGTCCGGTTCGACTCAAATTCGTCTGTGCCGTCCCCTTTGAGGGCAACGAATCCCTCATCGGGGATCGGGGACAACAATCCCCGGACCCGGTTTCTCAGCTCCCCGACGATCCGGCCGGCCACTTTGTATGGGGTGATGGCGCTTTCCCTGATGATCTGGATGAGGAAAAGGCAGAGGTCCTGGATGAGATCCTCCCGGTCGATGCCGGGATGTCTCCGCCTTGTATGGGTGTAGATGCTCGCCAGCGCCGGTGTGAAAAGGACAATGAAGAGCGGGGCGATGTCGCGATGCCGGTTGTCGTTCCGGTAACGGGAAACGAGATCGAAGAGGATGGCGTCCTTCCGGTCCAGATCCGCCGCCTGGTCATGGAAGAAGGCGATCAGATCGCCGGGATCGGCAAAGGGGAAGAGCACCGGGCATTCCGCCCGCAGGCCCTCATAGGCCCGCCTGAATCCCCGGGAGGATAGCTCCTTCCGGTACCCGGAAAAAGATAAGCCCATGCGTCGACAGCGGCATGGGCTTCGGGAGCCTCGGAGCCTCCTCCTTTGAAATTATTTGATATTCCGGGCCTCGGGGGCCTCTAAAAGCTAATGATTCTTCTGCACTTGGAACACTGGATGGCGACCAGATGACCGACGACCCGTCTGGTCATGCGCCCACAGGGACAGGAATCGACGGCCAGGATACAGTCCGACCCCTCCTCCAGGATGATCTGCCCCCGGACCCACCTCCCGCATTCGCAGGGGTAGTCGTAGTGACCCAGGGCCAGGGGCGGCCGGGCCAGTTCGGCGAGTTTCTTTCCGTCATGGGGGCAGCGGCATTCGTACATGGTCTGATTGTCTTCTTTTCATTGCCTGGGGAAAACGCTTCGCCAAAGCACTACCCCAAGAGGATCGAAAAAGTTTCGGACAAAAAGCGGTCTTTTGGCGGTTTTTTTGTGGACAAAAAGCGGCCAACATGATCTGATCTAAAAATTAGCCGGCGTTTCCGGTACAGGAATGCAAGGCCATTCTCTAACCGGCATACTCTGCCATGCATCCTTCAGATAATTTTCATTGACATTGTTATATTTCAGGTGCATTATCTGTCGCCAGAGGACATATTATGCGCCCAAATTACAATAACAACCTTAAAACATTGGGGCCTCAATCCGTGCGCCTGGTCTCCACCCTCTATGAAGAAAACAAACCCGTCTTTCGTCTGGAGGATGTCAGAAGGATTCTGAGTCTTCAAGAACTACCCGCCAGCAATTTCGTGAGGCAGCTTGTGAACAGGGGCGTGGCTACCCGATTGAAGCCGGGCCTCTTCATCCTGGTGCCTCAGGAGTTGGGAAGGGAAAGAGAATACATGGGAAGTCCGCTCATTGTCGCCCGTGAGCTGGCCGGGGGAAAAGGTTATTACCTTTCTCATGGTACAGCCATGGAAATTCATGGGATGGTCACCCAACCGCAGCTTGTTGTCCACGTAACGACCATGGAAAAACGCCGTCCTGTTCACATTATGGGCACGGACTTTCAATTTATTACCTGCAAAAAAGAACATTTTTTCGGTATCAGCGAACACTGGGTGACCAAGCAGGAAAAAGTGATGGTCAGTGATAAGGAAAAAACCGTCATTGACGGTCTCCGGCAGCCTGAGTACTGTGGCGGCATCACGGAAACCGCTAAGGGGGTATGGATGCGCCGACAGAATCTGGACGCCGACAGGTTGATCGAATACGCCATAACAATGGATATCGGCGCCGTCATCCGCCGGCTGGGCTATATCCTGGAACTCTACGGAATCGGCTCTCCGGAAAAGCTGGAATACCTCCGTGATCATCTTACCGATACCTATGTAAAGCTCGATCCGCTCCTCCCTCCCGAAGGGAAGTTCATCAGGAAGTGGAGATTGCACCTCAATGTATCGCCGGATGAACTTTTATCCGTAGTGAGGACATAATGATACCTCAGCGAAACCTGTCGTTGTTGTCGAATCGTCTCGCCCGAAAAGGCGGCCGTCGCGTCCCGGAGGCTGTTCTCGAACGCGACTACTGCCTCTCCTGGTTTCTTATCGGATTGTCAAAAACGCCCCTCATAGATATCCTTGCCTTCAAAGGCGGTACGGCCATCAAGAAATGCTACATTCCCGATTATCGTTTTTCGGAGGATCTTGATTTTACCCTGAGGGAAGCCGTTTCTTTTGAAAAGATACAGGCGTATCTTGCCATTGTCTTTGAAAACGTTGAGAAAGCTTCCGGAATCAAGATTCAAGTCAGTCGTTATGATCGGCATTCCCATGAGAACAGCCACACATTTTTCATCGCCTATGAAGGACCTCTACCGGGAACGGCGGTAAAAGAGGTCAAAGTGGATATAACCATACAGGAAAAAATCGTCTTCCCCATTGCGTCAAATCCCGTGCTCAAAACCTACGATGAATATGAGGATCTGCCGGATGATGCAATAATCAGCATTTATTCCATCAACGAGATTGTATCGGAAAAAATCGTCGCCCTTCTTGATCCAGCAAGGAACGAGCCCCGCGATCTTTACGATTTATGGTATCTTTCGACCAACAAATATGTCGTGCTGGCCGATTTGGCCGAAGCCGTTGCGCTGAAAATGAAATTTCGGGGTAGGGAATTGATGGATGTGAAAGAGAACTTTGTCCGAAAGGAGGCGCGGCTGAAAAAACTCTGGAATGTCCGTCTCTCTGCACAAATGGCAACCTTGCCGGAATTTGATGAGGTATTCCGTGCGGCCTTGCGTGAATTGCGACAGGCGGAATTGCTGGGTTAATAAACTATAACTGCGACTTCATAACCATGACAAATAGAATTCGCTGAAGGACGGGAAGATTACTTTTTTACGGCCGGCTTATTTTTCTTCCTGGCATTGACCAGGAGTCGCCACCGTTTTAACTGATCGATCCCCCTGAATGGTCTGGATGGCACAAGGGGTGCGGGTACCGGTTTCTTAAGGGCGATGTAGTCGGCCAGTTCCCCGGTTTTGCCGTCAGCGCCCACCAGATCGAGCAGATAACCGAGTCGCTGCGCCCAGGCAATGGGAGAAAGCGCCGCTATGGAGACCAGCTCCTTTGCGTCAATACGATCTGCAAGCTCCGCCAGGATGGTGGCCACGTTGTCCAATCCTGCCGCGTGGTGAAAATAGCCGACCAGGTCAAAGGCCGTTGCCGCCGGCGTCGATATTTTCAAGTAGCCCCGGGGGGTCTTGAAATCCGCCGTCGGTATCTTTTCCATATTCTTTCTGGCGATGAATTGTACCCGTACTTTCCCGCACGCGATTTCGGGCCTGTTCCTGGCCACGACCACCTGAAAGACCTGAGGGCGCTGGTGTGCCGCGCCGTGATACTCGGCGGCACTAAGCAACCCGGAATAATACGCCTCGTGCAGATGTTCCATCAGAAATGGAATGAAATGGTCGGCCGGAAGGCAACCGGCAGCCCTGTGCTCCGGAGGAACAATGACATAGAATCCCTTGTAAGGTACGGCAAGCTCGCCTTTCTGCCGGAGGCGACGAAGCGCTGCACGGGCGGCAACCATGCCCGTGCCCAAAACCCGGACAGCCTCTTCGATGCTGAAGCAATAGCACCCGCGTGAGATCAGGTCCGTAGTGAATTGACTGGCAAGCATATGGTTCCTCGGTCAAATGAATTGCTGAGGCAAAGTAACACATTTCGTTACTTTCGTCGAGTGAAACATGCATCATTAAGTCAGGTGACGATCAAAACAGTGTCACAGGAAAATGCGAAAAAGCGGATTTTATGCGGACAAAAAGCGGCCGTCAGCTTCATGACCGCTTTGATGAAGATTATGAGACGGTTACCGTCTCACCTTGCCGTCTTGCGATTTCAATGATGGCGCTGGCGTCATCTTCAAGCCACTGCTGCTCACCGCACGGGATAGGTTCAATGCGATTGTCCGTTCGCGCCGCGAGCCGCCACAGCAGGTTGATATCCTCACGGCTGCGCCGGTCGTCAAACCTGGGAGAGACAACGAGCAGATCAATGTCGCTCCAGGTATCCGTATTTCCGGCCACCTGTGAACCGAATACGATGCCGAACTTTACGGCCACGCCCTGATCCTGCAACGCACGCAGATACTTGCGAACGCCGTTCAAGACTGATTCATTAACCATTGTGAAGCCTTATCTGCTATCACTTTCTTCTGTAAATTTCTTTGCGGTGGTCGACGCGAAGCACGACAATATCGTCGCCTTCCATGTCGAAGATCACACGATAATCACCGATGCGAAAACGGTAGCCGCCGAGTTCCGGGTCGGTCAGCGGTTCAGCATATTGTAAAGGATTGTCTTTGAAGCGAAGGAGGGTTGTGCCGATGCGCTTTTTGAGACTGGCTTCAAGCTTGCCAATGTCCCTGACGGCTTTCCGTGTATATACGAGCCGGTAACTCAATGTCCGAATACCTCGTCATGTGTCTTTACACGACCGGCCTTATAGTCCGCCCTGGCTTCCTTGATGCTCTCCAGGTATTCGGGTGAGGTTGTAGCGAGCAGTTCCTCCAGGAAGGCTTCCCGATCCCTCTTCTTCATGGCCTTCACGGCACTAATAATCTCTTGCCGTGATAAATTGACTTTGATGGCATTCAACATGGCTATATCCTTTCTATTCAACTATTCAAGACTATCGAAAATAATATCATGCATTGTTAAAATCCGCCATAAAAAACCAAAGAACCTCTTCCAGACAGGGGTGCCTGACATTCTCCACCCGGCATATCCGAGCAAAACACACGAGATCGTCAGCCCGGAAACGTTTCCGAGCAGTTTACTTGTCGCTATTCTTCCTTTGCTCTGCAAGCCACTGGCGGCCTTTATCGGTCAGGCGGTATTTCTGCAGGCGGCTGTTGGGCTTGTCGGGGATGGTCATTTCAATCAACCCATCCGCCAGGGCCGGTCTTAGATAACGCTCACGGAAGGATTTGCGGTCCTGCAGGCCGAGAGTGGTTTGCAGCGCTTCGCGGCTCATTTCTTCCTGGAGTGCCAGAACCAGTTCGCCGACTTGGGGGGTGACTTGGGGGGTGACTTGGGGGGCTGTGGTGGTTACGGCATCCAGGATCATACGGAGCATAAAGGCGATGAACGGCTCGGAATCGGTCCGGTTCGTGCTCTCCTGTAATGCTTCGTAATACTCATGCTGATGTTCGAACACCAGGCTTTCTACCGGAATGTTGGCAAATAGGGGGTTCCAGCGGGTCAGAATCAAGCTCTGCCAAAGCCGCCCCAAGCGGCCGTTGCCATCGATAAAGGGGTGGATAAACTCGAACTCATAGTGAAAGACCGAACCGGCAATCAGCGGATGGGCATCGGTTGTAGCCAACACCAGCCATCGGCACAGGTCGCTCATCAGTTGTGGTACCCGATCCGCCGGGGGAGCCATGTGGATCACTTGAGTGCCTGCCATCACGCCCATGCCGCCGCGCCGGTACATTCCGGCCTCGTCGATCAATCCCGCCATCAGCATTCGATGCGCCTCCAGCAGGTCCTTTTCCACTTCCGGCCGCCAGCTCTCGAAGTGGTCGTAGGCAGCCAGCGCGTTTCGCGCCTCCTGCACCGCGCGGGGCGGGGCGATCACCCGCCTGCCGTCCAGAATCGCGGTGATCTGCGCCTCGCTCAAAGTGCCGCCCTCGATAGCCAGCGAGCCGCGAACGGTGCGGATGCGGGTGATGCGCCGCAGCCGCAGTTCTCTGGCTCGGTCGGTGAGCACGTTCAGTCGTCCCATGGCCTCGCTGATCTGGGCGACCCGGGTCAGAATCTCTGAGGTGATGGTGTAAGGCGGCTGGTAAGTGGATTCTCCGCTCATGTTATGTCTTCCACAATATCGGTATAGCTCCTGTCATTTTCCCTCAGAGCCGGAAACCCTTCGCAGAATGGCGGCGATCCAGGCCGGCGCGTAGCGGAGATCTCTAAGCAGCACCTTTTTGTCGCTGACGGACAGCCGCTTTTGCAGATTGGCCACAACGGCATCGTCCACCTGCCTTTGCCCAAGATGGCGCAGGGCCTGGATGACCAGCCCGGAAACCTGCCCGGCGGTGGCCATGGCCCGGGGCGTCGTGTGCTTGAGCATGATGATCTGCTTGCCGATCTGGACGCGGCGTGCCGGACCGTCGGTGAGAAACACGATCTTCATGGGCACCTGATCGGAGAGCCCCAGCAGATTGGCGGCATAGCCCCCGGACGGTTGCAGAAGGATCTTGTCCCGCCCCTTGAGTGCCTTGACAATGGCGTCTATGGTCGGGGAAAGGAGGCCGAGCGCCGGATCGATGCGCGGGTAGTCGTACAGCCCGCGGGCCAGGCGGCGCAGCGTTCCTTTCTTCGCCAAGCGGTGCAGCGCCAGGTCCACGGCTTGCCGGCTCCCCAAGTCCATAAAGTCACCTGGGGTAACGACGCAACCCTTCCCACGTCCATAGATGCGGCTTATTATTTTAGAATCAATGCTTTGCATGATATGCCTGCATGAATCTTTGTAAGGAAAAGTGGCATCTTTTTCATACAAAACAAACTCATCTTCACGATGAATTTGGGATATCAAATATCAGGGGCTATGGTTATCGGTTGATGGAACATTCATCTATGTGACTACTATTGCAGCATCTTCTTGATTAGATCATTTTCACTGCAGTACGGAATAAACAATTGTTCTCTCGCCCGTGTAACTGCAACGTAAGCCAGCTTCCGGCTTTGCTCTTCCGACCATCGGTTCCCCGGCACCAGCCAGTCGATGCCCAGTAAAAAGACGCAGGCGTAATCAAACCCTTTGAGGCTGTGTATCGTTGAAATCGGTATGCTGTCCGCTGTCACATCGTAGGCGCGCTTTGATCGGTAATCCTCTGAGATCCAGTTATGCATGAGGCCCCTTTTCTCCAGCGCATCCTCCAGTAACCGGGGTAGATTCACGGCGATATCACCATCTGGAGAGCGCATTGTGTAGATCACGGCGATTTCTGCGAGGGAATATTTTTCCTTCTCACTCAGAGTCCCTATCCGATCGGCGACCCAGGAGACCATTGTTTCGTAATCTTTGAATTGTCGGACATCCGGTTGCGGACCATGCATGTCCTCAAAGATCTCAGGGAACAATTCCTCCTGATGAATTTCCCTGCTCGATTCCTGATCGCCCACGATAACCCTTTTTGCAAAATCGGCGATCTCCTTCGTATTACGATAGATCCACGATAGCCGGCGCACCCGGCCACGGGCATGTATGCCGACCGCCTTCCAGGAAGATTGCCGCTGGTAAATATTCTGATTGTCATCCAGGGCGATGGCCAGATGATCCGTCTGTGGATTTAGAAGGGCCGTGACGATTTTGAGCATGTCGTCGGAAAAATCCTGCCCTTCGTCGATGAGGATCGCGTCATAGCGGAGATTGCATGATGGTAGTTTCTCCAGGGTATCTTGGATAACCATTTCATAGTACTCTGAGTCCGCCTTTTCATAAGGAACGTCTTCTCCCGTAATCTTTGCGCAGATCTGAAAGAAGTGGCAAACCTCGACACCGCCCTTTCCAAGAGGCACATGTTTATCGGCGAGAAGACGGCGGATGTAGTTGACGAGCGTGATGTTATAGCAAACAAAGAGAATATTATGGATGGCGGGGTTGTACCGCTTCAGAAGGGCGGCCCTGTGTACCAGGATCAGCGTCTTGCCGCTACCCGAGGGACCCGTAATGATGCGGTGCCCGCCTTCATATTGCCGGGCAATGCTTTCCTGATGATGATCGAGGAGTTTCAGACGGCGGGTCGCGGTGGCGCGTTTTTTTTGAGTATCTCGATCCGGCAGGTCAATCCGCACCACAGGAAAAATCAATTGTCGCAGGTGGTTCAGTTCCTTGCCGGTCATGGAAAACCTGGGTTTGACCATGAGCATCCGCTCCAGGGCTTCCTGGAAACAGTGCCCCGTTTGATCTTCACAAATGGGCGACTGGGGGTGGAGATCATCCCAGAAGAAAATCCGCTCCGAAGGAATAACCCGATGAAGTTCTTTCTTTTCGTACTCATGCTTGTTGATGTTGGGAAAGACAATGCCGCTGTTGACCGTGACCTTGACCTGGCCATAAGAATGTGCATCTTTTGACACCAACTGGCCGTCTCGTTTAATCTTGTCCATGACCTCGCCGAAGTATTCCCGGATCTGCTGGAGGGGGTTCTTACGGGGGACCTCTTTCCCTTCGATACAAAGTGTGAAGAATTGGGGATCGGCGGCAACGATCTGGTCCAAGGCCCAGTCCTTGACCTCGAAGATGATCAGACCAGCGTCCTGTGCGTAGAGAATGAAATCCGGCTCACGCCCGGCTATATCCGGCTGATACCAGGCAATGTATTTTTCATCCGGCTTGGCGCAGCTATGAAGAAACCGATAAAAGACGCCCTCGCCTGCAGTTGTAAAATCCTGAATGTCGTCCGGGATCATCGTAGCCATCGATTATTGCCTCTCGATCATCAAATTGATAACCAATCCCTGGACCTGGTAATTCAACGTGTCCCGTTTTGAGCGGTCAGGTGCTCTTCATTATTGAAAAAGTTCAAAAAGATGATGACGATCCCAAAGGATAATGCTGCGATCTTTAGCGAAATTTATCGCATCAGAAGTGAATCCACTGGGACAAACCACAACCCCCCTTGTGCTAGTCGCACCCTTAGGTAGCACTCCGTTTAATTCTCTTATGACATCAACACCCACCGGCGATATATGATTCTTACATTGAATATAAAGGGTAATTTCCACGCCGATATCGTCATTACGCCGTGCGATCAGATCAACGCCGCCATCGCGTGTCAAAGGTGTGCTCTCTACTTTCCATTTCTTTTGCTCTAGCAGACGTTTCACATGCTCCTCGAATTCCACACCACTCATTTCTGCATAGCTTCCTTTGAAGGAGGCTTTATCCTTAGGTTGCTTTAGGTGATCAGGGGGTTCCAAACCAAACAAGCCGAAAAGCTCTTCGCTCGTCAATTTTGATTTCAGATCAATTGAAACACTATCCACCAACTCATCGAAAAGTAGCTGTTTCTCAAGCAATATTTTTTCGATCCGCTCCTCAATCGTTGCTTCGATGATATATTTATATACATTAACCGGAAAAGTTTGACCAAGGCGGTGCGCCCTACCTTCAGCTTGATACTCAACGGCAGGATTCCACCATCGATCGAAGTGAAAGACATAAGAAGCATCCTGTAAATTCAACCCCTGTCCACCTGCACGGAGCGAAAGAATGAGAACTTTATGATCTCGATTTTCCTTAAATCTTCTTATGACGGAATCTCGTTGTATTGGAGAAAGATCACCGATAAAAAGAAGGGGATTAAACTCCTCAAGCCTTGATGCTATGGCGTTCGCTCCGTACGTTGAATCTGTGAACTGTGAAAAAATTAGAGCACGATAACCTTCTGATACAATGATGTTTAATCTCTCTAACACATCATCAAACTTAATGGAGCCACCATCAATCGGACAGAAATTACATATCTGTTTCAATTTCATTATGAGCGCCAAAACATGTTCAATTCTGACAGATTCCCCACTTTCCTTTAATTGGATTATGCCTTCTTTTTCAGCCCGCTCGTAACATTCTCGTTGAGCCCCCTCCAATGATAGAGATATCTGACTCACAATTTTAGGCGGCAGTTGTGGGAGCACATCCTGCTTTTTACGGCGAAGCTGCAAACTTCTATGCACTTCTTGAAGTTCAATGCCCGGTTTGTGTCGTGGAGGTGTCTCACCTTCTTTGAGAGTCGAAACAAATTCAATAATTGAAGCAAGATCATCCTCTCGATTTTCAAGAGGTGTACCTGTAAGCGCCCAAGCCCTCCGTCGATATAACAGTTTACATTTTCGACTAATTTCCACATCCCTATTTTTAATCTTCTGAGCTTCATCAAGGATGACAACATCCCACACACGACGACGGGGGGGGAATGTAAATTGTCAGTGCAATCGGACCTGAAGGTTTCATAACTCGTCAAGTAAATATGGGCAGGTGTTGCCCATTGCCATGTGCGCTCTGCCGCTGTGCCTCTGATGGTGGAGATGCGCAGTTCTGGAGCCCAGTGGTGGATTTCTTTACGCCACTGCCCGACCAAACTCGCCGGAACAATTAATAGACATGCCTCAATTCGGTTTTGAAGAAAAAGAATGCGTAATGCGCCTATCGCTTGTATCGTTTTCCCGAGGCCCATATCATCCGCTAGTAACAAAGCATCTCTAGAGAGCAGAGCCTTTATCCCTTCAATTTGGTAATCGAATAAAGATCCCGGCCATTCTAAAGGACCAATCTGTGACAACAAAACGTCGGTTGGTGGTTGGAGTAGATAAGCTAAGCGTTTGGAAAGGGGTATTTCTGATGGAGGCGCGTGATCGGCTTCCTTAGAAGGTTGCAGAACAACACCCGATCGCTTTTGTCCTGGAATTTGTTCACCATGAGGTTCGTCCTTCAATAGGAGGCCCACTAAGCCGACACTACCGCGTGCATAATCATCATCAGGTTGCGAACGGTTAGAAAGGTAATTGATAGGGATATTTATCGTACATGAGGGACTTAGAGATTTAGGGTATGATTGCGTATTGGTATCCGTTGTCGATACGTATTTTGGTGTAGATAAGATTACACCTGGCACAGACACTTTTTGTGGTACAAATTCATCAAGTTTCACCGGACGTCGGAAAAAACCAAACCACCGTGCTTTCGGTACATTGTCAGTGTTTCGTTCTGTCCACCAAACCGCGTTAGTGCTCATTATTTTCCTTTGTCTGGGTAGACTTCCTTAAGTCCGATAAGAGCCCTTTCGAATGGTTCCATGAGTAAGCCCTTCGACGACAACGTCTGCAAGAGTCTCAATTCCGTCGATCCGTCGGATGGCCTCGCCGGATACCAGAAGAGATTCATGGGTTCTTCCGCTTCTATTCTATCTTGGATTTCGGTTGCCGAATACGGCTGGGCTTTAATAGCCGGAGCTATTCTGCAGACGGGAAGAGATAATTGAATATCCTGACAAAATATCTCGCTGCTCACCTCTTCAGCGAGACAAAGAATCAAACGTGGCACTTTCGGACATAAAGAGAGCAATGTGACAGTTATTTTTTTTATTGCATGACGACGAATATCCGCTTGTCTCCATAAAAATGTGTGCGGCGTTTCTATTCGGTTATAGGTAAATTCTATCGGCTCTCCGCGTGCATTAATCAAAAATAATGCAGCTAGATATCCAGATGAATCTTGTGCGGGTTGAATCTTAAGATATCCAGCAAGCCCCAAATCCTTCAGTTCATCAGCGTCATGATAAGGGATGGGCATTTCATGTAACCTCCCGTCTTTTACAATGACTTTTCATTGCTGTTATCGGATGTCTCCTCGGTTTCTACTTCTAATTCCTTATCCTCCGTATAGTCTTGTTTGATTTGTTCGACTTCAATGTCAGGTTTATATGTTTTGTCGAGACGTTTTAGATCCCATTCTGTAATCCACCCTTTAACATATTGACGCATTCGCGTTGTTGTCATCCGCTCGATAGTGGGCACATGCGATGGGGTCCATTCATAGGCCTTAGCATGTATAGCCCGTATTTTTTCATAAGTCTGATTTAACGCTTCGCTGTCGGGGGATTTTAATCGGATCGATTCATTTTGAATAACCCGCATTCCTCGTTCAGCCTGGCTTGCCAAAAGAAGATCGCTTTCTGTTCCTTTCGCCCTCAATTTTCCTGGCACTTTTTCAAAGTCATCATTCCCCACCAAGATTATGCTTTGGAAGTCCTCAGTAATAGCAAAAACGGTCGTCAATCCCGGATAAGTTGAATCTTCGAGCTTGCCCATCCATCTTGCCAGTTCCCCATAGGATTTTGCTCTTTGCAGAAGCGAGTATCTTCCTATCAATTCTGCCTCGTCAATCAGCAACACCCACCCGGCATAACCAGCAGCGATAATTAAGCGGGAAGCAAATTTGAACGACTGCCAGGCAAGCTCTTTTGCCGATATATTATCAAGTTTATATGTGACCTGTTCACGACATGCCTTGAGGTATCTCTTTATTTCACCTGTACCGATCTTATCCCCTGACCAAAATCGGATAATGCGATTGCTGACTTCAGGATCGTTTGGCATTCGTTCAAATAAGAATAGGGTGGCAGCAAATCGTGCATTAAGGCCACTCTTGGTGTGTACCCATCTGTATAAATCCGCATAAGGTTGGCTGTTGAAATGCAGGGCTGTAGCAATTTCTGTCATAGCGTTGCCCCTTTTCCCGGGGACAAAAGCTGCGCCTACTGCGGCACGATATAGCTTCGCCGGATCAAAAAGTGGCGTTTCTTTGCTAATGACAATCTTGCTGCATACAAAGTTCTTCTCCAAGGCCAGGTGCATCAGGTATTCAAGAAGATGGGATTTACCAGAACCAAAATCGCCTGCTATCATCATCCCTTCGTTATTGCCTCCTGTGACAACAGCTTGCTGCACATTTTGCAGCTTTTCTCGAAATTTATCTTCAATATCTGGTTGATTACAGCCTAATGCAAGTACGGCATCTCGGTTAGGCACACCATTGCGTAAAGCTTCTATTGCCCGGCGATTACTCACTTGTTCGTCGAAATTCATATGAATACCTCCCACAATGATCCGTATTCCGAATTCTTCAATTAGTGGACAAGCGAACCAACGAGGCTAGTGGATTTTGCTTTCGCTTGTCTCTAACTTCATCCCAGATCCTCAATTTAAGCGCGTCATACCGATTTAAGCCTCTTCTATCGTCATTTAGGAAATCTCTCGACGCAAGCACTATGAAAAGCATACCCTCCATTTCATCCGTTCCATCGATGAATTGACGAAGGACCTCGTAGGCATCAAGCAATGCCGGGATCGAATAGAAAAAGCCATCGTCCGGATTTTTTGATCTTGTTGAAGTGAGATAACGTCTGATGTCAAGCATAACAACAAGGCCGCTTTTGCCGTTGATTCTTAGCCAGTGGGAGAGGGAAAAAAGCATATGCCGAGCGTTGTGCCTGGCAATCTTTTGGAAAATGAGCGCTTCCTTTAACGTTGAGATCAACCGAAGCTCACCTCGCAGCCATTCCTTTACCGCGTTGCTTAAGAAGGGGGATGGCCCCGCGGGATTAAGCTGATCCAAACAGAGACGTATCATCGCAATTCTGAATTCCTGGCTCATCTCAAAATCGTGAAATATTTCCTTTTCAAGCCATGAATTCAAATCTTTTCGTAAGAATTTTTCCTCACGTTTGTTGATTGCTGCAATATTCTCAAGATCAAAATCCTCCCGGTGTATCGGCAATTCATAACCATTTTTCATGAACAATTTCCTGACGAATGAATGTGCCAACTCATCCCAATCGATCTGACGAGCCACTTCATGAAATAACTTGTCAATCATGTGTATTTTCGTTGAAATTGCATTGACATCGACAAAAAGATAATCTTCTTTCTCTGAGCATTGACGTAGAGGATCAAATACCTGCTTTTCTTCAATCTCCTCCATAGGGACTACAAATTTTACCGCCGCACCGCCACGTTTAACAAAGTCATGTAAATATTCATTACAAATAATGTCCAGCCAATCATCATATTTTAGATACATAGCTCACCCCTCCTAAAACTTCGAAAAAGCAATGCCGAAATACATCTTTTCTTTGCCCTCCTGGGTGACCACACGCACCGTGCGCGACTGTGATTTTGTACCTGTACTCGCGGGTAAGCTTATCACGAACCCGTCTTTGGTCATCGTTACGCCGCTCTGATCAAGAAGATAAACATCTCTACCAAATTCCTGCCTGGAATAATCTTTGGACTGTCCCGGAAGTAATGTTAATAATTTATGAATTTCGATAAGAGGTATGACTATTCCTTTGCCGACCTGATCTTTTCCACGACTGCTTATTAAGATCTCGTATGCCGAAAACATACTTTCCATAAAGGCCTCAGGCTTGAATCGGACAGGTTTATTCTGCAACGCCTTGAGATGACTAACAAGGACGGACGGCCGTACGCGTTTCTCTTTTGCTTTATCAATTTGAACTGCAAGCTCATTGGGAATGATACGTACAAGGAAGGGATAACAATATAATCTTTCATCCTGTTCAAAGATTCTTACCCCAAACGATTTAGACATCTCCAATATTTCTTCTAAGTAGGCCCTGGAGCCGATGTAGTTTTCTGCTTCAAAGCTCCAACCATCCTTTGTATTTGAAAATTGTTGCTTCAGTGCAGCGATCGCCTGCTCGGATGAATCAATCGCCCTTTTTAATTCTCGGAGGCTGCCTGCTTTGATCGAACCTCTTAATTTCTTCAATGAGCTAACGACTGCATTGGCAGCTTTCAATGATGCATCAACATCGGCTTCAGTTTTTGCGAGCGCTTTTTCGAGACCGTTCGGATTCATGTATTCCATTTTGCCTCCTTTCTCTCAGCAGTAATTGTGTAATCACAAATTCATAGACGAAAAAAGAATCTGCAAATAATCGTAATCCTTTTTCTGCTCCTGAA
>ERZ795052.2369-NODE-2369-length-23109-cov-6.566539_pt1 | contig 23109 bp, 17 predicted proteins | sample MGYA00375136_ERZ795052 | MGnify/ENA primary metagenome ERZ795052 (study PRJEB30181, sample SAMN05720156) | activated sludge metagenome | isolation source: Anaerobic digester | place: Japan | collected 2015-05-26 ... | reverse complement strand
GAGTAATAAGGAACAGCTACTTTTCGGATTGCGGGTTTTTATCCGGATACTAATGATTAATTTTGTGTAAATGCAAAATGCTTTTCATGGAAAGAGATGAATTTATGAAGCTGGTTGCGGAAGGCATCCCTGAACGTTTGCCCCCTCTTAAACCACTTGATCCTTCGGTGAATCATGCTCCCGCAAGAAAGCAGGTGCTGAGCCGGGAAGAAAAGAAACTTGCCGTGCGTAACGCCCTGAGATACTTTCCCCACAGCATGCACAGGCAGCTGGCAAAGGAATTTGCACAGGAACTGGACAGGTTCGGAAGAATTTACATGTACAGGTTCAGACCCGAATACCCGGTTAAGGCCCGCAATATTTACGATTATCCGCATAAGTCGCTGAAGGCCGCCGCCATTATGCTTATGATAAGCAACAATCTGGATCCGGAGGTGGCCCAGCATCCCGATGAACTGATTACCTACGGAGGTAACGGTGCCGTATTTCAGAACTGGGCACAGTACAGGCTTACCATGAAGTATCTTTCAGAGATGACCGACGACCAGACCCTTGTAATATATTCGGGTCATCCTCTTGGACTTTTTCCGTCTCATCCCGATGCCCCCAGGGTGGTGGTAACAAACGGAATGGTGATACCGAATTACTCGTCAAAGGAACATTACGAAAAATTCAACGCGCTGGGTGTCTCACAATACGGGCAGATGACAGCAGGTTCATATATGTATATCGGTCCGCAGGGCATTGTCCACGGAACAACAATCACAATCCTGAATGCCTCCCGGAAAATCGGCGACCATAATAACAGTAAGAACCTTAGGTTATTTGTTTCATCGGGACTGGGAGGAATGTCGGGGGCACAACCAAAGGCCGCCAAAATCGCCGGGTGTATTTCAGTTATTGCCGAAATCAACCCCAAGCCACTGATGATACGCCATTCACAGGGGTGGGTGGATGAAATCCATGACGACTGTAATAAGATAATAAGACGGATTGAGGAGGCCCGCAAGGCCGGAACTCCTGTCTCGATCGCGTATCACGGCAATATTGTAGACCTCTGGGAGAAACTTGCCGATGCGAATGTAAAAGTTGACATCGGCTCAGACCAGACATCGCTTCATAATCCCTTCTCAGGCGGATATTATCCTGCCGGCCTTACTTTCGGGGAATCAAATAAAATGATGGTGGAAAACCCGGATGCTTTTGCTGCCGAGGTTAAACGATCCCTGAGAAGACATGCCGATGCTATAAACAGGCACACATCACAGGGCATGTATTTCTTCGATTATGGAAATGCCTTTCTCCTTGAGGCATCGAGGGCAGGCGCCGACGTAACAGATGCCGGGGGTAAATTCAGGTATCCTTCATATGTGCAGGATTTAATGGGTCCGCTCTGTTTTGACTTTGGCTTCGGACCTTTCAGGTGGATTTGCTGCTCGGGCGACCCGGCCGACCTCGATGTCACCGACAAAATTGCAGCAGCTACCCTTAAGGAGATCCTCAGGGAAGCCCCGCAGGAAATCAGGCAGCAGCTTGAAGACAATATTCACTGGATTGAAAATGCCGGCGCAAACAAACTTGTGGTAGGATCACAGGCCAGGATTCTGTATGCAGATGCCGAAGGAAGGATGAAAATTGCACTTGCATTTAACGAGGCAGTTGCCTCCGGCCGGTTAAAGGCGCCTGTTGTCATTGGCCGGGATCATCATGATGTATCGGGAACTGACTCTCCCTTCCGTGAAACATCAAATATCTATGACGGGTCATCTTTTACGGCAGATATGTCTGTTCAGAACGTAATTGGAGATGCATTCAGGGGTGCAACATGGGTTTCCCTGCATAATGGAGGTGGTGTGGGCTGGGGTGAAGTAATCAACGGCGGCTTTGGCATGGTGATCGACGGCACCGGTGATGCCGCAGAAAGAATAAGGATGATGCTTCACTGGGATGTCAATAACGGAATTGCACGCAGATGCTGGGCCGGAAACAGTGGCGCCAGGTTTTCCTTATTAAGGGAAATGGACAGAACCCCAGGAATGAAAGTTACTGTTCCGTTTATTGCATCAGACGAAATTATTGAAGAAGCCTTTGAAGGATGAGTCATTCTCTGACCAGGAGCACCGAGGCAACGGCAAATAAGCCTTCACCCCTTCCTGCAAAACCCATCTTCTCGGTGGTGGTGGCCTTGACTGAGACAGATTTCTCATCAACCTCTGCAATGGCAGCGATGATCTTTCTCATTTCAGGGATGAAAGGGGCAATTCTGGGTTTTTCGAGACAAACGGTGGAATCAATATTGCCTACACTGTAACCTTCGTTTTTTACAAGGCTTATGGTTTTCTCCAGGAGTATTCTGCTGTCAATGTTTCGGTAAGTTTCATCATTGTCAGGGAAATGATGTCCTATATCATTCAGCCCGGCTGCACCAAGCAACGCATCGCAGATTGCATGAAGCAGGGCATCGCCGTCCGAGTGTGCCTCACATCCTTTTACGGAAGGTATTCTGACTCCGCCGAGCATCAGAGGTCTGCCTTCGACGAGCCTGTGGAAATCAATTCCCTGTCCGGTGCGGTATATCATCCCCTGGAAGCGTTACGTAGAGCAGCAAACTCGAAAGAGAGAGAGAATCTCAGTGTCCGGGCAAGCGGGTGATTCTGTACAAGAGGCATCAGGTAGGAGAAATCTATGGCAAAGATATTCATCCTGAAACCTGCACCGGCCGTGAAATATTTCCTGTTACCCTTGGTTTCGTTCTCGTGGAAATAACCACCCCTTATGGCGAACTGTTCGTTATACCAGTATTCCGCACCGAGAGAAACGGTTATTTCGTGCAGTTCCTCCCTGAATCCTCCGGGAGCATCATAAAACGACTGAAAGATTGCAACAGGCACCGATACATTCGGATCCTTTCCGTCGATGATGTTTCTGTCGACGTCGTATTTAGGAGGAGTTGGAACAAGGAGCTTGTTGAAATCGGTTGTGAAGGTTAAAGAATTATAATTATCAATTTCGATGGTACATGCCCCTCCGAGTCTCAGGTTCATGGGTATAAAATCAGGTTCCTTTGAGCTGGTATAGCTCATTTTGGATCCGATATTGCTGAAATTGACACCTGCGGAGACGATAGCATCCCTGCCGAACAGTTCTGTTTCACGCCTGTAGAGTCCCGAAACATCGGCGGCAAAAGAGATACCGGGTCTGGTGTCGGTGCCCCCGCTGCTGAACCCGCCTGTCAGGTTGGAATAGATAAAACGGAAAGCAATTCCTCCCGAGAAGAATTCCCCGAAAATCCTGGAATAGGCCACATCGAGTGCAAATTCTGTCGGTATGAATACCCTTTGCAGGTTGCCGAAATTATCGGTAAAAGGGATGTCGCCGAGAGAGGAATACAGAAGGCTGGCTGCCGCCACCTGTCTGCTGTCGATGCGTTTGTATCCTGCAATGTATGCAATATTAATGTCGGGAACGAGTGTCCTGAGCCAGGGTGAGTAAGAGATGCCAAAACCGCCCCTTCCTTCGATAAATGCAAATTTGGCAGGGTTCCAGTGCATGCTGTATATGTCCGGTGATGTAGCAACCCCGGCATCGCCCATTGCTCCGGCTCTTGAATCAGGTGCTATTGTAAGGAAAGGTACCACCGTCTGAATGGCATTCAGCTCGCCTGAACCCGATTGTCCAAAGGAAAAAACAGAACCTGACAAGTGCAGGACAATGAATAGTGAAACAGTTATTATTGTTTTATTCATATTTCCGGATCCTGTTAAATATTGAGAGTTGCAAATATAAAACAAATAAAATCCCTGCTTATTGTGTTTATTCATAATATAATCATTCTTCCCGACGACCTGGCAACTTCACCTTTCTGTGTCTTAAGGGTTACCACATAATTATAGATACCCCGCCCGGCTTTTTTGCCTCCCTCAGTGGTTCCGTCCCAGAACACGGGTGGTATTTTATAACCTTCAGGATAAATTGTCTCTTCAATGACCTTTATTTTCCTTCCCGACATATCCGCAATCTCTATCCTGATTGTCATATCCGTTCCCGGTCTGTTGTGACTGCCGGTGATGCTTGTTCCGTCGGTAAAAGGATTGGGATAGTTAATGAGATTCTCAAGCAAAAACCCTTTTTCCGTGCGGACAAAAAATTTAAGTGTTCCGGTGGCGGAGTTGTTGTAATTATCCCAGGCCCTTACTGTCACAGTCTGTAAGCCGGGAGGGATGTCATACAACGGGTATCTGAGGTGGCCCCTGCTGTAATCGCCCGTTTCGGTTTCGAAATAGTTATTGAGTATAAACGAACTGGTCCGGTCATTATTAAGCCAGGCAGTTAAATCGTGACCAATGCCGGCACCTGTGGTATTGATTCCTCCGGTGTCGGCAATACGTACAAGCAATACAGGGTCGGGGTCGGTATAGTCCCCGTTCCGGAAGAGTGTGTCGTTGAGGAATATCCTTATTTCCGGGCCTGTTGTGTCGGCTATGGCATTTTTGTTAAAGCCCCCCGTTATGAAATCCGAATATGAACCGTTCATGTCGCGCCCCTGGTCGTTTGCATAGAGATTCAGCATGCCTTTGCCGAATGTGAAATCTATGTCCCTCGGCATTACAAAACTAAACCTGAATCTGCCTGCTTTTGCTTCGGCACGGCCGCTGAAAAGAACACTGCTCCGGATACTGAATTCCATCGGCTGTCCGCCGTCGTTTGCAAGGGTCAGTACATTCTTCTTTTTATCATATACAATTGCTTTTACCAAGCCGTTAAAATCTTCCGCAGTCAGGCCCTCATTATCCTCAATGTGGCCTGCTATGGTTACATATGAGAGGGCTTTAAGGGTATCGTTAAAAAAGGCTATGCTGCGGTTGTTTATCGAGTCCGTTATCACCTTTCCGTGCCACGGATATGCCAGCCTGAGTGCCGGATCGCCCAGAAGGGTGAAGTTTCGCTTATTCATTCCGGTGCCCGAGTTGTTTTTTGCCTTTCTGATGATATCCCCTAAAGAGAGTGGATTACCGGCAGAATCCTTCTGGAAAGCGACATCAAGGATGTTCCTGTTAAGGGTGTAATTTGGGGCGGAATATACCAGTCTTGTGGTGGTCATAAGAGCAATCCCGCCTCCTCCGGGGTTCAAAAGAACCAGTTCGCCCGCCGAGTTCCTGCCGGTCAGAACCCCGTTAAAGGGATTCAGCTCTGCGTCGTCAAATCTGCCGAACTCGCAGGTTGCGGTAATAAACAAGGGAAGCCGCGAATAATTGCGCCACGAATTAATGTTTTGTGTTTTCACAACCCTTTCATGGGCAAGCCCGGTTTCGTTGCCGTGGCCTGAGTAGTTGAATATAAGGCATCCTGCGTTTATCCTGTTGTTTATGGCTGTCTCGGCTTCGGGGTACGACTGTCCGCTTACCGACGAGACCTGCCTGAAGGCATCGAGATAGATTTTTTCAATATTAAACCGGGGCAGATTGGTTTCCACAAGCGAACTCAGACCTTCAGCATCGTTCATATGGGTGTTGCCATCCTCGTCGTCAGCGGCAAATACAATTACATTTCTCCAGTCGCCCGCCGACGCCGGATCCATGTACCTCCGGATTTTTGAAAGAAATACCGAAGCCTGTGCAGTATCAGAGGCCGGAAGCCTGCCGATCCCGATATCTTCGGTTCCCTCAGCCTCTCCCTCGCCGTCTTCAAGCAATCCGTAGAAATCATCCGAGGTAAAGGAGGATACAACAACAACTGAGTTCTTCGACTGGTAGGTCGGAATAAAGTTCGGATTTGCAGGGGGCTGTTTCCTGTTATCGTATGAGCCATCGCCAAAAAGAAGCAGATACCTGAGCGGTTTTTCAGTACCAGACTGCTGCAGAAATTTCATTCTTACAAAATTCCTCAATGCAACAATGTCGGGGATGCCGCCGGAAAACTCGTTGTAAATTTCTTCGGGAGTTACGACAAGGCTTGTGATTGAATTAAATTTCACGTGCATCTCCGCCAGTTTCCGGGAGTGGTCAAGAAACATGGGGTGGCTGATTATTATCATATCAGCCATCCCCGAACCATGCAGGTCCTGGTTTGGCAAAGGCGTGTTTCTTATTACCGGTGCGGGAGCGTTATCGTGCAGAAATGCAATGAATCTGCGCAGGGAGTCAGTTTTGGCAGCAAACCTTACATAATCCCCGTCCCTGCTGTAATTAATAATCTTAGGGTTAAAAGGATCGGTTACATCCCAGATGTTTATCGCCTGAAGGGAAGATCTGACACTGAACAGGGAGACTCTTCCCGGAGATACTGACTTTAAATCGGAAAAACCCAGGAATTTACCGTCAAAAACGATATTTGACCTTGCCTGAAGCGATACATAATCGAGCCAGCCCCTTGCCGACTGTTCGCCGTTATTAATGAATTTTATCTCGAATTCTGGCGAGCCAGACAGCGGAGTAAGAACACCTCCCGTGATATTTTCTCCTGCGTATGACCCTGTTGTTGAGAACAGGTTTACCTCCGGAATTGTCATTTCAGACTGAACAGTTGTCCCTTCGTATAACCTGAAGGTTGTTGGAACAGAAGCGCGGGCAAGCACCCTTATGGTATATTTGATCCCTTCGGCCGGGATTACTTCCTTAAACCCGGGGGTGATCGTTATACCTGTAAGGGCAGATACAGGCTGGAACCATTCCCTGCCTGACTTTATAAGATTCTCATAATCAACCTCGTGAACATAGAGGGCGTCGAAAAGAGAGGTCTGGTAATCCGGTGGGCCGGTTACAGGGTCCATCGCTGTAATCATTTTACCGGGGAGAGGCCCCGAGGTTATGAAATAATACGATGAATCGGAATAGTTATGCTGCCTGTAGATATACTGGGATGATGAAGGATTCTTAAACCATCTTGATGATTTCTGGGCATAGAAAAGGAGATAATCCCCTTCGTTGAACACTCCGTCTGCTCCTGTATAAAGAAGGACGGCTATCTCTTCAAGGTCGTCGGGATGTGAGTTGTCGTTGTAGTAAGAAAGCTGGCCGGCGTTATTGCCGTAAATCCTTGGGTTTGACGGAAATTCAAGACCCAGTTGTTTCAGCCTGCTGAAAGTGATTTTATAGACACCCTCCTCCCTGACGGCCATTTTAAACCAGGTCCCCGACGAGAGAACCGATCTGGAGGCATACTGTTCAGAAGCCGGTAAACCGGGAGAACATAGAATTACGTTATTCAGTGAAAACAACAATATTATTATGGGAGAGAGATATCTCATATTTCCCGGCAAAGATAAAAATCACGATTATATTTGTTCCTTTATACTGGCATTGAATAATTAACGTTACATATTTGTTGATATTGCCACATTGCTTCTGATGAGGATTAGATGGGAATTTTTATTGATTTTTTTCGCATTGCCTGTTGTTATGGCAGCAGGCCAGGAGGGCTATTTTCGTCCGGGTTTTGCCCGGGCTGTGATGATAAATCCTGCTCTCAGCGGGGCAGAAGGCAACACAACAATAAGATTGTCATATATCAATTTACTTCCTTCAATCAGCCGGGGGCTTCATTCAGCTGAGATATCCTGCGATTTCTATTCTGAGTTTCTTCATGGCGGTGCCGGCTTTTTTGCGGCTAACGATTTTGACGGGGAAATTATGAATAAAACAGGAGCGGGCTTTTCCTATGCCTACCACCTTAAGGCAGGAAGGGATCTGTACATTAATGCAGGGCTTGGCGCCTTTGTAAGGCACACCGGCATCAACAGGGACCGGGTTGTTCTGCCCGACCAGATTGATCCTGTCGCAGGGAATGTTCTTCCTTCCGTTGACATTATTTCTTACGGCGGCAGAACCTATTTTGATATATGCACAGGCTTTCTGGCCGGTTACAGGAATTACTCGGTTGCAGTTTCGGTCAATCACCTTGCAAAACCGGATGCAGAAGGAGGCGGCACGCCCGAGGGCCAGCTTAAAAGACGTCTTACACTTTTTACCTGGGCTGATTATTATTTAGACAGAAACAGGAAATATAAAATCAGTCCCCTCTTCTTTTCCGATTTCTCCGGAAAGGAATACCTGGTTTCTGGTTACGCGGTCTTTTCAGCCGGGAAGGTCGCCGTGAATACCGGAGCTTCAACCAACAGGGCTGGTGATATTAATATGAACGGGGGAGTCGCTTTCAGGATATTAAACACTTTGTTATTTTATAATTATTGTTTTAATTTGAGATCTAATAACAATATGCTTCCGTTGACAATCAGTCACGAAGGGGGCATTTCATTAAGTTTAAATAATGTTAATAAAAGAAACACTGTCAGGACAATAAATTTTCCGGAATTGTAGTTATATTTGGTGAATTAAATCAAATATTCTATAAATTTGTATATTTGAATCGAATTGAATCCATTAAACGAAGAGTAAATATGTACAGATTCAGAGCCTTACCTGTAATATTGATATCAGTATTGCTGTTATCATCCTGTTCTCTTTTTAAGGGTAAAAAGGGAAAAGACGTTTCGCCTACAACCGGATGGAGATATAACGATCCGGATATGGGAGGATTCGAAGTGCAGATGGGAGTTGAGCAGCAGACCGGCCCCGGCCTTGTGCTTATTGAAGGCGGAGTCTTCCGGATGGGAAGAGTGCAGCAGGATGTGATGTTCGACTGGAACAACCCGCCGAGGACAGTTACTGTTTCATCGTTTTACATGGATGAAACGGAGGTCAGAAATGTTGATTACAGGGAGTACCTGCACTGGCTCAGAAGAGTCTATAAGAGTTATCCCGAGGTTTACAGAAGAGCCCTTCCCGATACTCTTGTCTGGAGAAGCCCGATGGGATTCAATGACCCTTACGTGCAATACTATTTCAGGCATCCTTCATATAACAATTATCCTGTTGTAGGGGTTAGCTGGGTTCAGGCAAGCGACTATTGCCTCTGGAGAACCGACAGGGTGAACGAGAGCATCCTGATTGCCGAAGGAGAACTGAAACCGGATCCTAACCAGGCAGATGAAAATAATTTCAACACCGAGGCCTATCTTGCCGGCCAGTATGAAGGCGTCGTTAACAAATTAAGACCAAGTCTCAGTGGTGATAAAACGGAACGCCGCACCACTTTTGAAGATGGAATCCTGCTCCCGAGATACAGGCTGCCTACCGAAGCCGAATGGGAGTTTGCAGCATACGGCCTGAGGGGAAACACTTTCCAGGAAAGAATATATGAGAGAAGGATTTACCCGTGGGATGGCCATAATGTCAGGAACTCAAACCACAAATACATGGGCCAGATGATGGCAAACTTCGTGCGTGCAAGAGGTGACCTTATGGGAGTGGCCGGAAGCCTTAACGATAACGGTAGCATCACCGTGGATGTGAAATCTTACTGGCCTAACGATTACGGCCTTTACTGTATGGCAGGGAATGTGAATGAATGGACTCTTGATGTTTACAGGCCGCTTACCTTTGACGATGTTGACGAATTCAACCCGTTCAGAGGCAACGTATATACCGACCTTCGCAGGGATGCTAACGGACAAGTGGTTCAGAAAGACAACCTCGGACGACTGCCGATAGATACTGTTAAGCCCCAGGATGTTGCCAATAGATATAACTACAGGAAAGGCGATTACCGCAATTACCGCGACGGAGACAAGAAGACTTCTCTCGATCAGGGAGAATGGACAGCAGGAGAGGACGAAAGGGAGACTTCGACAAGGATGTATGTTCAGAAACCCGACGAATATACCTCACTTATAAACGACAACGCAAGGGTTTATAAAGGCGGTTCATGGAAAGACAGGGCTTACTGGCTTAATCCATCAACAAGGAGATTCCTCGACCAGGAAGCCTCCCGCGATGATCTGGGCTTCAGATGTGCCATGATACGTGTTGGCAGCCCCACAGGTATAAGGTAAAACCCGGAATGAAATATTTGCAGGGGCTGAAAACTGAGCCCCTGTTTTTTTGCCCGCCTGAAAAGCTATGAGGTGTTAAATGGCCTAAATGACTATCTTATGAAAACCGAACAGCTCTATTCAATATTCAAAAACTCTGCCGGAGTATCAACCGATTCAAGAACCGTAAGGGAAGGCGAAATGTTCTTCTCTCTCTGGGGTGCAAACCATAACGGTAACCAGTTCGCCGCTCAGGCCCTGGGCAAAGGTGCTGTTTGTGCTGTAATCGATGATCCGCTGTATGAAACGGACGAGAGAACAATTCTGGTCGACGACTGCCTGATCGAACTGCAGGCACTCGCTTCCCATCACAGGAAGGAACTGAAGGTCCCTCTTATTGCAATAACCGGCACTAACGGAAAGACTACTACCAAGGAACTTGTGGGTGCCATAATGTCGCGCATAAAAAAAGTGCATTCATCGAAAGGTAATCTAAATAATCATATTGGTGTGCCTCTTTCCATATTATCTGCTCCTGCCGGTACAGAACTGATTATTATTGAGATGGGTGCAAGTCACCAGGGAGAAATAAGAACTCTCTGTACAATTGCCCGCCCCGATTACGGTCTTATAACGAATATCGGAACAGCACACCTTGAAGGGTTCGGATCGTTCGAAAACATCGTGAAGGCAAAGACGGAGCTCTACGAATATCTCAGAAAAACCAACGGCGTGGCAATCTACAACGACAGGAATCCTCTTCTCTCCGAACAGATATACCGTTCAGTCAACAGGGCGGTTCCATATTCGGCTCCTGACGGAACGGAACTGATCGTGGAACCGGTGTCCTATTCAAAAAACCTTGTCGTAAGGTTGATCCATAATAAGAAGGAAAGGGTCATCAGCACCGGCTTTTTCGGCCGTCACAATACCGAGAATATCAGGGCGGCGGTGGCAGTGTCAGTTTTTCTGGGGGCCGGCATTGATGATGCAGCTGCGGCAATAGAGGAGTACAAACCCCTGAATAACCGTTCCCAGATATTGGAGACGGGCAGAAATACTCTGTTCTGTGATTCCTATAACGCAAACCCCGACAGCATGAGAACGGCTATTGAGGCCTTTGCTGAAACCGGCTCAGAAAAAAAGGTTGTGATTCTCGGTGATATGCTTGAACTCGGAACAAAAGCACATGATGAACACCTTAACATCCTGAGACTGCTAAACTCACTTGGCATCAGCAGGGTGATGCTCGTAGGTCCCGTTTTTAAAAGCCTCGCAGGCACCTTCGGATATAAAACCTTTCATGATTCCGAAAGACTTAGAGAGTATCTTAAAATTAAGCCGGTTGAAGGTGCTTATGTTCTCGTAAAGGGTTCCCGCGGGATGATGATGGAAAAAGCCTACGAGGTACTTTGAAGAAAGAAGATTAACCTTTAAAATTAAGATTCACGACAAGGATCTCAGGCCTTGAACCCAGCCTCACTCTCGGTCCCCATATTCCGAAACCTGAAGATACGATGATGTTGGTGTTACCTATCTTCCTGTAACCGTAACTCACCTTATATATTTTTGATGTCAGATAGTTCAGCGGCCACATCTGTCCGTTATGGGTGTGCCCCGAAAGCTGAAGATCGGCACCGGCGTTTACCGCTTCGTCAATGCTTACAGGCTGATGGTCAAGAACTATCACAGGTTTTGAAGTATCTGTTTTGTTAATCAGTTCGGAGAGGGGAGCCCTTGACCTGCCGCCAAAACGCAAACCGTCCCTGTCGAGCCTTCCTATTACCTGTATCTGACCATCCAGAACAATCACCTCGTCTTTGAGGACCCTGATTCCGTTTTTTTCAATATAGGGAATGGTAATGTTCGCCCCGCCTATAAATTCATGATTTCCGGTAATTGCATACATGCCGTCCCTGCACCTGGGACAGGTGAAGTATTTAAGAAGGTCTCCTCTCATTACCGGTCCTATTTCACCATCCACAATGTCACCCAGAAGAAATATTACATCAGGTTTTGTTTCCCCCAGCTTGTCCGATAATATCCGTATGCTTCTCTTCCTGATAATGCTGCCGAGATGGATATCCGATACCGCAGCTATCCTGAAAGTCTTTATCTCTCCAGCTTTCTTGTCAATATTGATGTTGTACTCCCTTACCACAGGGTGAAGGGCATTAAGGAACCCGGCAAAAATTACAAGTGATGATACAAGAAGAGTGGTGAACCAGGAAATCTTCCTGAATGTAAAAGCCTGATCAGCTGTCACTGCCCCGGAAAATCTTAATACCATATATATAATGTCTGAGAAAAAAAGCAGGAGAAAACCGTAAAGCATAAAGGCAAGCCAGAATCCTCCCGCAATATTCAAAATATCCGAAAAAACGGATGTATGGATTCTTTCCAGAAATTTGCCGGCTATGAAAGTTGAGGCAAGGAGAATAAAAGTTACTGTATATGTAATTCTCAGATTACCATAAGCTGAAAAAACCCTGTAACCTTTTAAAAATATATACAGGTTTACGAGTATGTAAACCGTAAAGACAACAATAAAAAAGATCGCCATTCTGTTCTTCATTTTCATTTACTGAAACCCTTCAGTTCGCTGAATGTTTTTTTTCCTTTCAGGTAAAACTCAGAAACGAGGCACTTGTTCAGTATTGTGCCGCTTTTTATAAGGTTTTCTTCCGGAAGTAGCCTGTTCTTTTCTCTTTTGTCTTTTAAAGCTCTGGCATTACGGTAATAACTGATGTGAGCCCTGAAGATTGCAGCGCAATGGGAGAACTTCAGCTGAAGGGCAAAGAACAGGAATGCCGTTCCGTCGAGCAGTTTTCTGGCCAGGATTCTTTTCCTGAAGCATTCTTCGGGAAGGTTTTTGTATAACAGGTAAAGGCTGTTTCGGAAGTTGAGGTAAGTTTTAAAGGGGGAACCGTACGGAAGGGATCCTCCTCCGACATGGTAAACTGATGCACCGGGATTAACATAAAGTTTATATCCTGCTGACCGCAGCCTCCAGCATAGATCTATCTCCTCCATGTGTGCAAAAAACGATTCGTCGAACCCGCCGCATTCCTTCCAGGCAGATGCCCTAACCAGCATGCATGCACCCGTTGTCCAGAACACTTCCGCAATATCGTTATACTGACCGTTATCTTTTTCAATACTGCCGAAAATCCTGCCCCTGCAGAAAGCATATCCGAAACGGTCGATATATCCTCCTGAGCCCCCTGCATATTCAAAATAATCACGGTTGTGGTATGAGAGTATTTTAGGTTGTACTGCGGCTGCCTCCGGGTTATTATCCATGAACTCTGTAAGCTTTTCCAGCCATCCCTCTGTAACCTCCACATCCGAATTGAGAAGCATGTAGTACCCGGCGTCAACCTGTTGCAGAGCCCTGTTATATCCGCCTGCAAAACCGTGATTGCAGGTAAACCTGATAAGTCTTACCTCCGGGAAACGGGCCTCTGTCCATTCTGCCGAGCCGTCGGTGGATCCGTTGTCGGCTACAATTACCGTTGTTTCGCCGGATAAAGAATAACGGACAACGGTTGGCAGAAACTCCTTCAGAAAGGATAGTCCGTTATAATTAAGGATAACAACAGCCGTTTTGTACATGGTCCGTTAGTTAATATTTCCATCTTCTGTGACTCCACAGCCAGTATTCGGGCGCTTCTCTTATAAGTTTATCCAGTTTTTTTACGTGTGTCTCCGTAATCTCATATTCGGGACGGTCTGAAGTCTGTTCATAAAGGACCTCAATTTCCGTGGAATAGTATCCTCTTTTTATTTTTCTGTGATTGAAGAAAACTATCGCCATGTTGTATTTTGAGGCAATCTTTTCTGTTCCCAGGTAAACCGGTGTATCCTGGTTCAGGAAGAGAGTGCGGTAATGGATTTCACTCCTTGCAGGTGTCTGATCCGCCAGCAGGCACACCATTACTTTTTCACCCTTGTTACGGTGCATAATTATATCGCGGACCACATGAGACATAGGTGTGAGAACCATCCCGTATTCCGACCTTAGCCTGCACATATAACGGTCGAAATACTTATTTTTCAGGGGCCTGTAAACGGAGATGCATGTATATTTGCAGATAAGCGGAAGGGTAATCAGCATTTCCCAGTTGTTGTAGTGGCCGAGCACAGCCACAATATCTTTCCCTTCACTGTGAAGACGCTCAAGCACCTCGGGGTTTTGAACCCTGCACCTTTTCATCAGCTCACCGGACGAAATGTTATGGAGCTTGAAGACTTCCACGAAAAGGTCGGACAGGTGACGGTAGAACTTTTTTGAAATCTGCCTTAGTTCATTCTCCGGTTTCTCCGGAAATGCATTCCTGAGGTTTGTCATTACCACATTCTTTCTGTATCCCGGGAAATAATACAAAAGGAGGAAGAGAAAATCGGAAAACAGATACATTACCCTCAATGGCAACAGAGTAATAAGACTGATAAGAAACCAGGAAACATAAAAAAGCAGGGCTTTCATAATATTAATGGACCAGTTAATCCGGTTATAAAAATACCCAATATTCGTTCAGGACAATAACGGTTAAGGGAATTTTGTCATTTCTGCTCTTCGGGTTCTGCAATCAGGTTCCCGTTTTCGGCTATACCTGTAATCCTTACCCTTTTAATTACCCCCTTTAACCTTTCAGAATATTTTGTTTCAGCCCTGATGTAGTTCGGAGTCAGCCCTGTAATCAGGTTGCCTGCTGTCCTGCTTTCAAAAAGCACTTCAGTGGAAGTGCCGACATTTTTTAGTTTAAATTCCCTGTTTTTCTCCCGCGACAACTGCATCAGCATCTTTTTCCGCTTTTCCTTAATCTGAAACTGTATTTTTCCCGGCATGCCGGCCGCTGCCGTCCCTGGCCGTTCAGAATATGGGAAGACATGAAGGTATGAAACCGGAAGGCTTGCAATAAAAGAAAATGTCTCATTGAATTCTTCATCAGTTTCTCCCGGGAATCCGGTTATAATATCTGCTCCGATTCCTGCCAGAGGCATCTGACCGATAATTCTTTCGACTCTCAACGCGAACAGTTCCCTTCTGTACCGGCGGCGCATTCTCTGCAGCGTTGAATTGCTTCCGCTCTGCAGGGGTATATGAAAATGCGGCATAATCTTTCTGCTTCCCGCAACAAAGTCAATGATATCGTCGCTAAGAAGATCAGGCTCAATTGATGAAAGCCTTACTCTGCCCAATGCTTCAATTTTGTCAATTTCCCGCAGAAGGTCCAGAAAAGTTTCGCCGGTCGATTTGCCGAAATCGCCGGTGTTTACTCCTGTAAGGACAATTTCCGGGACAGGCTTGTTCACAAGAGCCATTATTTCCCCGATAATTGTTTTTACCGGAGCATTTCTGCTTCTGCCTCTTGCAAGCGGAATGGTGCAGTAGGCGCAGCGATAGTCGCAGCCATCCTGTATTTTGATAAAAGTGCGTGTACGGTCATCCGACGACCATGAGGGAAAGAACAAAGACTCACTGTTCACATCTCCTGCCGCGATTTCCCTGCTTACTTTTCCTTTAATGTTGTACAGGTGTTTTTCAAGGTCATATTTTTCATGCGTGCCGAGAACGATGTCAACGCCCGGGATTTCTGCAATTTCCCGTGCTTTAAGCTGCGAATAGCATCCGATGACAGCAATCACGGCATCGGGCGATCTGTTGATGAATTTCCTGACAGCCTGCCTGCATTTCTTTTCGGCATCGGCAGTTACGGAGCAGGTATTGATTACGTAAATGTCTGCTTTCTCATCTTCATCAACCCTGGCAAATTTATCTTCCGGAAGGGAGGATGCGATAAACGAAGATTCGGTGAAATTCAGTTTACATCCAAGTGTATGAAATGCAATGGTTCTCTTTCCAGTCATTGTTTTGCCGGAACTCTTAGGTTGAGCTGTAATCTTATTTATTTAAGCCTGGTAAGCCAGACATTCCTGAATTCAATATCCTTTCCCTCGCTCTGCAGGCAGATGTGTCCGGAGGTAAGATTTGTTCCCGTACCCCTGTTCTGCAAAACGCCGTTGACATATATTTCAATTTCATCCCCCCTGCATTTGATTTCGAGCGTATTCCATTCACCGGGAGTCTTTTCTGAAGAGTCTTTGGATTTCTTTACAACACGGTTCGATTTATCTGTTCGCTCCTTCATGTCCGAGCCATTCATGCAGACAAAATCGCCTGCGCTTCCCGCCTTCAGCTGGCATTCAAAACATTTGGGCCAGATGGTATCAGGAAGCTGGACATGTATAAACACCCCGCTGTTTGTAGGTTCAACAGGCCACCGCCATTCAAGGTGAAGGTTGTAATCGGAATATGCCTTCTTTGTTCTCATGTAGCCGAAAGGCTCACCTTTGATCCGGATAACGCCGTTGTTTACCGTAAAAACTCCTGCAGGATCGACTGTGGCATCTCTCAGATGAAATGCCCAGTTCTTTAAATTCTTTCCGTTAAACAGCATGGTTTTCCTGCCATCCTGGCCCGAAGCCTGTGAAGATACGGATGAGATCAGTATCAAAAGAGAAAGAACGATAGAAAACTTTTTCATGAATTCGGGATTTTGATTTTAAATGTTATTTATACACTTTATCGGTATGCCTGTTTTTAAAGTATTTTACTTGCGAGTTCGGCAAGGAAACTTCTTTCTCCCTTAACAAGGTTAACATGAGCAAAGATATCCTGACCTTTCATTTTGTCGGAAAGGTAGCTGAGCCCGTTTGAAGCTGTGTCGAGATAAGGTGAATCTATCTGTTCGATATCGCCGGTAAATACCATTTTGGTTCCCTCTCCGGCGCGTGTAATTATTGTTTTTATTTCATGAGGTGTGAGGTTCTGGGCCTCGTCCACTATAAAGAATACACTGGAAAGACTCCTTCCCCTGATATACGCAAGAGGCGTAATGACGAGTTTTTCTTCTTTCATCATGTCGTTTATCCTGAGGAATTCAGGACTCTGGTGACTGAATTTATGTTTGATGACAGTGAGGTTGTCGAAAAGAGGCTGCATGTAAGGATCCATTTTTTCCTTGATGTCTCCCGGAAGGAATCCCATATCGCGGTTGGCCAGAGGAACTATCGGACGGGCAAGGAATATCTGTTTGTATTTTTTATGCTGGTGCAGTGCTGCGGCCAGGGCAAGAAGAGTTTTCCCGGTACCGGCTTTACCGGTAAGCGAAACAAGCTGGATATCGGGGTTTATCAAAGCTTCCAGTGCGAAGGTTTGTTCAGCATTGCGCGGATCTATGCCATAGGTTGTCTGCTTAAGAACCCTGGTTACCATTTTTGTTACCGGATTGTAATGCGCCAGGGCGCTGGCCCCGTTATTCCTCATTATATAGAATTTATGACCCTTCGGGTCGTCGATGATATCAAACTGATCCGCATTTACCCCCTCCGGCTGTTCATAAAGCTTGTTAATCAGATCCTGTTCGACTCCTTCCACTATTTTGATGCCTTTATAAAGATCGTCGATGTTGGCAACCTTGTCATTCTGATAGTCCTGGGCCATTATGCCCAGCGATTTGGCCTTCATGCGGAGGTTGATATCTTTTGTAATAAGAACCACCGTTTTATCCTTGTTGGTCGTGCACACGTAATCTGCTATGGCCAGAATCCTGTGATCGGAGGTTTTTTCCGGGAATGACTGGCTCACTTTTTCCGAAAATTCTTTTCCGGTTTCGATATGCAGATTGCCCAGGTTGTCGCCCAGGGGAATATTGGATGTCAGCAGCATATCACCCGACAACTTGTCAAGTTCGCGGGTGAACTCGCGGGCATGAAAATTTATCAGGTCATTGCCTTTCTTGAATTTGTCAAGCTCTTCGAGGACTACAATGGGAATTATCACATCATTTTCCTCGAAATTGTAAATGCATTTATAGTCGTGGAGCAGAACATTCGTATCGATAATGAAAAGCTTTTTGTTGTGTTTCTTCTTCATGATTAAAAGTTTGTTGTTCCGGAGAATCAGTACATAATTTTACCGTTTGCAAAATTAATAAAATTAACCGCCCCTGAATTAAAATGTTGTTAACATAAGGTTTAACCTTCCGGGGGTTATTTGAAAGTTGCAATGATCGGGCAGAAAGCACTAAATTTGCCTGTTATAATTTTAAATATATGGAATTATATGAAGGACTTCTTTCAAGGCGCAGCATAAGAAGATATACCGGAGGGAAGATACCTGAGGCTGACATTGAAAAAATTATCAGGGCCGGTATGTATGCGCCATCGGCCAACAATAAAAGGCCCTGGCATTTTATTGTTGTTGACGACCGTGAGATTCTGAACAGAATTATGGAGGCTCATCCCTATGCCGGCATGCTGTCGAAAGCGAGTCATGCTATTGTTGTATGCGGCGACCTGGATAAGCAGAATGCCCCCGGCTATTATCTCCTGGACTGCTCTGCTGCAATCCAGAATGTTCTGCTTGCCATTCATGCCCTCGGTTACGGCGGAGTTTGGCTGGCTGTTGAACCCAGAATGGAAAGGATAAATGCTGTCTCGGAAATTCTCGGACTCCCGGCACATGTCAGACCCGTAGCAGTTATTTCCGCCGGAATTCCGTCGGGGAAGCCGCCGAAAATACCTCAAAGATTCGAACCCGGGAAAATACGGCGTAACAAGTGGAAGAAAAAATAACCGGAAACAGATGACAGTTCCAAAATAATAATAATCTGCACAATTGGACTACAATCAGACACTTGACTATATTTACTCTCAGCTGCCGGCTTACCACCGGATAGGGAAGGCGGCCTATAAGGCCGATCTGGGCACTACTTATGCACTCGACGAATATTTTAATCACCCGCATACGAAATACAAAACCGTCCACATTGCCGGGACAAACGGCAAGGGATCTGTATCGCACATGCTGGCATCTGTTCTGCAGAGCGCCGGACTGAAAACAGGGCTTTATACGTCACCTCACCTGAAAGATTTCAGGGAAAGAATTCGTATCGGTGGTGAGATGATTCCCGAAAATTATGTGGTGAGATTCGTGGAAGAAAACAGGCCGGTCATTGAAAAGCTTAGGCCTTCATTCTTTGAGATTACCGTGGCAATGGCATTCGATTTTTTCGCAGATGAGAAAGTCGATGTGGCGGTAATTGAAACAGGACTTGGCGGAAGACTCGATTCGACAAACATTATTACCCCGGTCCTCTCGGTAATAACGAATATCGGCCACGATCACATGGATCTGCTTGGGGACACTCCCGAAAAGATTGCCTTTGAGAAGGCTGGCATTATTAAACGCGGTGTGCCTGTCATTATCGGAGAAACTCAGCCGGAGACGGCTCACGTATTTGAAACTGTCGCCATCCGAAACGGGTCAGAACTGGCTTTTGCCGACCAGATATACAAGTGCACTGCAGCCCCTTTCGACCCGTCTTCGGATTTCAGAAATTTTTTTGTATCATTTCCGGGCAGGGAAAAACCTCTTGTTATTTCATCACCGCTTGCCGGTAACTACCAGACCAGAAACATCCCGGTCGTGGTTGCTGCAGCTTTTAAGCTTGCTGCACTTTTTCCCTTACTGCACGATGAGGAGGTAATGGTGAAAGGAATCGCTGATGTAATCAGAAATACGGGCTTTGCAGGCAGATGGCAGATAATTGGCCATAACCCTCTTGTTATCTGCGACACCGGTCATAATAAGGAAGGGTTGCAATTTGCGATGGAGCAGCTGGCAGAAACGGGAAAAGGGGAGAAGCATTTTGTAATAGGTTTTGTCAGGGACAAGGAACTCTCATCTTTACTCCCCCTGTTTCCCTCCGGATCCAGGTATTACTTTACCAGACCCTCGGTAATGAGAGGGCTTGATGAGAATATTCTGAAGGAAACCGCCATGCAGTACGGCCTTTATGGTGAGTCATACCCGTACGTAAAAGATGCCCTTGAAGCTGCGTTAAAAAATGCGGGAAAAGAAGATACCATCTTCGTCGGCGGAAGTACATTCGTGGTGGCAGATATTTTCTGAAAGATAAACAGTAATGGGGAATGAACGGAATACCAGGATTTTCTCCTGCCAGGGAAATACCCTTTAACAAAAAGGGGAGTCTTTCGGACCAGATTAATAATTTAGAAGAACAAAAAAAATTATTACAACTTAAACTTACTCTGCATAAATCACTAAGTTTGCCAAAAAGCATGTTTATGTACAGATCAGTTTTATTTGCAATCATATCATTATTTATTTCTCTCTCAGTATATGGGCAGAAGGAGAGGAAAATTGTGATTCTTCATACAAATGACCTGCATTCAAGGCTTGAAGGTTTTGCCCCCGAATCGATGTACACTCCGCTTTCAGTCAACGACGACAGGACTCTCGGCGGATTTGCGAGGATAGCTTCCCTCATCTCATCAGAAAAATCTGCAGACGGGACGACATTGTTTACTGTTGACGGCGGGGATTTCCTTATGGGTACTCTCTTTCACACACTCAAGGCTTCTGCAGGTTTTCAGCTCCCTCTTATGAAGAAAATGGGATATGACGTGGTTTGTATCGGTAATCACGAATTTGATTTCGGCACTGACAAGCTTGCGGATATTGTAAATTCATCTGCATCAAACGGGCCGATACCTCAGATACTGTTGGGGAACGCCATTTTCAGTACAAAAAGCACAGCAGATGACAACCTTGAAAACCTCTTCAGCAAAGGCCTTATAAAAAGGACATTCATTGTGGAAAAGGACGGAATCAGGGCCGGTTTTTTCTCCCTTATGGGAAAGAATGCCGCTGAGGTTGCTCCTTATTCAGCACCCGTAACTTTTCAGAAGATCTCGAAATATGCAGCAGCGGCAGTTAAAGAACTGAAATCCAGGGGATGTGATATTATTATCTGCCTGTCACATTCGGGTCTTACACTTCAGAAGGATGGACAATGGGGCGGGGAGGATGCTGAACTTGCCAGGAAAGTTAAGGGAATTGACCTGATAATAAGCGGCCATACCCACACTGTCCTTGATAAGCCATTGATCGTTAACGGTGTGCCTGTTGTTCAGACAGGTGAATATGGAAAAAATATCGGCAAGGTGGTTTTCGGACTCTCGGATTCGGGTACCAGGTTTGTGTCGTACGAATTAATACCGGTCGATGACAGGATACAGGGCGACAGGCAGATAGACTCTCTGATCAGCCTGAGAAAGACTCTTCTTACGGAAAAAGTTCTCTCCGGGTTTGGAATGGAATATGGCAGGCCTGTATTTGAGACCGATTACCTTATCGACATTGACCAGCAGGGCAACCTTGATGAAAGCAACCTGGGTCCGCTTGTTGCAGATGCCATATATTATTATATCAACAGGCATAACAGCATGGGTTGTGATGTTGCCATGGTGTCGGCCGGCGTTATCCGCGACAGGATAGTGCCCGGCATGCAGACACCGGCCGATATTTTCAGAATCATGCCCCTGGGTTCGGGAAAAGATGATGTCCCCGGATATCCTTTTTCGCGGCTCTATGTTACCGGACGTGAACTTAAAAATATTCTTGAAATACTGCTTGTGGCACATAAGTCGAATTCAGACTATTATTGTTTCTATTCAGGAATGCGCGCCGAAGTCAACCCGGATAAAGGGCTGCTCCGGAAAGTGAAAAAGATTGATATTATCAAACCGGACGGACAGATAATAAACGTTGATTTTTCAAAGAAGAATAAAACCCTTTACTCAATCTCCGCAAATTCATATATGCTTGAGTTTATAGGTATAATCAAAAAGAAGAGCTTCGGGCTTATCAATGTGATTCCGAAGAACAGTGAAGGTAAAAGGGTTACCGACATGAGCACCGCCTTAATTGACATGGACGAAGCAAAACCGGGGTTGCAGGAGGGAAAGGAGTGGCTGGCCCTGATAGAATATCTTCAGTCGCTGAAAGACGTAAATGGAAACGGAATTCCCGGACCGGACAGAAAATATGAGGTGCCTGTCAGGGCAATTGTACCGGTTAAATAAAGAATTTCCTGTTTCCGTTAGTTATCTGCAAGGCTAATATCTGAAGGGATGATTTTCAAATAATCTGGTTTATTGTACTTTTGGCACTGTTATGAGTGATAATTTATTTTTCTGGGCTGGTTTTCTGGCTTTTGTGACGCTGATGCTTGTGCTCGACCTCGGGGTTTTTCACAGGAAGATGCATAAAGTGCCCCTGAGGGAGGCGCTCATCTGGAGCGTTGTATGGATCGCCCTTGCAATGCTTTTTATGGCTGTTATTTACTGGGATTATTCGTCTGTAAGTGCAGCAGTTGCCAGAAAAAAAGTGCTGGAATACCTGACGGGATATCTTATCGAATACTCACTCAGCGTTGATAATATTTTTGTCTTCATCCTTATTTTTTCATATTTCGCTGTTGATGAAAAAGTCCAGCACAAAGTCCTCTTCTGGGGAATTATTGGTGCATTGGTAATGAGGGCAATATTCATATTTGCCGGAGTGGCTCTGATTAACCGCTTCCACTGGATTATATACGTTTTCGGAGTTTTTCTTATCTACACGGGCGGTAAGATGTTCCTTGATGCAGTAAAAGGAAAAACCATTCAGGTTGAGCCGGAAAAAAATCCGGTAATAAAATTTGCCAGACGATTCATGAGGATATCTGAAGGTTACAGCGGTCCCGATTTTTTCATACGGATTGATAAAAAACTTTTTGCCACGCCTTTATTTCTTGTGCTTCTTATAGTTGAGTCATCCGATCTTATTTTTGCTGTAGACAGCATACCGGCAGTGCTTGCCATTACTCAGGATCCTTTTATTGTGTTCACTTCCAACATCTTCGCGATTCTGGGACTTAGGTCTCTCTATTTTGCCGTATCCGGTATCATGGTGTATTTTAAACGGCTGAAGATAGGCCTGGCTTTGGTTCTTGCATTTATCGGCTCCAAAATGATTCTTGCCGATTTTATCGATAGGGAGATACCTGTTTTCATTCCCCTGATTATTGTGGTGCTTATACTTTCAGCCTCAGTTATCTGGTCAGTTATAGAGAATTACAGGGCAGCCAGGAAACAGTTATCATAAAAAACGACCTGTTATTTTGTGTAATTAAAATTGTGACTATATTTGCGCACGTTTTTTTTATGACGGACAGGCCTCAGCCGACTTCTCGTGTTATTGGGGCAGACGGCACAACCGTCCGGTTCTTTTGAAATAAAGTGAAATATTCCGGGCGATTAGCTCAGCTGGTTCAGAGCATCCCGACTGAAAGTCGGGAGGGTCTGCGGTTCTTTAAAATGAAAAA
>ERZ795052.2365-NODE-2365-length-23126-cov-5.913658_pt1 | contig 23126 bp, 18 predicted proteins | sample MGYA00375136_ERZ795052 | MGnify/ENA primary metagenome ERZ795052 (study PRJEB30181, sample SAMN05720156) | activated sludge metagenome | isolation source: Anaerobic digester | place: Japan | collected 2015-05-26 ... | reverse complement strand
GCAGCCCCACCACACTTTCTTCCGCTTCTTCACCTCCTTATCCGCCGATCAGGGCGGCGCCATCGGAATTGCAAGGGTTCCGCCTTTCTCGTAACCTGGTCGGTATCGTGAGCACTTCAATTCTGGCCCAGGCTTGCTTCCGCATCCCGCCGGGTCGCCTTGCTGCCGCGTTGATGACTCTCGGTTTTGCCCTGGCAAGGGGCGAACTCCAGGATCAGGCGTCCCGCGGACACGTTGTTACCCTCAACACCAATCAGGTCCTCGAGATTGACGGCAGAAAAGTTTTCCCAATCGGTTTTTCCCTCGGCCCGCCCCCGGAGGGAATGACACCGGAGGGGAAACCTGCCCTGGCCGAACTGGCCGAAGCGGGAGCGCTGTTCGTGCGCACTGGCGCTCGAACCAACGGTTGGAGCCGGGAAGTCATCGAAGCAGAAAGCGCATACCTGGATGCGGCCGCCCGGCATGGGATGTTCTGCTGGCCTTACTTGCGCGAGCTCGCCAGCATTGGCCCGACCCACCCAACCCGGGAGGAACTGCTCAGAAAAATCGTCACTCGTTTTCGACACCATCCCGCCCTGCTGGCTTGGAAAGGGGCGGATGAACCGGAATGGGGCAAACTGCCGCTCCCACCCCTTTTGCGGGCCCGCGAAATCCTCCGGGAGCTGGACCCGCATCATCCCATGGTCACCATCCATGCCCCTCGCGGCACGGTGGAGTCGCTGCGGCCCTACAATGATACCGCCGATATCCTCGGGGCAGATATTTACCCGGTCAGCTACCCGCCGGGGATCCACTCCTTGTCCACCAACAAAACCCTCGGCTTGGTGGGCGAGCATACCCGTCTCATCCGGGAAGTGGCCGATGGCCGGCTCCCCGTTTGGATGGTGCTGCAAATCTCCTGGAGCGGCGTGCTCAAACCGGGAAAAACCCTGCGTTTCCCGACGTTCCCGGAGGAGCGTTTCATGACCTACCAGGCGATTATCAACGGCGCCCGCGGCTTGGTCTATTTCGGCGGCCACAACGTGCAGGCCATGGGCCCGCAGGACGCCCGCCTCGGTTGGAATTGGACCTTTTGGCGCCGGGTCTTGCGCCCGGTCATCGAGGAAATCGGCGTGCATAGCCCGCTGGCCCCCGCCCTCGTCGCTCCCGATTCCAGCCTGCCTCTGCGCGCGACGGGTGCAACCGGCCTCGAATTCTGCGCCCGCGAAGTGGGCGCCGATCTTTTCGTGCTGGCCTGCAAGGACGGGGGCGAAACGGCCCGGATCGAATTCTCGGGGCTGCCCCCCGGCGCGACCCTGGGTGAAGTCCTCTACGAATCTCCGCGCACAGTCGAAGTCAAATCGGGCCGGTTCAGCGACTGGTTCGCTCCGTACGAAGTGCACGTTTATCGTTTCCGGCTGCCCGCCCCGCCCGCGCAGTAGCCCGGCTTGGGAGGGCCGGGAGCGCCTGCGTCACCTGCCGTTTATTGCTGCGGGTGAGGCAAAACCGGCTGCGTCGCTGTCGCCAAGCCAGTATTTGTTTGCCCCCCTCCCCGGCGGTCGTTAACACTCTGGCCGTTCCGCGTGCGACGCTTTAACACAAACAAAAAAACAACGACTGCAATCACAGCCGCTTTATGCCCCGACGCAACGATATCAAGAAGGTTCTCATCATTGGCTCCGGCCCCATCGTAATTGGTCAGGCCTGCGAATTCGATTATTCCGGCACCCAGGCGTGCAAGGCCTTGCGCAGCCTCGGTTACCAAATCGTTTTGGTGAACTCCAATCCGGCTACGATCATGACCGATCCCGGGATGGCCGACGTGACTTACATCGAACCGCTCACGGTGGCGGCTCTGACTGAAATCATCGAAAAAGAGCGGCCGGACGCCCTGCTGCCCAACCTCGGCGGTCAGACCGGTCTGAATCTTTCAGCTCAGCTCGCCAAAGCAGGCGTTCTGGCCCGTTATGGGGTGCGGATCATCGGCGTTGAGGCCGAGGCGATCGAAAAAGGCGAAGATCGCATCATTTTCAAGGAAACGATGAAGAAGCTGGGCATCGAGATGCCCCGCAGCGCCCCCGCTTTCAGTGTCGAGGAGGCCGAAAAAGTGGCCGCGGAAATCGGTTATCCGGTGGTCATCCGCCCGGCTTACACCCTGGGTGGAACCGGCGGCGGTCATGTCTATAACGTCGAGGAACTCCGCACCGTGGCCAGCCGCGGACTCGCGGCCAGCATGGTGGGTCAAATCCTGATCGAAGAATCGGTCATCGGCTGGGAGGAACTCGAGTTGGAAGTGGTGCGGGATGCCAAAAATCAGATGATCACCGTCTGTTTCATTGAAAACGTGGATGCCATGGGGGTGCATACGGGCGACTCCTATTGCGTGGCGCCCATGCTCACCATTGATCCCAAGCTGCAGGCCCGCCTGCAGGATTACTCCTACCGGGTCGTCGAGTCCATCGGCGTCATCGGCGGCACCAACATCCAGTTCGCCCACGACCCCAAAACCGGCCGCGTGGTCATCATCGAAATCAACCCCCGCACTTCCCGCTCCTCGGCCCTGGCGTCCAAGGCCACCGGCTTCCCCATCGCCCTCATCTCCGCCAAGCTGGCCGCCGGCTTGACGCTGGATGAAATTCCCTACTGGCGGGACGGCACCCTCGAGAAGTACACCCCCTGGGGCGATTACGTGGTCGTAAAATTCTCCCGCTGGGCGTTCGAGAAGTTCAAACAGGCCCAGGACAAGCTGGGCACCCAAATGCGCGCCGTGGGCGAGGTCATGAGCATCGGCAAGACTTACAAGGAAGCGTTTCAGAAGGCCATCCGCTCCCTCGAGAACGGCCGCTACGGTCTCGGCTTCGCCAAAAACTTCAACGAAAAATCGCTCGACGAGCTCATGCTGCTGCTCAACGAACCCAGCAGCGAGCGGCAGTGGATCATGTACGAGGCGCTGCGCAAAGGCGCCGCCGTGGAGGATTTGTATCGCAAAACCCACATCAAACCCTGGTTTATCCAGCAAATGAAGGAGCTGGTCGAGCTCGAAGAGCAAATCCTCCAATACAAGGGCCGCTCGCTCCCGGATGCCCTGCTGGTTCAGGCCAAGAAGGATGGCTTCGCCGATCGCTACCTGGCCAAACTCCTGGGCGTTTCCGAAACCGCCATCCGCCAGCAGCGCACCGCCCTGGGCGTGGTGGAAGGCTGGGACGCGCTGCCCGTCAGCGGGACCGAAAATGCCGCCTATTACTATTCAACCTACAATCGGCCGGACAAGGTCTCCACCAGCACGCGCAAGAAAGTCATGGTCCTGGGCGGCGGTCCCAACCGCATCGGTCAAGGCATCGAGTTTGACTATTGTTGCGTCCATGCCGCGTTCGCGCTGCGCGATGCCGGCTACGAAACCATCATGGTGAACTGCAATCCGGAGACCGTCTCCACCGACTACGACACCTCGGACAAACTCTACTTCGAGCCGCTGACGGTCGAGGACGTGCTGGCCATCTACCAGAAGGAAAAACCCGAGGGCGTGGTGGTGCAATTCGGCGGCCAGACACCGCTTAACATTGCCAACGAACTCGCGGCGGCCGGGGTCAAAATCCTCGGCACGTCCCCCGACACCATTGACCTGGCCGAGGACCGCGACCGCTTCCGCAAAATGATGGAGCACATGGGGCTGCCCATGCCCGAATCCGGCATGGCCAGCAGCTTTGAAGAGGCCCGGCAGGTCGCCAACCGCATCGGGTACCCCCTCATGGTCCGTCCCTCCTTCGTCTTGGGCGGCCGGGGCATGGAAATCGTCCACGACGAGGAAATGCTGCGGCAGTATGTCGCCGCCGCGGTGGATGTGACTCCCGAGCGCCCCATCCTCATTGACCGGTTCCTGGACAACGCCATCGAGGCGGAAGCCGATGCGCTGGCGGATGGCACCGACGCGTTCGTTCCGGCCGTCATGGAGCACATCGAGCTGGCCGGCATTCACTCCGGCGACAGTGCGTGCGCCATTCCGCCCGTGACCCTCCCGGAGAAACACATCCGGACCATCGAGGACTATACCCTCCGCATCAGCCGCGAGCTCAAGGTTTGCGGGGTGATGAACATCCAGTATGCCATCTGTCAGGACAAGGTCTTTGTCCTGGAGGCCAATCCCCGCGCCTCCCGGACCGTCCCCCTGGTGTCCAAGGTCTGCGCGATTCCCATGGCTCGTCTGGCCACGCGCCTCATGCTGGGCGAAAGCCTCAAAAGCCTCGGCCTCAAACGGCGCCACATCCCCCATTTCGGTGTCAAGGAAGTGGTCTTGCCCTTCAATATGTTTCCCGAGGTGGACCCGGTGCTGGGACCCGAAATGCGTTCCACCGGCGAAGTGCTCGGCTTGGCGCCCAACTTCGAACTGGCTTATTTCCGTTCGCAGGAAGCCGCCGGCAGCCCCCTCCCCTTGCAGGGCACCGTCTTTCTCTCCGTGAACGACAAGGAGAAGCCGCGGCTGCTCGAAACCGCCCGCAAATTCGCCGAGCTCGGCTTCCGCATCAAGGCCACCAATGGCACCTGGAAATTCCTCCGCGAACACGGCGTTCCTTGCGAGCGCAGCTTCAAAATCCACGAGCATCAGCGCCCCGACATCGTGGACGAAATCAAGAGCCGCGCCATTGACCTCATCATCAACACGCCCTTGGGCAAGGCCAGCGCCGTGGATGACGGTTACATCCGCAAAGCCGCGATCAAATACAAGGTTCCTTATTTGACCACCACCGCGGCCGCCCGGGCCGCCGTGCTGGGCATTGCCGCCGCCCGCTCGGGCAAAGCCGCGGTCAAATCGCTCCAGGACTATCACCGGCAGATTCAGTAGCGTGAAGGTGCTGGGCCTCCAACTGGACATTGCCTGGGAAAACCCGCCGGCGAACTTCACCACGGTTCGCCGGCTGCTGGCGGCGGCGGCGCCCGCGCCGGGCACCTTGGTCGCCTTGCCGGAAATGTTCGCGACCGGATTCAGCATGAATGCGGCCGCCATCGCCGACCCTCCCGACGGACCGGCTTGCCAGTTCCTGTCCGCCACCGCCCGGGGATTCGGCATCACCCTCCTGGCCGGATTGGCCACTCTCGGCCCGGACGGCCGGCCCCGCAATCAGGCCTTGGTCTTCTCTCCCGAGGGCCACCTTGTCGCGTCCTACGCGAAGATCAAACTCTTCACCCCCGGCGGCGAGCCCTCGCATTACACGCCCGGGACTGCGCCGGTGGCATTCACCCTGGCCGATTGGACCATTGCGCCCTTGATCTGCTATGACCTCCGTTTTCCGGAGCTTTTCCGCCAGATGGCCGCCCGCCAGCGCCCGGAATTGTTCGTGGTCGTGGCCAACTGGCCCGAAAAGCGGCTTCATCATTGGGTCCGCCTGCTCCAGGCTCGCGCCATCGAAAACCAAGCCTTCGTCCTTGCCGTCAACCGCACCGGCCGCGATCCCTACTATGCTTATGCGGGTCGTTCCCTCGTGGTGGATCCGCAGGGCGAAATCCTCGCGGACGCCGGCAGCGCTGAAGGCTGGGTTGCCGCCGAACTGGACCTCGAGACCCTGCGGCAATACCGGCGGGGTCTGCCTTTCCTCGACGATCTCGACCGGCTCTGACCCACCGCCTCCTGGCTGTGCGTCCCGCCGCCCGCCACTCCGCCAGCCTATTGGAGGCTTCTCAAAAACCTTTCGTATTCCGATACAATCGCTTCCTCGGACAAGCCGCGGGCAATCCACAGGCGCGCCCGGGCGCGCGCGCTCTCGCCCGGCTTCAAATCACGCCCCAGCAAGGATAGATACAGTGAGTAGTGGCTCTCCCGCTCGTGCGGGGTCATGACCGCAAAGCATTCCTCTGGCGCTGACATCAGCACCGCAGTGATTCCATGGGAGGGAGCGTGCCGAATGCCCAGGGGCCCTTCGAAGATGGGCCGCTCGACCCAATCCACGGGGCTTGGGGGAATGCTCCAGCGGCCGTCCCGTACGAGTTGAATGGCTGCGGCGTCCCGGGGGAACACCTGCCAGGTGCCGGCTTCCGCTGTGGCCGCCAGAAACCCCGGCCTCCCCACCCGGGGGACTGCCGCCACGTAAACCCTGGAGTTGGTGAATGCCTCATTAAAATAGCAGGCCAGAAACGACTCGAAACCCGCCAGGTTTGTCACGGCCCGAACGGTTGTGACCACCTCAAGGGCGTCTGGCGCCGCCCAGGCATAGGTCGCGCACAACTCGAAAGGCCGGTCAGGTTGCGCCGGCCACCGCACCTCCACCCGGCCATCGGTTGCCAGCCGGGCGTCGCTGGGCCAGTCCCACGCCGCAGTGCCATGGCGCCGGCCAGCGGTAAAAACCCGGTAATGCCCGGCCAAACCCATGCTCTTGTCCAATACCACGCCCGTCGGAACATGCACTACGCGGCTGAGCCCCTTCGACTTGCCCCCGGCGCGCAGTTCTCCGCGCAGCACCCCCGTGTCAAAGACAAAGCCCTCTTGCGCCGGGTGGAATGCCAAATCGCCGCCGGCTGAAAAAAACGGTGCTGCCAGACCCAGGATCATGCCAAACCGCAGAGCCACACTGAGCGGGTTCATCGTCCCAAGCGTAAAGAACCTCCCGCCCTTTGCGCCAGTCCAATTCCTGGCGAGGCCGGCCCCCGCCTCTTGCGGAAAATCAAAAGTGTTGCAGCAGCACCGCCCGCTCGACCTTCGTCAGGTCCGCCGGCACCACTTTTTGGATTTTCGCCCGTAATTGGGGGTCGAGTTCCTCAAGCAACTGGTGATTGATTTCGCGGCTGGCAGCCAGGAACCACCGCTCCGCGGGCTGGGTTCGGGCCAGTGCGTTCAGCCGCTGTGCCAACTGCCGGACCAGGCGTTTTCGCGTCTCCAACTCGATGTTGTGCCGTTCGCCGTCCGACATGGTGCCATTGGTGCGCGTGCCCGTCCCCCGCGGGAATCGGCCGGACAAGTCCGTCACCTTGTCCACCAACCGGCTGTGGGCTTCTGTCAACTGGCCTTCTTCCACAAGCTCCAAACGAGGTGTAGGGCCCAGATGGTTTCCGTCTATTCTGTAGGCCTTGTAACATCCCAGATCGGCAACTACCACCAGTGTGTTCTTCATACAAGCGCTTGTTGTTGCTCAGGCAGGGCTCCCGCGCGGTCCCGCCGCGCGGGTCAGCCACCCGCCATAGCTGTACCATAAACCGCCCCGGGAGAAATTGCCAGCTTCAGTGAGCCGGCGCCCTTGCGTTTGCCTGGTTCCCCCCCGCTTTTTTCCCGTTTTTTGACGCTTTTTGCCGGTTGACAATCCCCGTGCCAACCTTAGGCTATTGGGCCTGACTGAAGAAGGAGCGCCGGCCCGCTGGGCCTGCGGATTCCAAGTCGCTGGAGAGGATGTGAACGTGTTTTGACCGAGATAAAATTGAAGAAAGGCGAGTCCGTGGAAAAGGCCTTGCGGCGGCTCAAGAAGAAGCTCGACCGCGAGGGGACTTTGCGCACGGTGCGAAGCCATCGGCACTTTGAAAAGCCGAGCGAGAAACGGCGGCGGAAAGAGAAAGCCGCCCGTTTTTCGGCGATGCTGAGCGCTCGCTACGCGGACATGTAATTGGCGGTTCAGGCCGGGCCGGCGCATGGCGCGGCCCGGCCTGCCATTACCTGGGCGGGAGTCCGCGGTTCTCCCACCCGTGTCAGTGGACGCCCGCGCGGCTCGCCCGGCAAAAGGCAGGGGGGCGGAGAATGAAAAGCGGGCATTTTTTTGTGCTTATGTATTCCTTTTCCACGTGCTGGAATTCCCATCGCCACACCGACGGACGGGCCATGTTGCGGGAGATTCGCGACTTGGGCTTCGAATACGCGGAGTTGAGCCACGGGACACGGATCAGCCTGCTGCCCGGGATCCTTGAGGCCGTGGACGCGGGCGAAATCCGCATTTCAAGCCTCCATAATTTCTGCCCCCTTCCCATGGGGGTCAACCACTCCGCCCCCAACCTTTACCAGTTTTCCTCCGAACGCGCCCGGGAGCGCGAGCTGGCGCTGCGCTACACGCTCAAAACCCTCGAACTGGCCAGCCGCGTCGGAGCCTCCGTCGTGGTTCTCCATCTCGGCAGCATCGAAATGAAGAATCACACTGACAAGCTTCTGGAAATGCTCGCCCGGGGACAAAAGGATCATTTGAAGTATGACCGGCTTTGCGCCGAGATCGAGGAAAAGCGTCAGGCACGCAAAGGGCCGTTCTTCGAGCGAACCTGCGAGGCGCTCAAACAGATTCTCCCGGAGGCGGAATCCCGCGGGGTCCGCTTGGGGATAGAGAACCGGCAGAGCCTCGAGGAACTGCCTCTGGACAGCGATTTCGAGACGCTGTTCAAGGACCTCGCCAGCCCCAACCTGGTTTACTGGCATGACACCGGCCACGGCCAGATCAAGGAAAACCTCGGATTCACTCCGCACGCGAGACATGTGGAATCCCTCCAGCATCACTTGGGCGGTTTTCACATTCACGACGTGCAATTTCCCGGTCGCGACCATTGCGCCCCCGGCGAAGGCTCGATTGATTTCCCGGCTTTGAAGCCTTTTCTAAAGCCAGATCACATCAAGGTGTTCGAGCTTGGGCCCAGCGTCTCTCCGGAAGCCGTCCGGCGGGGCGTCGAGCACATCAAGACCCTCTGGGGCAATTCCGATTAGGGAGGCTACGCCCACCCATGGGCAGGCCCGCCAGGCGTTAAATCGCCGCTTCCTCCGGATTAGACAGCCCCCTCAGGCTCGGGAGCCGGCGCCGGGGCTGGCGTTGCACCGGAGTTGCGCCGGGAATAGGCCATGAAATAAAGGACTGGCACCGCCATCCGGCTGATCAGCAAGGACGCAATCTCTCCGGCCATCAGGGCGATGGCGAGCCCCTGGAAGATGGGGTCGGCCAGAATGACGCTCGCGCCAACGACCACGGCCAGCGCCGTCAACAGCATCGGCCGGAAGCGGACCGCACCGGCATCCACCACGGCTTCGGCCAGCGGCATCCCTTCCGCCAGCCGCTGCTCGATGAAATCCACCAGAATGATGGAATTCCGGACGACAATGCCCGCGCCGGCCATGAAGCCGATCATTGAAGTCGCGGTGAAGAACGCCCCCATCAGCCCGTGGGCCGGGAGAATGCCCACCAGCGAAAATGGAATTGCGGCCATGACGATGAGCGGCGTGAGGAACGACCGGAACCAGCCGACCATCAGGATGAAAATCAGCACCAGGACTGCCGCAAAGGCGCTGCCCAAGTCCCGAAACACTTCAATGGTGATATGCCATTCGCCGTCCCACTTGATTGCCGGCTCGTGGTCCGTGAACGGCTGCACCGCGTTAAACACTTTGACGGTCGCCCCTGAGCCGCCGAATTTGCGCATGTCCAGATCGCGCAGCGCCTGGTTCATCTTGAGAATGGCATACACCGGGCTCTCCACCTCGCCGGCGACATCGCCAATCACATAGGTCACCGGCATGAGGTTCTTGTGATAAATGCTCTTGTCCACGGTGGCCGGTTCAATCCTCACCAGCTCGCGCAGCGGGACCAGCGGCGCGGCCGGGTCCGCCGTCGAACGAACCCGCAGCGCCAGCAGTTCCTCGGGATGCGACCGATTGGCGAGCGGGAGTTGAACCACGATGTTGACGTCCTCTTTCTCGACGGGCGCGTGCAAGAGGTCCACAACCGTTCCGCCGACCGCGGTGGCGAGGGTCCGGGAGATGACGTCGGCGGAAACGCCATGGAGGGCGGCTTTTTCCTTGTCAATAACGAACCTCGCCTTGGGCTGATCGGCTTCGATGTACCAGTCGGTGTCCACGACGCCCGGCGTGTTGGTGAAAATCCGGATGACCTCGTGCGCGAGCGCCAGCCGGCTGGTTTCGTCAGGACCGTAAATTTCGGCCACCAGCGTCTGCAGCACGGGCGGGCCGGGGGGCACTTCGGCAACCGCCACCCGCGCCCCGTATTGGGCGGCGATGGCGGCCACGCGCGGCCGCACGCGTTTGGCGATGTCGTGGCTTTGCGCCTTGCGCTCGTGCTTGGGCACCAGGTTGATCTGCAGGTCGGCCACGTGCGGCCCGCGCCGCATGAAGTAATGCCGCACCAGCCCGTTGAAGTTGAACGGCGCGGCCACGCCCGCATAAATCTGGTAGTCGGTGACCTCCGGTTCGTGGCGGATCGCGGCGGCGATTTCGCGGGCGACCTGGGCGGTCTGCTCCAGGGCGCTGCCCTCGGGCATGTTGAGGATGACTTGAAACTCGCTCTTGTTGTCGAACGGCAGCATTTTCACCTTCACCCAGCCAATGCCCATGAGCGCCATCGCACCCAGCAGCAACACCACAATCCCTCCCAGGAAAACGTAACGCCAGCCACGGTGGCCGATCAGCGGCGCCATCATCCGCCGATACAACCGGGTGAAGAAATCCTCGGGATGTTCGGCGTGGGAATGAACCGCTCCCGGCGCCTCGGGTTTGCCTTCGGTGAGCGAGGCGTATTTCCGGCCCCAACGCAACACGCGAATGGAGGCCCAGGGCGTGACGATGAACGCAATCGCCAGCGAAAAGAACATGGCGGCGCTCGACCCAATCGGGATCGGCCGCATGTACGGCCCCATCAGGCCGCCCACAAAAGCCATCGGCAGCACCGCGGCGATGACCGCGAACGTCGCCAGAATCGTGGGATTGCCCACCTCACTGACGGCCTCGACCGCAATGGCCGACCAGCTCCGGCCTTTGTTGTGAGGCAAATGAAAATGGCGGACGATGTTCTCGACCACCACAATCGCGTCGTCCACCAGGATGCCGATCGAGAAGATCAGCGCGAAGAGCGTGATGCGATTCAACGTGTAGCCATAGAGATAAAAGACCAGCAGCGTCAACGCCAGCGTCGAGGGAATCGCCACCGCGACGATGACCGATTCCCGCCAGCCCAAGGTGAGCAGAATCAGCAGCGAAACCCCGATGACCGCAATGCCCATGTGCAGCAGCAGCTCATTGGATTTCTCCGCCGCGGTCTCGCCGTAATTGCGCGTGATCGAGATGCGAACATCCGCGGGGATGATGCGGCCCTTGAGCGTCTCGACTTTCTTGAGCACCGCGTGGCCGACCGATATGGCATTGGCGCCCGGGCGCTTGGCAATCGTCAGGGTGACGGCCGGTTCCTCGGCCGCAATGACGGTCGGCGCCCGGCTTTCGCCGGCCCGCCCCTGTCCGAAGAAAACATATTGCGAAGGTTCTTCGGCGCCATCGAGGATTTCCGCCACGTCGCGGAGATACACGGGTCTTCCGTCGAACACTCCCACCACGATGCTGCCGGCATGCCGGGCGTCCGCCAGGAAGCCGCCGGTCTCCACGATGACCTCCCGGTTGTTGCCGGTGAGGCCGCCGGCGATGACCTGGCGATTGGCCTGGACCAGCCGCGGCGGGATTTCCGCCAGGCTCAGGTTGCGGGCGGCCAGCCGCGCGGGGTCCAACAGCACCCGCAACTGCCGCCGGGCGCCGCCAATGATCATGGTTTCCGCCACGCGCGGCACCTGCTTCACGGCATCGTCCACCTGCGCCACCAGCCGGCGCAGGGTCAGGTGGTCGTGCGTGTCGCTGTGGAACGTCAGCGCCAGGATGGGGACATCGTCAATGGAGCGTGGCTTGATCAGCGGATAGGAAACGCCGTGCGGGATGCGGTCAAAGTTCGACTGCAGCTTTTGGTTCAGTTTGACCAGGCTTTTCTCCACGTCTTCGCCCACCTTGAACCGGACGATGGCCAGGCTCTCGCCCGGACGGGAGGTCGAGTAAATGTACTCGACGCCGGGAATCTCCCACAGCAGCTTCTCCATCGGGCGGGTGGCGCGTTCCTCGACCTCCTTGGCGCTGAAGCCGGGCATGGCCACAAGGACGTCAATCATCGGCACCTTGATCTGGGGCTCTTCCTCGCGCGGGAGCAGCACCACCGCCGCCGCGCCCAGCAGCACCGAGGTGATCACCACCAAGGGGGTGAGCTTCGAATCAATGAAGGCGCGGGCAATCCGGCCCGCGACACCGATGTGGCCGTTGGTCTCTTGACGATTGGGTTGGCTCATCGCAGCAGATTCTCGAGGGTTCAGGCGAAAGCTTGCGGGCCGCCGCCGGTCACTTCACCACGACGGGCTGTCCGTCCACCAGGCGTTCCGCCCCGTCCACCACCACGGTGTCGCCGGAATTCAGGCCGGACAGGATTTCGATTTCGTCCCCGACGCGGTTCCCGGTCTTCACCAGGTGCAAGACCGCGCGCTGATCCGCCACGACAAACGCAATCTCCAACTGACCGCGCCGGACAATGGCCGAGGCGGGTGTGCGCAGGGACTGCACCTCGCCCACCGGCAGGAGCAAGCGGCAGAACTGGCCGGCCATCAGGCCCGGAGTCGCGGGAACATCCAGTTTCACCCGGAAGCTGCGGCTGGCGGGGTCGCCGGCCGGCGCGATTTCAGCGACCGTGCCGCGGACCTCGTGGTTCAGGGCATCCACGCGGATTGAAAGCGAGGCGCCGGCCTGAACCCGCGCCAGGATGGCCTCCGGCACGTCGGCCTCCACCTGCAAGGCTGCCGGGTTCTCCAGGTCAACCAACGGCTTTCCCGGCTGGGCCAGGTCGCCTGCTTCGGCCCACTTCCGGGTGATCAGTCCCTCAAACGGCGCGACCACCTCCGCGTGGGCGAGCGTCGCGCGCGCTTCGGCCACCGCAGCGGCCGCCATCCGCCGCCGCGCGTCGGTCGCATCATACTCGGCGCGGGTGGTGGCCTGCTGCTCGAACAACGCCGCGATCCGCTTCCAATCCCGCTCGGCCTGCTCGAGGGCGGCTTCGGCCTGCTCCAGCCGGGCCTTGATCTCGGCTGCGTCCAGCCGGGCGATCAGGTCGCCCGCCTTGACTCGTTGGCCCAGCACCACCGGCATGTCCTGAATGCGTCCGCTGAGCTTCGCCGCGACGGTCGAGCGCACTTTGGCCCGAACGGTGCCCACCACCTCCTCGGTGTGGGGGCGGGACTTTGACTCAACCTTTTGAACCTGGACCGGCGCAGCCGGCAGGTCCCCGCGCTCGGCGGCGGGCGGGTGCGCCGGCTTTCCGCAACCGGCCAGCAGCGCTGCGGCCAGAATGCCCGTGGCGGGCAATCCCGGCCAAAGCGCGGATAACAAAACAGTCTGACTTCGCATGGATTTCTTCATGATAGGATCAGCAGTTCCTGAGGCGAATCGGATCATGGCCGGACAATTCCTGTGGGTTTGGGGTCCAACTGGGGAAGGCCGAGTGCCTTTCTCAGGGCGGCCGTGGCAATCCGCTGGTCGGCCTCGGCCTCAGCCCGCCGCACTTTCGCAGCCAGCAGGGCGGTCTCCGCGTCAATGAGCTGCGTGGCCAGCGCCAGGCCTTGATCAAAGCGCGCGCGTGTCAGGCTGGCGCTTTCCGCCGCCTGCGCCACGGCGGCCTCGCTTACCCGCAGCCGTTCGGCTGCGGTTTGGAGATCCAGCCGCGCTTGTTCGGCCTCGAACCCCAGCGCGAGCCGGATTTTGCGCCGCTCCTCCCGAGCCATTTCGAGATGGGCGGCCGCTTCGCGAACCTTGGCGCGAGTGAGATGGCCATCCCACAAGTCCCATTGCACCAGCGCGCCGGCGGTATAGCTCCCCGCCCCGCTGTCGGTCCGCCACCCGTGGTCATAGTCGAGACTGCCAAACGCGCTGACCCGTGGCAGGTAACCCGCCCGGGCAGCGCGCATTTGTTCCTCCGCCGCGCGCTCCCGCTGCCGGGCGGCTTCGAGTTCGGGCCGGAGGGAAACATCCTCGGTCCGCGGCGCGCTGACACCCGGCGCCGTGTCGGCAACTTCGAAGGCGCCCGACTCGATGCCCAGAAGGTTCCGGAGCGCCCGGCCGGCCAGGGTGTTTGCGTTCCGGGCGCGGACCAGCTCCTCGCGCGCCTGGGCCAGCCGAACCTCGATATCCAGCAGCTCGCTCTTGAGCAACTCCCCGCCTTCCAACCGTTTCCGGGCCGTGGCCAAAGCCGACTCGAACGAGACGACTGAGGCCTCCGCCGCGCGCACAAAGTCCCGTGTCTTCAACACCGTGTAAAAGGCCCGCGCCACTTCAAAACCCAGCGCATTGCGCACCGCATCGCTCTCGAACCAGGCCGCCTCGCTTTGCGCGCGCGCCGCCTCACGACCCGCCCGGATTTTGCCCCCCGTGTACAGCGGCAGGGTGGCCAGCCCCTTCACATTCACGTTGTCCATGTCCGGCACGTCGTTGAAATCCAGCGCCGGACTGTAGGCTTGCTGGTTCAAGATGCTGCCAAAAACCTGCATCGGATTATCCGTCCGCAGGTAGCTGGATTGAAATTGCAGCCGGGGCCACACCGCGGAGTTGGCCTGCTCCAGGCCAGCTCGGGCGGCCGCCATTCGGGCCCGCGCCAGTTGCGCGTCGGGGCTGTTCGTCAGCGCATATTCCATAGCCCGCTCGAGCGTCCACGGCTCGGCAGCCAGAACCGGCAGCGCAGCGGCCAGCCACACCCCCAGGCAAATCCCCAAGGCTCTCATGACGCGCAACAGGAGCCGCCGGACTTGCCGGCCGCCGAAGAACCCTGGCCCACGCCGAATTTCCGCAGGATGATCTCCAGCGGGCAAAACCGCGTGAACGAGGACTGGAGCAAGTTGAAACCCACGAAGGCCGTGAACCAGAGCCAGTAGGGACTGTGGTAATGAGCCAGCAGGAGGCTCAGCAATATAAACGTCCCGGCAAACCTGCGAATGATCATCTCCATAAGCCTGTTGATTCCTTTCGGTTGACTGTTCAGTTGAGACTGCTTGCAACCAAACCACCCAGTGCCATCCCGTAAAGTGTGCTGATAACCGGATTGCTCGTCAACGGACAAGCCCCGCTCGAACAACCCACCAACTTGTAATAAGCGAAGCCAAGCGCTCCGCCCACCACCACACCAATCAGGATTCTCAGCACCATAAAGTTCTTGGTTGCGTTTCAATGTCTGCACCCTCTGAGCCGCAGCGGGACAAAAAGTTACAATAAACGGCGAACCCTGCCCTCCCATCCCAAGGTCGGCATTTACGGAATCAATTGATTCAGAAGGTCTTGCGCAAATAGTTGACACAAGCCTGGGTCCCCATTCAGCCATCGCTGACCGGGACGCGTCCCACCGTCTGCCCGGCTCGGGCCAAGACTCAATGGGGCGCCTCCCTGCCAACCTCTTCCACCTTGGGCTGAGCGGCGCTGCAAAACGGCAGATATTCCAGTTGAAGTCAGTGGCGGGATGCTGGCAGTCTTGGACAATATTAACTTTGTTATGAAATTACTGTCCGCCCTCCCATTCGGCCTGGTGGTGTTGACCGCCTGCTCCAGCCTGCTGGCTGAATCACTCGATTCCAGCCCGGTTGCCGCCAAGGTGAAACCCGCCGCTCCACCCCGGGCCAAACCGTTTCCCTTGAAAAACGTGCGGCTGCTGGAGGGTCCGTTCAAGGAGGGGCAGGACATTGCGGTCAAGTATTTGCTGAGCCTGGAGCCGGACCGCTTCCTGGCCAATTTCCGAAAGGAAGCCGGCCTTGAGCCCAAGGCCAAACACTACGGGGGCTGGGAATCCCAGGGCGTTTCGGGCCACTCGGGCGGGCATTATCTCAGCGCCTGCGCCCTGGCCTACGCGGCCACGGGAGACAAGCGGTTTCTCGAGCGCGTCAATTACATGGTCGCCGAGCTGGCCGAGTGCCAAAAAGCCAACGGCAACGGCTATGTCGCGGCGATACCCAACGGGAAGAGAGTTTATGCCGAGGTGGCGGCGGGCAACATCCGGTCCTCAGGTTTTGATCTCAACGGCTGCTGGGTGCCGAATTACACCATGCACAAGCTGTTTGCCGGTTTGCGGGACGCCTACCGGCTGTGCGGCAACGAGCAGGCGCTGGCGGTGGCCCGGGGGCTGGCGGACTGGCTGGAAAAAACGCACGCGAACCTCAATGAAGACCAAATGCAGAAAATCCTCGCCGCCGAGCACGGCGGAATGAACGAGACGCTCGCCGATTTGTATGCCGACACCGGCGAAAAGCGTTACCTCGCGCTCTCGCGACGGTTTCACCACAAGGCGATCCTCGAGCCGCTCGCTCGGGGCGAGGACATTCTCCCCGGCAAACATGCCAACACCCAGATTCCCAAACTCATCGGTTTGGGCACGCGTTATGAGCTGGACGGGGACCCCGCGGATCGCGCGGCCGCCAATTTTTTCTGGGACCGGGTGGTGCACCATCATTCCTATGTGACCGGCGGTCACTGTGACCACGAACATTTTGGCCAACCGGACAAACTCAACGACCGGCTGAGTCCCATGACCACCGAAACCTGCAACGTTTACAACATGCTCAAGCTCACCCGCCACGTGTTCGGCTGGAACCCGGAGGCGGACGTGGCTGACTTTTACGAGCGCGCCCTCCTGAACCACATCCGCGCGACCCAGCACCCTGATGGGCGCGTCATCTACAACCTGTCGTTGCAGCCGGGGCACCACAAGGAGTACCAATCCCCGTACGACGGCTTCACTTGCTGCGTCGGCACCGGCATGGAGAACCACGTCCGGTATGGCGAGGCGATTTATTTCCACGACGAGGAAGGCCTCTGGGTCAATCTGTTTCTGCCCTCCGAGCTGACCTGGAACGCGCGGGGTTTGAAGCTGCGCCAGGAAACGCGCTGGCCCTTCGGCGACTCCTCCCTCCTCCGCCTCACCCTGGACAAACCGCAGGAGCTGGCGTTGCGCGTCCGGCACCCCCACTGGGTGAAAGCTGGATTCAAAATCCTGGTCAATGGCCAGGAACAGCCATTGGATTCAAAACCCTCCAGCTTCGCCGTCGTCCGCCGCACCTGGCGCGACGGTGACCGGGTTGAAATCCGGCTGCCGATGTCGTTGCGGACCGAGTCCATGCCGGACAACCCCCGGCGAATCGCGGTTTTTTACGGTCCCACCCTGCTGGCGGCTAATCTGGGGCCCGTGCAGGATGAAGCCGCCACCCGTCCCTTCTACGTGCCCGTCCTGCTGACTGGCGGCCGGCCGGTGACGGAGTGGGTGAGGCCGGTTGCGTTGTCCGAGGCCACGTTCCGGACCGACGGCGTGGGCCGGCCGCGCGACGTGGACCTCGTCCCCTTTCACCAACTGCATGACCGCCGTTACACGGTTTACCTGGACGTGTTCACCGAGGACGAGTGGGCGAAGCGCGAGGCGGAGGTCCGTGCGGAACAGGAGCGCGAACGGCTGCTGGCCGCGCGCACGCTGGACATCCTCCGCATCGGCGAGATGCAGCCCGAACGCGACCATGCGGTTAAAGGCGAGCGCACCAGCGCCGGGGAGGCCATGGGACGGAAATGGCGGCATGCCACCGACGGCGGATGGTTCTCGTTTGAGATGAAGGTGGCGCCTGACCAGCCCACCGATCTGCTATGCACCTACTGGGGGGGCGAAACCGGCCGCCGCACCTTCGACATTCTGGTGGAAGGGACGAAGATTGCCACGCAAACGCTGCTCAATAACAAGCCCGGCCAGTTCTTTGACGTCACCTATCCCATTCCCGCCGAACTGACCTCGGGCAAACAGAAGGTCACAATCAAGTTCCAGGCGCATCCCGAGCACTGGGCGGGGGGACTGTTCGGCGCGCGAACGGTTCGCCGCCAGGCGCAATAACCTGCCACGCGCAGACGCAACCTGGTGCGGGGCCCAACCGCCTCGACAGTCTTGCTCCGGCCAGCGCCGCAACTCCCGGTTGCGGCCGGTGGGCTGGCTGTGTGGCCGGACAGTTCACGCGGCGCGGTGGGGGCGAAACCGCATGGTTGAGGGGGCAGCCGTGACGACCTGCCTTCATCTGCGCAGCGCCCTGTAAATGCGCGCACAAGATAGCAATCGCTTGTCCGGAGTTGGCAGAAGGCGCGGGCAAGACGATTGCCTGCCTTCCTTGGCCGTATCAAGCACTGCTTTTGCTCAGGCTCGGCTGGCCGTGGCGTGTAGCCGCAGCCCAAGTGCCTGAATCACTTTCAGGATCGTGTCAAAGCCCGGGCTTCGCTCACCAGACAACGCCTTGTAAAGGCTCTCACGAGACAGCCCCGCATCGCGTGCCACCTGCGCCATGCCCTTGGCGCGAGCAATGTCGCCGAGCGCTTTGGCAATGAAAGCGGCATCCCCGCCCGCCTCCTCGAGGCACGCCTCCAAATATGCCGCCATCTCGACCGGCGTCCTGAGATGTTCCGCCACATCGTAGCGAGTAGTAACTGTCTTTTTCATGGCAACTAATCCGAAAGATTACGCGCGAGACGCAAGGCGGTCTGAATGTCTTTGGCCTGAGTCCGTTTGTCGCCTCCGGCCAAGAGGACGATAACCTCGCGACCCCGCTGCTTGAAATATACCCGGTAACCGGGGCCGTCATTTATGCGCAACTCCGAAACGCCTTCGCCCACCGGCTCGACGTCCCCCGCGTTTCCCCCGGCCAGCGCCGGAACTCCCGGCCTGGCCGGGGGGCTGAGCCGGCGCGGGATTCCCTTTAATAGGTGATCAGGTCCAGCAACCGTTCGCCTTGGGCGGTTAATTGCCAGTGAGTCCCCTTCTTGGTCACGAGCCGCCGTCCAGGGTTCTTTTGGTACTCCGCGGGGTCAACCCACAACAATTGAAACTTGGCCTTGCTTTTGATTTCCGACGCCGCGCGAGGGGTCAGTTCAAAAGGGATGCCGTTGAAGTTGAGGGCCATTTCGTAGCCGGCCACGCCTTCGGCGGCCGCCACCGGGTTGGGACGCACGAGAGCGGCATAGCGCTCCAGCCAGGGGAACCGGGTCTTGCGCACCAGCACGCGGCAGAGGGGGCGTTGTCCGCGGATGAAATCCACCAGGCTGAACTTGCCGTTGGCCTGATGGCTGCGCAAGAGCACCTCGGCGGCGTCAAAGGCCAGCAGATTCTGCCCGTTCCAGATGCCATGATCATTCCGCTGTTTTGGAAAGTGGCTTTGGAACCAGCTATTGAACCGTTCATTGACAAACAGGTTGAACTCGAAGTGCAAGTGGGCCCGCTCTTTGCTGATGCCCTGGCTGGTATTGGCCGTCCGGCCGAGAATGCCAAGCGTCTCCCCGCCGCGGACGGTTTGGCCGGGCTTGAGATCGGCCCGGATTTCCCGCAGGTGGCCATACAACGAGTAAACCTCCAACCCCTCGAACCGGTGTTGGAGGATCAGATAGAGGCCGTAGTTCGAGAGGCCCGCCCGGCGGTTAACGTAGGCAACCGTGCCGTCCGCGCAGGCCATCACCGGGTCGGTGGCTTCGCCCCGGCGGTCGCGCTGGAGCGCCCGGATGTCAATCCCCTCATGCACCTGCCAGCCGTCGCTGCGCACACATCCAAACGTTCCGCTCGTCCAGGGCTTGCCCACCGTTCCCACAAAGAACCGCTCCCCCCCGCCCCCATGAAGCAACGCCCGGTTTTCGGTCGGAAAACGAATCTCCTGGCCGGCCAGGCTTCCGGCAAAACAGGCAGGCAGCAGCCCCAGCAGCAAACCCCAACCCCACTGCCGGCTGCCGCCCGCCACTTTCGTCAACGCGCAACAACTCATTCCCCAAAAATAGCAGGACCCAAGGACCCCGCGTCCACACTATTCGACCGGCATCCTCCCCGAATCGCCGCAGGCTCCCGGCCTGTCTTGCCGCCGAAAAGACGCCTGCCAACAGGAATTGACCCCGCCACGTGCTGCGTTCATACTTTTTCAGGCCCTTAAACATCAGGAGCGTGATTATGAAGATTACCTATTACGGACATGCCTGTTTTTCCGTCCAGGTGGGCAGTCGCCACCTGTTGTTCGATCCCTTCATCACCCCAAATGAACTGGCGCGGCAAATCAACGTGAACGCCATCCCCGCCAATTACATTTTGGTCTCGCATGGCCACGCCGATCATCTGCTGGATGCCGCGGCCATTGCCAAACGGACCGGCGCCACGGTGATTTCAAACTTCGAAATCACGGTATGGTTTGGCAAGCAAGGCGTCCCCAAAACCCATCCGCTGAACCACGGCGGCGCCTGCCGCTTCGACTTCGGCCGGGTCAAATATGTGAACGCCATTCACTCCAGCAGTCTCCCGGACGGCTCCTATGGCGGCAACCCGGGCGGATTCGTCGTCGAAACGGCCGAGGGCAACTTTTACTATTCCGGCGACACCGCCCTGACGCTGGACATGAAACTCATCGGCGAGTCCACGCGGCTGAACTTCGCCGCGCTGCCGATTGGTGACAACTTCACCATGGGGGTTGCCGACGCCATCAAGGCGGCCGAATGGGTCGGCTGCGACCAGGTGCTGGGGCTGCACTATGACACCTTCCCGCCGATCAAGATTGATCGCGCCGCGGCGGTTCAACAGTTCAGCCAGGCGGGGAAGACGCTGCATCTGCCGGCCATTGGCGCCTCGATCAACCTTTAGCGCGCCAACCGCCCCGGCTCGCGGTTTCCGCCGCTCGAATGGCCATTACCCTTGAGGACATCCAGGCTGCCGCGCGGCGCATTGCCGGACAGGTGGTTGAAACCCCCTGCCCGGCCTCCATTCCCCTGTCCGAAATCACGGGGATGCAAATCCACCGCAAGCTCGAGTATTTGCAGCGGACCGGCAGCTTCAAAGAATGCGGAGCCTGCTCGTGATCACCAACAGCGCGGAAGATCTGGCGCTGCAATTTCCCTGTCGCCAGGACGCCCCGGACATTTCCTGCCACGTCCAGAGTGCCACGAACTTGACGGACTGGCACACGGCCGCGGTCTATTCGGGCACAAACCGTTTCCTGAACACCGACGAGGTGATCGAAGTCTCTCGATAGGGCGCCGGCTGGCAGCAAATTCTGCTGCGGGATGCGTCCCCGGTGGGCGCCGCTCCACAACGATTCCTGCGCTTCCAAATTACTCAGCCTTGAATCAACCCTTTACGGCGCTTGATAAACCACCCGCCCATCCACAACCGTCATTAACACCTGGCATCGGTCAATTTCAACCGGATCAATCCGGTAAATGTCCCGGTCGAGCATCACCAGGTCGGCCAGTTTCCCCGGCGTCAGACTCCCCTTCACCCGCTCGGCAAACTCCGCGTAAGCCGAGCCGAGGGTGTAGGCCCGGACCGCCTCATCCACCGAAATCTTCTCCTCGGGAATCCAGCCGTGGGGATGCCGTCCGTCGAGGGTCTGGCGCGTCACGGCGGCCTTGATGCCTTTCAACGGCTCCAACGGCGCCACCGTCCAATCCGATCCAAACGCCAGAACCGCTCCCGCGTTCAGCAACGAGCGGAAGGCGTAGGTCGTGCGCGAGCGCTCCGCCCCGATCCGCTTGTCGCACCAGCGCCCGTCATCCGCGGCATGATACGGCTGCATGGACGCAATGACCTGTTGGGCGCCAAAGCGGGGGATTTCCGACGGCCGCAGGTGCTGCGCGTGTTCAATTCGGAATCGCCGGTCCCGCGGGCCGTTGCGCGCCGCCACCTCCCGGTAGATTTCAAGAATTTGGTAATTCGCCTCGTCGCCGATGGCGTGAATCATCACCTGCAAGCCCTGCCGGTCGGCCGCCTCGACTCGGCGCAGCATGATTCCGGGCGGCAGCATTTCATCGAACAAGAGGCCCCGCGTGTCGGGTTTGTCGCGGTAAGGCTCGAAGAACAACGCGGTGGTGGAGCCGAGACTGCCGTCGCAAAAGCCCTTCAGGCCGCCGATCCGGAGCCAGTCGCTGCCGAAAGCCGCCCGCACCCCCGCCTGCCCGAGCGTTTCCCAGGAAACAATCGAGCGGGCCGCGTAAATCCGCGTCTTGAGCTCGCCCCGCTCGAGCAACTGCTGGTAAATCCCCACGTCCGCATCCGCGGACATGTCGGTTACACTGGTGACTCCGCAGCGCGCGGCATGATCCGTCGCGGCGCGGGCCGCCTGCAGTTTTTCCGCGGCCGTTTTGGGCGGGATGACCTTTTGCACGAGGTTCTCGGCGGCATCCTTGAGAATCCCGGTGGGGTTGCCCGACGCATCGCGAACAATCTCGCCCCCGGCCGGGTCTTGGGTCTCGCGCGTAATCCCCGCCAGTTTCAGAGCCAGGCTGTTGGCCAGCACCATGTGCCCGTCCAACCGCCGCACCAGCACGGGGTGGTCCGCCGTTACCCCGTCAATCATTTGGCGCGTGGGCAGCGGCGCCCCCGGCCAGTTTTCATGATCCCAATCCCCGCCGAGAATCCACGAACCCTTGGGCTGCCGCCGGGCGTACTCGCCAAGCCGCCGCGCCATTTCCTCGGGGGTGTTCGCGCTGCGCAAGTCCACATTCGTCACCGCAAATCCCCCGGCGAGGAAATGGACATGCGCATCATTGAAGCCCGGGAGGACCAGACGACCACTGCCGTCCACCCTCTGCGTTTTCGGCCCCGCCATGGCGGCAATTTCCCGCGAGGTTCCCACCGCCAGAAGCCGGTTCCCCAGGAGGGCAACCGCCTCGGCTGTGGGCCGCGCTTCATCCAAGGTGCGCACCATCGCATTGGTGATGATGAGGTCCGCGAAGCCGGCGGACGCGCCGGCCATGACAGGAGAGGTCAGCATAAGGAAAAAACCGATTCGGCTAACAATCCAACGCGACTGGTACAGGCAGTCAATCATGCAACCGGCCTCATTCTGCGACCGCCCGCTCCCCTTGTCACGCCACAAGAAACCGTGCCTCCTTGGAAAAACAACTTATCAGATCACTCCGGTTCAAAAGGAAGTAAATTAGCACATGATAACCCATTGACAGGACTCACGCGAAACGTTATTATTACGGCTATGAATACTGAGAGGCTGGCATGCGGTGTTCTTTCTATGGCTAACAAGCTGAAGATTATCCACTTCAGCCAATTTTGGAGCTAGTGCAAGGTTATAAACGATGCCAAGCAAGGATTCAACCAGCAGGCAGGTGCCTCCCGATTTCGCAAAGCGGATTCTGGAGGTCCGTGGGAAGCTCGGGCTGACTCAGATGGGTTTCGCGGAGCGCCTCGGTGTTTCGCATATTTCGGTCTGTCGGTGGGAGAAGGAGAAGGCCAAGCCGGGATTCTCGGTGTGGAAGCAGGTTTTGAAGCTCGAGGAGGAAGCCTTTGGCGGTTCCGGCCCAAGCAACCAAGAGTCGTTCCCGGCGCTGCGCCAAGAGGTCGTCGCGGGGGGAG
>ERZ795052.2361-NODE-2361-length-23149-cov-7.580670_pt1 | contig 23149 bp, 28 predicted proteins | sample MGYA00375136_ERZ795052 | MGnify/ENA primary metagenome ERZ795052 (study PRJEB30181, sample SAMN05720156) | activated sludge metagenome | isolation source: Anaerobic digester | place: Japan | collected 2015-05-26 ... | reverse complement strand
GGGGCACGGATGCGAAAATTATTATGGGAGGGCCTGAAAGTGCGGAAGATGGGTTATATGTTTGAAGGCCGCAATTTTATGATATGTCAGGCAATTTGCAGAAGGTTCCCTCTTTTCCCGAGCCCAAAAACGAAACCCTGAGAACCATCTACTCCCGCCGCTCAGTGCGGGACTTTCTCCCCGCCGAAATCCCGGACGAGGTCATACGCGAGCTGACCCGGGACGGCTCCTATGCCAAAATAAGCAGCAATGGCGTTTTGCGGTCATCATGAACTGGATCGGCTGATTTGCCAGGATGGGAACCTTATGGACGAAGGGCAAGAAGTGCAGGGCATCAGAGTCATCCTTGCCAAGTACTGGCCAAGTGAGCAGATAGTGGAGCTGTACCGCGCCGGAGGATGGTGGCTGGAGTGGATGGACGCGAGCAGGATCGGAGATCTGATGAAGGCCAGCTTTGCCTTCGCCCTGGCGATTGATATTTCTGCAGGAAGGGCCGTGGGTATGGGGCGTGTGATATCAGATGGAATGGCAGATGCATATATCCAGGATCTTGTGGTGCTGGAGGAGTGGAGATGCTCTGGAGTGGGGCACATGATACTGAAAAGGCTGCTGGACGAATGCAAGAAGAGCGGCATCAACTGGGTCGCCCTCATAGCCGAGCCCGGAAAGGAGGGCTTTTACAGGTCGATGGGATTTAAGCCCATGCCCGGCCACCTGCCCATGATGCTCTCAACCCAGGAGGGCGGGGGATGCTGAGCTCCTCCTCCTATCAGCCCGTCTCCCTCATAGACAGGGAGCTCTTCGCCAAACACTACGCCACCTACCCCCAGGTGCACAGCGACAATACCTTCACCAACATGGTCTGCTGGAACAGCTATGCCCATTACCGCTATGCTTATCTGGACGGCTGCCTGCTACTCTCCAGCACCATCGCCGGCAAAACCCGCTACCGGCCGCCAATCGGCCCCCATGATGCGGAGCTTCTCTCAGATGTCCTGCAGCTCGCCTCTCAAAGCGAAGACGATTATCCCTTCGTAATCCTCGATCCGGCCAGCCTCAATTGGATATCCGGGCTTTACCCGGAGCTGCAGTTGCATGAGGAGAGGGATTACTTCGATTACGTCTACCTGGCAAGAGACCTGGCAGAGCTGCCCGGCAAAAAGTATCTCACACTTCGCCATCAGCTCAACAAGTTCCAGAAGACCTGCCAGCCGGTCGTTGAGATGATAGGCGAGGACAATATAGGCGAGGTGGCAGACTTTCTGGAGCTGTGGTGCGACTGGAAGGACTGCGACTCCGATGCCGTGCTGGCCGGGGAGAAGGTGGCAGTGGACTATGCCCTATCACACTTCTCAGAGCTGGGCCTCTCTGGCCTGGCCATCAGGGGAAAGGGCAGGATAGGGGCAATATCGCTATTTGAAGGGCTGAATAGCGATACGGCGCTGGTCCATTTTGAAAAGGGGCTGCCTGACTGCAAGGGAATCTACCGGGCGGTCAATGCCGAAACTGCCAGGATGCTGGCAGGAGACTTCACTTACATCAATCGAGAGAGCGATATGGGCGTGGCAGGCATCCGCGAGGCCAAGATGCGCTATCATCCCCATCACATGGTAGAGGTCCACCTGCTGAAGAGAGAGGAGCTGGAGGAGGTTCTGTAGAATGTAATTGTGCTATTTTTTAAAATGAAATCCGCAGGTATGAATGCCGGCCACATCCTCCGGAGTCAGTGGAAAAGCCTTGCATATGCCCGGACGTATCCTGTAAATTCTGCAGCGCTTATTTTTGCCGTCGTGGGCAAGGCACAGGCTGCAGCATCTTCCGCACCGGACGCATTCACCGCTTCGCTTGGCCCGCCAGGCAACCGCCTCTCTCTTATTTAAATACCAGATGATCCTTCTTCTAATCCATCCATCCCACATGGAAAACCTGCAGCTTTTTAACTGTGGTCGGGAGACTGCATTCCTCGGTTATGCCACGGAAACGATTAAAAAGATTGCGGCCCATTACAGTGGGAAGATAATATCAGGAGACAGGGAAATGAAGAGCCTTAAAGGTACAGAGACTGAGAAGAACCTCATGACGGCATTCGCCGGCGAATCGCAGGCCAGGAATAGATACAGCTATTTCGCCTCTCAGGCCAAAAAGGAGGGGTACGAGCAGATTGCGGCCATATTCCTGGACACTGCCGACAATGAAAAGGAGCATGCAAAGGTGATATTCAAGCTACTGGAGGGCGGGGAGGCCCAGGTCTCTGCTCTCTTTCCGGCCGGGGTCATCGCCGGGACTGCTGCTAATCTACAGGCCGCTGCGGATGGAGAGAGGCATGAGCATTCTGAGATGTATCCCGGCTTTGCCGAGACTGCCAGAAAGGAGGGCTTTCCTGAGATTGCCGCCACTCTGCTCAATATCGCCACTGCAGAGAAGGGGCACGAGAAGAGGTATCTTGCCCTGAAGAAGAATCTGGATGGGGGTACGGTTTTCAAGAGGGAGATGAAGATAGTCTGGCGCTGCAGGAACTGCGGATATATGCATGAGGGAACTGAGGCTCCGGATGAGTGCCCTGCCTGCAAGCATGAAAAGGCCTACTTCGAGGCCTTCGGAGAGGTTTACTGAAAAGGCCTTCGCCTCTGCGGGCTTTGCTGTGATGGTGAGTGCTGTTGCGGAGCAAAGCCGCAGAGACACAGCGCAGCATATTTATATCCGGCAATGGTGCTTTGATTCGATGAGAAAAAGGGTATCGATAGGTCTATTGCTGCTTGCGCTGCTGGTTCTGTGCGCTCTGCTGATGGCGGCGGAAAGCAAAAAGACTGTCGCCCTGGGCGGCGGTGAGGGAAGCGTACTTTTGGGCCAGGTCTCCAACAACTCCACAGCCAATTCGTCTATCAACATCTCAAAGAACGCCTCCGGCGTATCTTTGGGCGGGGCGGAGGGATCGGCCCAATTCAGGGATCTGGAAAATGCCTCTAAAAATCTCTCCGATTGGGGATCTGAGCCTCCGCAGGCTCCTGCTGCACCCAATTACGACGCACGTGCTGCCCAGACATATTATGTCCTGAGGCTCAACCACGCCGGCTATTGAACGCATATCTGGGGGAGCGGGAGACTGTGCCGCATAGACCAATAATTTAATTAGCCATGACAAATGCAAAGGGGATTGAATGAAGGCACTACTGCTGGCAGTGCTCTGCCTGCTTCTGGGATTGATGGGCACTATGCCGTCTCACGGCTATCTGGATGTGGGCAGTGAGTTTGGGGCATCCTGGCTGGAGAAGTACGGCACGATGCCTTCCAGCACGTTAGAGGCTCAAAATAACCTCTGGAACTGGGGGAGCTCTCCGAAGGGCTACAGCCTCATAAACGGCACACTCTACCCTCCAGGAACTGCGCCACAGTGGTACTATCCCGCCAGCCTGTCATCCGTTATGCCCATCGTCATAAACCAATCAGAATCACGCAATCTTCAATCTGCCTATGCCGGCGTGGATCCATGGCTGCTTGCCCAGCTCTCTGGAAGGCCCGTATTCGTCGTCAACGATCCTGCGGGAACCTTATTCTAATTTATGGCTCCTCGCTGTTTTGTGTGGGTAAGCTGGAATCCCGAGACACAATCCAAGTTATAGCTAAATTGCCGGGAGACCGCCAATCATCATAATATCAATGCCAACCGCCTCTCAAGTCGGAGTAATAAGTGAAGTTGCATCATGATACCAAAATAGATATCATGAGGTTACCCACAGGAAATAGCGAAGAGCCTAATTTATTTTATCCAGGCGTCAGATTTAAGCTATTTAGACAATAATTTACGTTTGAGGGAAAATAATGTCGCAAGAGGCTCAATCGGATGCATGCATGTCAAGAGTAAAAGAGATATTAACATCCGACGAAACAGTTATCTTTTCGGTTTCTCAGATGCCTATTGCTGGGCTAAAACCGGATACAGTGGTATTAACCAATAAACGTTTTATCCTTTACCATCCTGGCATATTAGGCTGCAAATTTGATGATTTTCTTTGGCGCGATCTTATAAATGTAAAATTAAACGAAGGCATTATGGGAGCAAAGCTCTCATTTGAAGCAAAGAATCAGAAAGTAGCGATTGATAAGCTTCCAAAAGCTGAAGCGAGAAAGGCTTATTCAATCACACAGGAAAAAGAGCAAGAGGCTGCAGAGAACAGAAGACAGCGCCAAATGCAAGAGGACTCTGCCAAAGCCGGACATATTGTAGTGGGAAGCGTAGGCTCAGGAGCACCAATATCTCCAACATCTGATGATCCCATGGCAAAACTGACAAAGCTAAAGAATATGTTTGATGCTGGGCTGATAACTCAAGAGGAATACGATACGAAAAAGGCAGAAATACTATCATCTATGTAAAGTTAAAAAATATTTTTATATATTTCTTGACCAAAAAGAAACTTGATTTTTTAGATGGTCTTTACTAATTAGGCTCCTCGCTGTTTTGTGTGGGTAAGCTGGAATCCCGAGACACAATCCAAGTTATAGCTAAATTGCCGGGAGACCGCCAATCATCATAATATCAATGCCAACCGCCTCTCAAGTCGGAGTAATAAGTGAAGTTGCATCATGATACCAAAATAGATATCATGAGGTTACCCACAGGAAATAGCGAAGAGCCACTAATTATGATCGTTTTATAGCTGCCCCTTCGCCCTTCAGGCATCTCTCCAGCCTCTCCCTCACCTCAGTGCAGACGGCACCATAGCTGGCCACGACCTGTCCACGTCCCAGGCGGGCCAAGTATGCGCTGCAATTACTGTTGCCAGCCGTCATATGCCACAATCTCCTCCAGCCTCTTTCTCGGCCTGGCTGAGGGCGACTCCGCAGGGTAGCCCAGGGTGAGCAGGGATGTCACCCGCACCCCGGCGGGAATGCCCAGAACCTCCTTCACCCTGTCCTCGTAAAAGGCACCGATCCAGCACGTGCCCAGCCCCTCAGCCACTGCAGCCAGGCTCATGTGGTCCAGGGCGATAGACAGGTCGATGGGGTAGCAGTGCTGGCCGCAGGGCAATATGTTCTCCGGCTTTGTGGCGCATGCGACTATGACCACGGGCGCGGCCGCCACCTGGGGCTGGCCCATGGCAGCCTCAGACAGCCTGCGGCGCTTTTCTCCGTCCCTCACCACTATGAACTTCCAGTCCTGGAGGTTCTTGGCTGAGGGGGCGATCCTCCCTGCCTCCAGCACCCGCATGAGCCTGTCCGGCTCAACGGGACGGTCCTGATACCTGCGAATGCTCCTCCTTGACCTGATGGCTTCCATTACCTCCATGACAACACCTCGCTATTCAGCTATCCATATAGCTTATTTAATTGTAAAATTACATATTTAAGAGTTTTTTTTTCACAGAGCCATCAGCCAGCCGGTTTACCGCTCAAAAGAAGGATGAACTGGACCTATCCCATCCCAGGCGGCGTCACCCTGGAAAACTTCCACGGCCTGTCCAGCTTGGCGGTGGCGTTTACCCCAACCTTGGCAGTCATGCCCTCGACGCTGCGCGGATCGAGGGTGCTGCCCCTCACATTTGGGCGGATGATCAGGTCCTCGTCTCCCCTCATGCGTGTGGCTATGGCGAACTCCAGGTCGCGCGGGTCGTAGATATCTATGTCCGGGTCCACCACCACCACGTGCTTGAGAGAGCCGTGCGCCTGGAATGCTGCATCGATTGCCTGCAGCGGCTCCTCTTCGCTATGCTTGTCTATCTGCACCACTGCATGGAAGTAGCAGCACCCGCCTTCGGTCAGCATCACATCCTTGACCCTCGCCACCTTTGATACCGCCCTGTAGATGAGAGGCTCGTAGGGCACGCCCATGAGCATCTTGTGCTCACCGCTGGCTGGCAGGAGGCCTTGGTAGATCGGATCTTCTCTGGTCATCATCCCGGTCAGCCGGATGACCGGCTCCTGTCGCACCAGGTCGCGGGTGCCTGTGATGTCCACAAAAGGCCCCTCAGCCGCCCGCTCGGCTGTGATGTAGCCCTCCAGCACGATCTCGGCATGGGGGGCGGGGGCGCCATTGTCCAGCATCACAAGCTCCACCGGCCCGCCACGCAGGGCGGCTGCATATGAAAACTCCTTCTCAGGAGGGACGCGGGTGGAGGCGGCCATGAGCAGCAGAGGGTCGACGCCTATGGCGATGCTGACGGGCAGCTCCTCTCCCCTTGCGATGGCAGCCTCGTAGAGCTGATGGGTGTGCCTGCCCGGAACCAGCCGCGCAGCAAGCCGGTCCTTGCCCAGAACCATGAGCCTGTGCACGCAGGCATTGATCCTGCCGTGAAAGCTGCTTGTGACCACTGCGGATGTGATGTATGGTCCGCCGTCGCCTGCAAAGTAGGTGAGGATGGGCAGCCGGGAGAGGTCCGGAGCGGATACGCACTCCATGAAGGGCGAGGAGTCAACTTCGCGCACAGGCCCCTCGTAGTCCATCCCTGCGAGGTGGCGCACCAGAGCGGAGGGCTCTATCCCCAAAGCCCTGGCCAGCAGAATGCGGGAGCTCAGGATGTTCAGGCAGCACCTCCTGCCAGCCACACTGGAAAAGAGGATGGGGCCCGTTCCCCAGGAGCGGGCAGTGACATCCAGTATGGGCGATACAGGGTCATGCACCTTCTTCAGCATTCCAGCGCCGTCCAGATCCTCCAGAAAATCCCGCAAGCTCATATCCTCTGTCTCCTCAGGAGAGTGCGCATTCTATGGTTAATGGCCTTTTCCCCTGAGATAAAGCTCAGTGCAGGAGCACTGGCTCAAAGCAGAAGCACGGCAATCAGCCCGGAGAGAAAGACGCCGTCAAATGTCCCCGCCCCACCGATGCTGGCCACAGGCGCTCCCAGGTTTTTGATCCTGTTCAGGTTCAGGATATCTGCTCCGATCAGTGTGCCCAGAGTCCCGCCGGCATATGCCAGCAGAAAGATGACATCATGGGGGGCGGAGAATATGTAGACCAGAATCAGGGCGGCGATTGCAGCGCTCACAGGCGGCAGCAGGGCGGGCGTGACTATGCCCAGGCCGCGCACGGGTCTTGCCACCATGTGGGTTATAAGAGCCACAAAGGCCACAGCTGCCAGGACATAGGGCAGGGAGACGGGAAAGCGGTAGATGAGGGCCAGGGAGATGATGGTGGGAATCACTGCTCCCCCCACATTGACGGCCAGAAGCGTGCTGCAGCTCACATTGCGCAGCACAGGTATCCTGTAGGCTATGCCGAAGGCCCGCACATACCTATCCTGCACGATGGGCACTGTGCACTGGAGGTTTTTTACAGGGATGTTGATATTGCTTCCGAGAAGAGATGCCAGCAGCACAAATAGCGCCTGGCCCCATGAAAAGCCGATCCTGATGAAGGCTGTTCTGGCCAGATCCAGAAAGAGAAGTCCGATCACTGCCAGAAGCAGAAATCCGAATACGAGCATGAGAAGCATGCTTAGCGGGCTATAGACCAGGCGATTGTCCATGATACGGCATTGTCCTGCATCCGTTATAAATTTATTTAGGCGGCAGCTTCACGGCAAAAGAGATTTGTAATATTATGTCAAATGCTAGCTCATGAAAGAGAAGTGGCTCATGGCACAGGGAGCGTGGGAGCAGGTCAAGCCCAGTATCACCACCGCACTTGAGTCCGGCTTCGACTGCGTGCTGGTGGACAGGGAGAACATCGACCGGGTGCGGGAGCTGGGAAAGATCGCCGTGGCCTGCTTCGGCAGCGAGAGGGGCAGTGAGGACATCACGGTCATCGGCAGGGGGGGCGAAGGGGACGGCACCCTTCCCTTACCCGGTTCAGGCGAAGCCAGCAAGGATAGGGCTCTGGCTGAGGGCATCTCAGGCAGCACTGCTGCGTACGTGATCATAGCCGGCAAAAAGTACGAGCAGTTCGCAGTGGAGATGGGCAGAGCTGTGCAGTACCTTCTGGTCACAGGCACTGACTGGAAGGTCATCCCACTGGAGAATATGATCGCCGGGCTGCAGGGCGCGGCTGTCAAGATCATCAGCGGCGTCAGGACTGCTGAGGAGGCCAGCCTTGCCATATCCACTCTGGAGAAGGGGGCTGACGGTGTGCTGCTGGACAGCTCCGACCCGTCCGAGATCAAGAGGCTCATGGAGGCTGTGGACCAGGCCGAAAAGGGCAGGATAGAGCTTGTTTCTGCGAGGGTCACAGCCGTAAAGCCGGTGGGCATGGGCGACAGGGTCTGCGTGGACACTGCCAGCATGATGACATTTGGTGAGGGGATGCTGGTCGGCTCGCAGGCGAGGGGGCTATTCCTGGTGCACAGTGAGTCAGAGGACAGCCCATATGTGGCAGCCCGCCCCTTCCGCGTCAACGCCGGGGCGGTGCATGCCTACATCAAGGTCGGTGATAAGACCCGCTATCTATCAGAGCTGAAGTCGGGGGACGAGGTCACCATAGTGGGCAAGGACGGCACGGCACGAAGCGCCATAGTTGGCAGGTCAAAGATCGAAAAGAGGCCCATGATGCTGGTCGAGGCCGAGGCGGATGGGCAGCACATCAGCACCCTGCTGCAGAACGCCGAAACTATCAAGCTCGTCGGCGCTGACGGCCAGCCCCGCCCTGTAACTGACCTCAAGCCCGGAGATGAGGTGCTGGTAAACCTGGAAAAGAGCGCCAGACACTTCGGAATGAAGATTGAGGAGAGCATTGTTGAGAGATAGAATAAAGATATGACTTGCTTCAGATCGCAGATCGTCGCCGTCCTTGGAAGGCACTGGGATAAAGACGTTTCAGCGGCAGGCAAGGAGGCGGATATGATAGAGCTGCGCCTGGATTTGATCGAGGAGGGCGATCCAATCCGGGCTTTGCAGTCGGTTCGAGAGTCCTGCCCCGCCCAGCCCATCATAGCCACCGCCCGGATCAAGTCAGAGGGGGGCGGCTATGATGGAAGCGAGGAAAAAAGGATAGAGCTTCTGCGCCGGGCGGAGCCATACTGCGATTATGTGGACATCGAGCTTTTCGCTCCGGGAAGAGATTGTTTTCTGGCCGGGGCAAAAAGGCCGGCAATAATATCCTATCACGACTTTCAGGGCATGCCTGAGCGGGAGATGCTGGAGGAGATCTTCTCCAGAATGAAAAGGGCTGGAGCGGCCATCGCCAAGATCGCCGTGACGCCACAAAACCTTCATGACAATCTAAGAATTCTTCAGTTCTTGCTGGATGCTGATATGCCCCTCTGCATGATCGCCATGGGGATCACAGGCAGGCATCTTCGCGCAGTAGCCCCCCTATACGGATCGGCTCTGACCTACGGCTACATCACAGATAGGACGGCCCCCGGTCAGATGAGCCTGCATGAGCTTTGCCTGGCCAGAGAAATATTCTAAAGATATTAATATTTGTATTAATTTTACTTCAGATAAGTCTTAATAACTACTATCTTAAATCAGTAATTATGCACATGACTGTGGATGTTGGCGGGAGACCCGGTCTGGACTGCATGGGTTTTTGCGAGTTCTGCTATTTTAAGGGCGTAAAGAATATTGAGCCGTCCGGGTGCAGGCACTGCAAAACCTACCAGAAGGGCTGCGACTACTGCACCAGACAGGTTGTGGAGATTGAACCCGGATACAAGCCCGTGGAGCAGCTTCTCTTCGAAGTATCGCAGAATAGCGCCTCCGGCAGACCTGATATGATCATAATCAAGGGAAACGGAGACGTGAGCTGCTATCCCAATCTTCCCGAGTTGGTCGAGAGGGTGAGCGGTGGCAGTATTCCCGTCTTCCTGGACTATACCAGCGGCAAGGGCTTTACAGGAGATGATGACGCAGACCGTCTCGTCGATGCCGGTGTGAGCAGGATAAGCTTCTCCATATTCTCCACCAATCCCATCCTGCGCCGCCGCTACGTAAATGACGCCCATCCTGAGACAGTCCTCAGGAATTTCAAAGTCTTATGCGAAAGGTGCGAAGTCTATGCCATGGTCGTCCTCATACCGGGCATAAATGATGGTGCCGAGCTGGAGAAGACCTGCAGGGACATTGAGGAGATGGGGGCCAAGGGCTTGATGCTCATGTCTTTTGCCAACTCCCGGGAGCAGGGCCTGATCTTCGGCAATGGCCCGGTTATGCCGGGCATAGTGCCGTATGATGTGCAGGAGATCCGCCGCATCGCAACAGAGGTCTCCGAGAACTTCAGCATGAGGGTCATAGGAACGCCGCTCTGGGATCCGGTAACAAAAGCGCCATTTGCCCTGGCCCATCGTAAAGGGCATCTGACGAGGCTTCCTGCCATTGAAAGAAGTGCGACCATCATCACGAGCTCCGTCGCTTATCCCCTATTATCATCGATATTTCAGGAGCTGGGCGGCGATGTGAACGTGGTGGCGGCTAAGAAGGAGATCGGCAGTCTGATCACCATTGAGGACTTTGAGGCCCTGAAACTGGCCAATATCAAAGACAGGGTGATAATTCCGGGAATGGTTCTGGCACATGATAGAGAGATTTACAGGGCTTTGCGCCGGGACGGGAGACGGAGGCTGGTATTCCGGGGCCCGGATGAGCTGACCGTCGTCTCTGAGAGAAGCATCTACCTGGCGGCTGTGGAGGTGCTGGATATGGAGATCGAGGCCTTCTCAGGCCTTATCGAAATGATCAACGACTTCGGATCTCAGCTTCCAGACATCGCTCTCGCCGGAGATCAGAACGGCATAGAGCTGGTGGTTTGAAGGCCCGATATTATCCAATACTTTTATCATCTCCTCTGCTATCAGTTTGCAGCGAGGATGATCACATGAGCGAATACAAAGAGCTGGTTATAACCAAGGACGACTACCTGCAGTTTCTGTCCGAGCGCCTCCGCCTGCAGGGCTCCTGCCAGCGGGAGGTCGAGAAGGTAAGCTTTCCATTCCTCTTCGCCTCAGGGAGCGAGCTTCTCAGAACCTACATCCTGGCTACTTCGGAGTTCACAGCCAGCCTGCCGGACAGGTATAGGCTGCCGGATAGGGGCTTCATATGGTTCCTGTTCTCCCAGGCGGTCAAAGAGATCGAGGTCCTGCCAGAGAAGATAGCAATAAAATACGAGCTTCAGGATGAATATAGAAAGCCGTTCAAGCAGTTTTACATGTGAAACAGGCCCGTTTTCCGGCGATTAATCACATTCTATTGCGGTCCCTCCCTCCGCCAGGAGCCTGTCAGCCTGCCCTGCAGCGCCAGGCTTCCGAGGCACGCCTGCACCCGATCCGAGAGTGGAGCCGGCAGCGTCTCCGCGAGGGGGGTTGCCGGAAGTGGTGTGAAGATGTGCGCCCGCACCCTGCCGCCCCTCCCCGCGATCCAGCGCGCGAGGTCCAGGCTCTGAAGCTGGTCCTCCTCAGACTCCATCGGCAGGCCGAAGATGAGGTCGACCTGAGCTACCAGGCCGAAATCGCGGCATAGATCGCAGGCAGCTTCGATCTCCTCCCGGCCGTGCCCCCGGCCTATGGCGCTCAGAACCGCGGGGCTTCCAGACTGGCCGCCCAGGCTGAGGCTCCTGTTGGCGCAGTATTTGGTGATGATCTCCAGGGCCTCCTCAGTCACGAAATCCGGCCGCACCTCTGAGGGGAATGTGCCGAAGTATATAGGCTTCTTCTGTGAGGAGAGTGCTCTGAGCAGCGCCTCCACCTTCTCCAGCCGGGGCCTGCTGCCGTCAGAGCCGTAGGCCAGGGCGTTTGGAGAGGTGAAGCGGATGTCCATGTGGCGGCGGGAATACCTCTCGATCACCGGGATGGACCGGTGGCGCATGCAGCTTCCGAAGAGGCGGGGGGTGGCGCAGTAGAGGCAGCCCCAGGGGCAGCCGCGTGAGATCTCCAGGGGAGCCAGTATGCGGCTGAAGGGGGGAAACCTGTCCAGGTCCACTGGCGGCCTCTTCTCAGTGATCACAAACTGCCCCTGCATCCTGAAGGCTATGCCCCGAACTGCAGCGGGATCGCTGCCATTCTCGATGGCCTTGAGAAGCTCCGGGAGCGTCTCCTCCCCCTCGCCGATGACCACAAAGTCGAAGTGCTGCAGGGCCTCCTCAGGCAGGGCCGAGGCATGTGGGCCGCCTGCGATGTAGAGGGCAGAAGCCGCCCCGCCTGCCCGGGCCCGGTCCACCTCTGCGTAGACCTCCTCCGCCTGGGCTGTGGCAAAGCTGTAGAGCATGATCCCGTCCTTCGGCCCTTCGGCGAAACCTGGCTCTTCCTCGATGAGGGGCAGGAGGGCGGCGATGCTGTAGGAGTTCTTGCTATTGTAGCGAAACCACACATTTGGGCGGTTTGATTGGGGAGCGTCCACATATTCAGCTACCACCGAGAGAAGATTAAAAGATTTTGATGAGAATTCAAGGGGCTACGATGCCCTTCATCTCCATATCAGCCTCAGGTTCACCCTCTCTCCCCCCTGTACCTGGGCAGCGACAGGCTCACCAGGTCATAGGGAATGGTGTGCCTCTCCCGCCGCAGATGGCCTGCCAGCCACTCCGCCTCCCTTTTGTATGATACCGCCACGCTCTCTGCGTACTTCATGCCCTCAGCCGTGAGCATGTACTCATACCTCTGCAGCCAGCGCCCCGCCTTCTCATAGTGCCTCTGGTCCTGATAGATCATGCCCATGGCCACAAGTATCTGAATGTCCTCAAAGAGCCTCTCGCTGTAGACAAAGCCATAGTCCTCGTGAAAGGCATAGTCGAACAGCCCTGAGTAGCCCGCAGGACCCGCCTCCTTGAGCCTGGCAACAGTGCGGTACAGCCATGTGATGTTCCTGATCCTTGGGACGAGGATCTTATTGCCGTATGTCTCAGAGAGCATCCTCTGCAGGGAGTAGAAGAGCAGGAGCAGGCCGTCGATGGGCAGGTAGCTCTCAGCCCGGATGAACGATAGAAGCTTGAACGCCTGGGCGGCAACCTCTGACAGGGATATCTCAGGATGGCCGTCCGAGAAGAATGATATGGCTATCTGCCGGGTGAGGGACTTGACCAGCCCCGCCGCCAGTGCCGACTCGTCGTAAAGAAATCCGTCCGACTGAGTGCGAGTGGAGCGGGGAACGCCGCTTCCCACGGTGATGTCCACCAGCGATCCATACCTTTTGCTGAGGGCTTCCTCGAAGAGATTTCTCATTCGCCCGTGCCTGGAGATGGTGGAGAGAGCCATGCGCGTCTCCGGGGGCAGAGAGCTGTGGTCGAACCTCACAGCCAGAGGATAGCTCATCCCTGATTTTATGCGGGCCAGAAGGGTTCGGGCGGCATCGTCTCCCCTCTCGGATATGAATCTGATCAGATCGGGGTCTGTAAACTCCAGGAAGAACAGGGTCACGCTCCTCTTCGCCTCCTCCCCGTCCATCAGGCGAAGGGCCCCCTCCAGGGCGGCGAGCAGCATGGCCCGCATGGACTGCACTGCTGGATGGTAGATCAGGGCATTGTAGTGATGGGCCCGCGCTATGAGCATGGACTCGGCAGCAGTTCGGGACATCTCCGCCCTGTAGCCGTCCTCTCCCGCCAGGACGATGTGTCCGGCCTTGATCGTCAGGGCCTGCAGTATCTGGTCCACGTCGACGAGTCCCAGGGCCACGCCGCAATGGTGCGAGTCACGCAGCAGGAAATCGATCCTGTCTGCGTCCAGGTCTCCCACGATGATCTGGCCCAGAGGGGGCCTCATTCCAGATGCGATCTCTGCAACCTCTGAGAATAGCCTCTCTGCGCCGCCGAACATCTCGTCTGCGGCCAGCAGGGCCTTCTCGCCAAAGGGGTGGGAGGCGATGATGGCGCGGGTGAACTGCTCGTGCCTGCTGACCCTGCGCCCGTCAAGGCAGGGCTGGATTTCCGGGTTTCGGCTCAGCACGCCCTCCACTGCGTGGGAGAAGGCTGAGTGGCCCACGTCGTGCAGCAGCCCAGCCAGACGGGCCTTTGCTGCCTCCTCTGCAGAGAGGCCCAGGTGAAGAGCGAGCCTGCCGGCCATGTGCATTGTTCCGACCGAGTGCTCGAACCTGGTGTGCCCGGCTCCGGGGTAGACCGCCTCCACAAGCCCAAGTTGCCTGATGCCACGCAGCCGCTGCATGGGCTGTGACTCCAGGAGCAGCCATTCCAGGTCGCCCACCTGCACCGCCCCGTGAACCGGATCGCGCAGAGTGCCGGGATTGTCTATGATCATGTTCAGGCCGCAGATTTTCGAATATCAATAGGCGTATCACTTTGACGTCAGGTTCATTATAGCCGCTGCTAGATCGCCTTTGGCCTCCTCTAAGGCCGCCCTGGCCTTCTCCGCAGGCACACCGGTCTGGGCCGCCACCAGATCCACATCGGACTCGGGGATCTCCACTGGGGCCTCTACCTCGCCTGCCCCTGCGCTGAGAGGCCGCTCTGAGGCGTCACCGGATATCTGATAGCTCCTCTGGCCGTGGGCGTCCATGACAGCGACAGAGGCATTGCTGAGAACGATCTCCCTGTCCTGCATGCGTATGATGACCTCTGTGACATTCTCCAGCTCATCGATGTTGATGCCCATGTTCTTGAGCATGCCCTTCATCTTTTTGGGGCTCATGCCGCCCCTTCCGCCCAGTCCTCCTAGTCCCGGAAACATAAGATCACCTATAGCGGAGAAGGTGACCTGATGGTAGGTAAACATATCGGCGATTCCAGCCATCCCGACCAGTCTCTGGATCACCGTGCCGGGATTTTTGCAGGCCAGAACCCCCTTTGCCGTAATTGTGGCCTGCTCGGACTCCAGGACTGCCCCGAGGCGATCTTCGATCGGCGTCTCGGAGACATATTCGCGGCCAGGACAGCCGGGCAGGTGCTGGGCGGCGCATCTATCGGCAGCATCTAGTACGCCGTGGAGCATCTGGGCGTACCTTTAGTTGTGGTACTGGGGCATGACAGTTGCGGCGCAGTCAGCGCTGCAGTGCAGGGCGGCGGTGTTCCTGGCCACCTGAAGAGCCTGGTGCTGAACAGCTCCATCGAAAGCAATGTTATGAATATCGCCGGTCAGCTCGAGTCCACTCAGCCTATTTTATTCTAGAAGGTACCGAGCGCCGAGGTCATGATCGTCGGCGCTCGCTACCATCTGGATTCAGGTGATGTGGTGATCTTCGATTGACAGATGAGGCTGTGAGGCTGCATGATGTGGCAGCGGGCATAATTCGCTCTCTTCTGGATCGGAGGGGTGCCATGAAGCGCAGCGGTCGCGAATTTGATGGACCTGGCGGAAGGGAGGAACTCATCCGCCATAATGTTGATGATGCCATGAGATGGAACAATTTTATGGATGAATTGAAGACGGGGGGGTCGAGCCTGCCTGATGGGAAAACGGGTATAAGTGCCCGGGATGGTGCATCTGCCGTGGAGGGGTAGAGATATTTACCTCCTTGTAAAAGATGGCTGCCTCATGAGACATAATCTTACTGTTACCGTTATTGCCTTGCTGGCAGCCCTTGCTATGCCGGCTATAAGTGGCCAAAACCTGTCTGCCCAGAACTCATCATCAGCCCAATACTTCTCCGACCAGGGAGATAGATATTTTCTTTCCGGCGACTTCAACAATGCCGTCCTGAGCTATGACAGGGCTCTGGAGCTGGAGCCGAACAGCACAGAGCTGTGGAATAACCGGGGAAAAGCCCTGGCCAACCTGGGAGATATCGATGAGGCCATCTCCTGCTTTGATAAATCGCTATCTATTGATTCTGCAAATCTCGAAGCGCTCAATTTGAAGGCAACAGCTCTATCCCAGGGGCAGAAGAGGTATGACGAGGCAATAGTCATATACGACCAGATCCTGCAGATGGATCCCAATTACTTCGATGCCTGGATTGGAAAGGGAATGGCTCTGGCCAATCAGGGCAATATCTACAGCTCTCTGCAGTGCTTCAATAAGGCCACAGAGGTAAAGCCTGAAGATCCCGCGGGATGGAACAACAAAGGAGTGGTGTTGAGGGAGATGGGAAGATATCAGGATGCATTGACCTGCTTTAACAAAGCTCTCACCCTAGACATGTCCTATGAGACCGCCAGGCTGAACAGAGAGTATACACTGCAGGATATGGACGGCGGATCAGCAGGCTCTACCAGCAGCCCGAGCCAGAGCACCACCAGTATGCTATAATTGGGCTGATATAAGATCGAGGATGCAATCGATGGGGACGAATGAGAGCCGTCTTGAAGATCTAAAATCAGTTCAGGGGGCAATGGCAATCCTAACAATTGCTCTGATCGCCTCGCCCCACTCTCTGGCGCAGGCTGAGATGCCCTTTGGCTTTGCCGCTGCTATGAACAATGCCGGTGAAAAGGATGTTCTGGCCGTCAGAAATTATGACGCCGGAGCTGCTCTGACTGAGGAGTACACAGATTTCGAGCATCTGGAAAGGGAGACTGCAGTCACCGCCAGGACAGGTGCCTCCTCCTCTTCGTCATCTGGCGCTTCATCGCCGTACCCGGAATCCTCTTCCGCCATCTCATCGGGGGCATTGCAGGCCAGCATCAACTCCAATGTCATCGGCAACGCCCGTATCTCATGGCAGTCATACGATCCGGCCATTACAGCTCGCGGCCGCCATCCACTCATAGGCAGAAGCGTGGAGGACCTCACAGGGGTCTTTTCCATCGAAAAGTTCATTCAGCTCTGGTCTAACAGCAGTCCTGGTGAGATCTGCGTGGATTGGCTGCCTTGCTGCTGACCCTTGCCTTTCCATATGGCAGCAGCTCCAAAGTTATTAATATTCTGAGGACAACAGCCTTTTGCAGATGGGAGGTTCCGGCATTGGAGGTAATGGTTAAGAGGTCAGCGCGGCGAAAAAAGACCATCCAGGCCCGGATGGTGGGCGGGCGGATGGAGGTGCTGGCTCCTGCCTCCATATCCGACGCCGTTTTGCAGGGGCACATAGAGAAGCTGCGCGCCCGGCTGGAGAAGCGGGTATATCCCAGGGATGACGCCCATCTTCAGGAGAGGGCGGGCATATTGAACCGGCGGTACTTTCAGGGCAGCCTGAGCTGGAACAGCATCAGGTACTCCTCCAACCAGGAGCGGAGGCGGGGCTCCTGCAACAGCCTCAGTCGCACCATCCTCATCAGCAGCAAGCTTGCCGGCCTTCCCCAGTGGGTTGAGGACTATGTAATTGTGCACGAGCTGGCTCACCTAGTGGAAGCCAATCACGGCAAGAGGTTCAAGGCCCTGGTTCGAAGGTATCCCCTGGCTGAGAGGGCCATTGGATATCTCATGGCTACTGAGGGCCTGGCAGGCGGCAGAGGTTAAGGGCTTCTTCTAAGGAATTGATTCATCGAGCAGCCTCAGGTATCCGCCCATGACGCAAACCGCATCCTCCGGTCCGATCTGATCGAAGCTGTGGCAGGGAGTATCCTGGTAGCAGGGCAGGTGGTGGATGGTGCAGATGGCGCGCCCTTCCGCCTGTGAATGTGAGGGGCCATCGCTTTTGGCATTCAATCTGTCCCTGCCCTGATAATTTTGCATGTCAGTAAATCTCAGATGGGGGCACATCTGCCCTGCGGGCTTGAAGACCATGGTTTCGGATTCACCGGGATTGATGCTGCCGTCAGGTAGAATGGATGAAGGATTCACTATAAAAATATCTAGATAAATACAACAACGTCCGCAGCGCAGGCAGAGCATGGCCCCACATTGTCCGGACGGGCTGATCTAGATTGCGGCTCTTCTATGGCATCTCCCTTTCGAAGCGCTCTATCTTCTCCTTGTATTTCTGCTGCACAGACATCAGAGCCATGTCCACGAAGTTGGCGTCCTTTACCGCCAGCTCAAAGTCCTGGAGGGCTTCGTGATATGCCTTCAGATATACGTACATCATCATTAAATATATATTTTGTGAGTGCTTCAATTCCATGACAGGGGTCCACCTTTTATACGGGCCAATGCCCTGCATGGGATTATATAAAGATTGTTGAGCCACTTTCATAAAAATTAGAAAATTAAAATTTTTTGATTTAAACAATTCTGGTCGGTAATAGTAATAGATTTAAGATATGCAGGCTAATTAATTGCAGAGGAGGAAGCGAATTATGGTGAGAGTTTTAGTGCCCCTGGCAGAGGGCTTTGAGGAGATCGAGGCGGTCAATGTCATTGATATTTTGCGTAGGGCGGGCATAGAGGTGGTCACTGCCGGCCTTAAGGACGGCATGGTCACAGGCTCTCATAAAATTACGGTGCAGCCCGATACAGACCTCAACAAAATTGACTTCCGGGACTTCGACGGCCTGGTCCTGCCAGGCGGAGCCCCCGGCTTCATCAACCTGGGAAACGACGAGCGCATCCTGAACATGGCACGGGAGATGGATCGGGCGGAAAAGCTCGTCGCGGCGATATGCGCCGCCCCATCTGTGCTCATCAAGGCTGGAGTACTGCAGGGGCGAAGGGCCACAGTCAGCCCCTCAGGAAGGGCCGAGGTGCAGGCCTGCGCCGACTTCTCCGAGGAGAGGGTGGTGGTGGACAGGAACCTGGTAACCTCCCGCGCCCCCGGAACCGCCCTGGAGTTCGCCCTCAAGCTCGTCGAGGTGCTGGCTGGAAGGGAGAAGATGGAGGAGATCCGGGCGCAGACGCTGGCTGTTTGCTGAGGATGCCGACGGAGCCGGAGGCGGCTGATGGAAGCTCATGTGAGATGTTTGATTATATTCACATGCAACCGGTCGGCCTGCTGGTGAGGCTGCTAAGCCAAATTTTGCGTGCTGCCCCCCCGAATTTGCCGCAATGGCATGATCATGGGCCGGTCGCAGAGGCTTCTCACTGCTGCCTCCACTCTGTAGACAGAGGCTATGTTCTCTTCGGTAATCACAGATTGAGGGTCGCCCGCAGCTATGATCTTGCCTTTTTTCATCATGATGATGCGGTCCGAGTAGTGGGAGGCGAGGTTGAGGTCATGCAGGGCCATGATGGCGGTGATCTCTTTTTTCTTGACCACATCCCGGATTATGTTCATGACATCCAGTTGATGCCAGATGTCCAGGTTGCTGGTGGGCTCGTCAAGGAGCATCACCTCTGCCTCCTGAACCAGCGCCCTGGCGATCAGCACCTTCTGCTGCTGGCCTCCGGAGAGCTCCGAGAAATTGCTCATTGCTAAACTTTCGATATCAAGAAGCCTGAGAACCTCCCAGACCTTCTGCTCGTCTCTATCACTTCCCATCCAGCCGATGTGCGGCCTTCTGCCCATCAGAATGGTATCGAATACGTTGGTGGGAAAGATGCGCACCGAGCTTTGCGGCACATAAGAGAGATACCTGGCCAGGTCCATCCTGCTCATCTTTGTCACATCCTTCCGGTCGATGAGAATGCTGCCCCCCTGCGGTGCCAATATCCGATCTATGCACTTGATCAATGTCGACTTTCCCGATCCGTTCGGTCCGACAATGGTGACCAGCTTGGATGGGGCGATCTGAAAGTTCACATTATTCAGGATGGGATTGCTGTTGTAGCCGAATACTATATCTCTGGCTTGCAGCTTGATCATCATGTCCAAAACTCCTCTCTCTTGCCCTTCATCATAAGATACATGAAGAAGGGAACACCCACAATGGATGTCATGATTCCCGTAGGGATGATGGTAGGTGCTATCAGATTCATTCCTACAGCGTCCGCTGACATGAGAACCAGTGCCCCCAGCACTCCTGAGGCGGGAATGAGGAAGCGATGATCTCCGCCTATGACCATGCGGGCCATATGGGGTGCTACCAGTCCCACGAAGGCTATGGTTCCCATGAAGCAGACGATGGTGGCAACGAGAAGGCTGCTGACCACCATGATGAATATGCGTGTCATCTCGGCATTCACGCCAATGCTCTTGGCGGTCTCGTCGCCAGCAGTCATGATGTTCAGGTCCCAGCATTTGGTCATGATCAGGGGGATGCAGATGATGAATATTATTAGCAGCAGCTTTGAGTTGGTCCAGGAAAAAGCGGCCAGATCTCCCATGCCCCAGTTGGTCATGAGGCGGAGCTGCTCATCGCTGGCGAAATACTTGAGAAGTGAACTCATGGCTGTGAAGAAGTAGTTCACGGCGATGCCTGCGAGCACCAGATTCTCAGAGGTGGCTCCCTTGATGGCCGCCAGGCCGATGATGAAGAGTGAGCACAAAAGGGCACAGAAGAAGGCATTGCCGATTATGATGTAGGGGCCTCCCAGAATGGAAAAGCCGATAACTGCGGCGATGGATATGCCGAACTGCGCTCCGGCGGTGATGCCAAGGGTGAAGGGGCTTGCCAGAGGATTTTTGAGGACCGCCTGCATCACGCATCCGCAGATCCCCAGGCCGAAACCGGCCATCATCCCGCCTAGGATGCGGGGAAAGCGGATGTTCCACACCACCCTGGATGTAAGCGCATCCACTGTGAAGCGATCCGGGAAGAAGTGGGCCAGCAGCGCGGCATAGGAATCGCCTACCGATATATTGAGTGGGCCTAGGGTTATGATAATCCCGGTGAGCAGGATGAGAAGGCTGGCTATGCCCAGCACGAAGAAGACCCTGATGAACTTGAACCTCTCATGGGCCATCTCCGGGTTGCTCTTCCTACCAGCCCTGCGTGACCGGGCAAAGCTGGCATCGGGCTTGCCCCGGAAGAATAATGTGCGAAAGCTGGTCATTTGTAGCCTGTCATCTCTTGCCCTTTATTTGTTGCCAGCAGCCGCCCGGGCCAGACCTATGAAAAGTGGAAGGTCCGAATTCTTGTGCCCGTCATCCGATCCGGTTGAGACCACAATCAGGTTCTTCTCCTTGGCGATCTCGGTGAGCGTCTGGAACTCTCGCAGCTTGATGGCACTGGGCTTGTCCTCGTACATATCAGCTGCCTCGTTCATCATCTTGGAGGCCTGATACTCTCCCTCTGCCAGGATGATGCGAGCCCTCTTCTCCCGTTCCGCCTCCGCCTGTCTGGCAATGGCTCGGAGCATATTCTCCGGCAGTGAGACATCCCTCATCGTCACCATTACCACATGCATTCCCCAGGGCTCGGTGGTCGAATCCAGGATCTCCTTGATCCTACGGTTAAGGTTTTCTCTATCTGAGAGAACGGTATCCAGCTCATTTTGGCCCAGAATGTCTCGCAGAGTGGTCTGGGCGAGGAGAAGCGTGGCAGCTTCGAAGTCCTCCACCTCGATGATAGCCCGGGAGGCCTCCATCACCTTGTAGTAGATGACGGCATCAACCTCCAGTGTGACATTGTCGCTGGAGATCACCGTCTGTTTGGGGACATCCAGCTCCCTTACCCTCATATCCACCCGCACCATCTTATCCATAAGGGGTATAAGGGCAAAGAGGCCGGGACCCCTTTCCTTCTTCAATTTTCCCAGACGGAATATAACCGCCCTTTCGTACTGCCTCACCACTTGGATAGAAGAGGCCAGAAGCAGGGCGACAAGAGCCGACCCGGCCAGAAGTGTAATGGAGACCATTGATCTTTCCTCCTAGGCGGGAAGGGGCCGGGCCTTCTGCCAGGAGATCATGGCCTGTCTGTGCTGTCGGCACAACATCCAGCCCGTCTCATCCCCGACAAGCCTTTCGGAAAGAAACTTTCGCAGCTCAGGCTCATTTTCAGAAGGCACGTCATGCACCTTTCTCCATTCATCTACAGCTTCATCGAATTCGGTGTAGTGCTCGTCGTGCTGCCAGTCCATGATCTTGATATCGGCATAGATGCCCATGTCAGCGAGCAGGTTGTATATCACCAGATAGCCGGCCGGACCGGCGGGCTCCCATGCCGGCCTTTTCCCGCTCGTATCTCCTCTTCTCAAGAAGTCCCGAAAGCCGTCATCCCTCTTATCGTCGGTAAAGGTGAAGATGTAAGCCGCCCGTTTGGTCAGGGAGTCAATCTTCATCAGGCCCTCCCTTAAATCGTAGACCCCTAAAGAATTGGAGGAGACAACCACATCATGCGGCTCCATCTCCTCTAAAGACAGGTCCTCCCAGCGTCTCTTTATGCAGCGGATGTTTTTGATCCCCTCTGCGGCCATGTTCTCGCGCAAGCAGGCCAGCATTCCCTCCGATTGATCCAGAGCGGTCACGCTTTTAGCCCTCCGGGCCATGGGAAGGGCCAGCCGTCCCGTGCCAGCTCCCACGTCGAGGACCGTCTCATGAGGGAAAAGCCCCATTTCGGCAATCTGGCCCTCCGCCCTCTCTCTGTGCTTGATGACCCGTTTGTTGAACTGCCTGGCCCTGCTGTCCCAGTAGGCCGCCAGGTCTTTGCCGTGGTGATGAAAGCTGCCCGAATGGGTGGCCTTCCACAGCTCATCCCAGTTGATGATTCCTGTCATTGACGCATCCACCTACTTCAGGCTATCAAGGTACTCTCTGGGCCAGACGAGGTAGTCGGCATACTCGGTGAAGACGCCGTCCACTCCTAAGAAAGCCTTGAATATCTCATTGCCCTCCTTTTCCAGATCCAGGTCCTTGAACTGCTCAGGATAAAACAGCTTGGCCATATACATCATGTTCAGGAGGTTTCTGTCTGGAGGCGTTCCCCTGCAGTGTGGATAGAAGCAATTGTAGACATTTCCTTTCTTGATGGCATCAACCGAGGACAGCTCAGGGCTGTTCCTGATGAATTCCAGGGCTGTATTGTTTCCGGCATCGCTGTTGGATATGAATATGAAGTCGGGGTTCCAGGCGATGATCTGCTCCAATGCAACATTGACAGTCGAGCCCTGGATCTCAGAGGCGACGTTTACTCCGCCGGCTATGGTCAGGGGATCGTATTTTGGCTCGGTGCGGGTGAAGTCCCTGCCCTCTTTGGGATCATAAAATCCGGCTCCTGCGCCGCGGGAGGCGAAGTACGCCGTGGGACGATCATCGGGATCTATTTTAGCCGTTACCGATTTTATCATGTCCACCTTGCCCTTCGCAAAGGAGATCAGCTCTTCGGCCTTGTCTTCGGCATCCAGGGCTTGGCCGGCAACGCGGATGCTGTTATAGTAGCCATCGTCACCGAAGTTCCATCCCTGTCCGCCTAAAACAACCACCGGGCAGCCGATCTTCTCCTCAAAGGCCTCGGCATCCTTCAGGCTTCCGCAGAAGATTATATCCGGCTTGAGCTTGGCGATCTCTTCAAAGTAAATGTCGTATCTGGTGCTGATCTCGGGAAGGTCGGGCATGCGGCCGTCGATGATGCTCTCATAGCACTCGTTGCATCCTTCCGTGGTGTTGTCGAAGGTCATTGGGCAGAGGCAGGACTTGGTGGCCT
>ERZ795052.2360-NODE-2360-length-23161-cov-5.402666_pt1 | contig 23161 bp, 17 predicted proteins | sample MGYA00375136_ERZ795052 | MGnify/ENA primary metagenome ERZ795052 (study PRJEB30181, sample SAMN05720156) | activated sludge metagenome | isolation source: Anaerobic digester | place: Japan | collected 2015-05-26 ... | reverse complement strand
CTGAGCCAGGACAGCTTTTACCAGGATCTGTCGCATCTCGATTTGCGACTCCGCAACCGATTGAATTTCGACCATCCTGATCGGATTGACTGGGACGAACTCGAGCGCACGTTGGCGCGGCTGCGACATGGAGAGCCTGCAGCCGTACCGATTTACGATTTCACGCAGCATGCGCGCAGAGGTTACCGCAAGGTCGGGCCGGTTTCCGACCTGATCGTGCTGGAGGGGACGCTGCTGTTGGTCCGACGAGAGGCGGCGGAGCAAGCCGATCTGCGCGTCTTTCTCACGGCGCCGGAATGGACACGCCTGCTGCGCCGTCTTGACCGCGACCGCCGTGAGCGTGGCCGGAGTACCGCCTCCGTCCTTCGGCAGTACGTCAGCTCGGTAGCCCCCATGTACCGTCGCTGGGTGGCTCCTTCGCGAGCTTCCGCCGACGTGCTTTTGGACGGGCGCCGCCCACCTGAGGAAAACGCTCAACGCCTGCTGGCCCTTATGGAAACGCGGCGGCCGGCCCGCACCGACTGAGCCGTACTGAGGGCATAACGTGCAGGAGAAGCGGCCAAGAGACGAGAACCCACCAAGGTTTCTATGTCTCTGGCGGACGAGCCCCAGCGTGTGCCGCGTCTATCGCGCGAGAGCCGGGTACGGCGTTTTGTGGTCCGCTTTCGCGGGTGCTCCGTTCCTCGCGGCGCGGATGTCATTTATAGAAAGGTTGCCGGACCGGAGGACGGCCGTCCATAGGAGCACGCGGAAGAATCGATGGGCTCGCAAGAAGTCACGCGGCAAAACTGGGAGAATTAGTACCAGAAAATTGGTGACACGCTCGAATTTCGGTTCTAAGTCATTGAAAACAAAGCTTCGACAGTGAGGTCTGGTACGAATTTTTTCGAACGAAGGGGATTCGGCCCATGTTCTACAGAACGCTGGCCGATAGTGCCCGGTCTCCCGCCGTCCGCGCGAGCTGCACGAACGTACGACGCCTCCTTCGACCGCTCCGCGGCCGGCGGTAACGGCCGACTACACCTACAACTATCTGGGCGGGATCAAGAAGGCGGCCTATCCGGGGATCTATGACTACGCCGGCACGCCGCTGGCGATCTGGTGGAGCTACGCCCACCAGGGACGGCAGACGACGGCCTGGTGGAGCAACCACCCGAGCGGCGGCTCGGGGGGTACGGCCTGGCAGCAGATGGTGGCGGGCTACACGATGGTCTATACGGCGACCGGCGCCCAGGAGACGACGAACTTCGGCAACGGGACGGTGGAGACGGTGAGCTACGACGAGCGGCTGCAGCCCACCTCGCGCAGCGTCCCCGGGGTGCTGAACCTCGCGGCGTCGTTTTCGGGGCCGTCGGGACGCAACAACGGCAACGTGTTCCAGGTGACCGATGCGTTTGACACCAATGGAAACTTCACCTACACCTACGACTACTTGAACCGGTTGGTGAGTTCGTCGGGTCCTGGGTCGGTGCTGCTGCAGATGACGTACGACCGGTGGGGGAACAAGAGCCAGGCGGCCACCGGCGCGGGTCCGCACAAGCCGCTGTCGTTTCCGACCGGGAGTTACGATAAGAACCGGATCTCGTCGAGCGGCTACATGTACGACGAGGCGGGGAACCTCGTGGCGGAGCCGGCGGACGCCTGGACGGGTCGGGGGGCGATGACCTATCAGTACGACGCGGAGAGCCGGATCCAGTCGACGGGCGGAGCGGCGACGGTGACCTATGCGTACGACGGGCAGGGGCGGCGGGTGAAGAAGACGGCGGACGGTCAGACGAGGTATTACTACTACGATCCCTTGGGGAACCCGGTCTGGGAGTACACGACCCAGTGGGAGACCTACGATTTGTACTTCAACGGGAAGCTGGTGTTCACGAACACGGCGGCGATGAATCCGTCGACGGTGTGGTTGCACGCGGATCATCTGGGGACGGTGCGGGTGAAGAGTAACGCCTCGGGCCAGGCGATCGCCGGCACGCGGTTGCACTACTTTCCTTTCGGTGAACGGGTGAACGTGAAGACCGACCCGGTCAAGTACGAGTTTACCGGCAAGGAACGGGACGACGACACCCAGCTCGGCTATTTCGGCGCCAGGTACTACGCGAATACGCTGGGGAGGTTTGCGCATCCGGACATTGCCGGAGCCGACCAATCGTCGGGCGATCCCCGGAGCTGGAACCTGTTCGATTACGTCCGCAACAATCCGCTGCGCTTTGTCGATCCGACGGGCCGGGCGTGTCGTCAGCGTCCTAACGGGACGACGTACGACGACGACAGCGGTGGTCAGAGTTGTGCCGAAGTGAACCGGGAGGACTACGAGCGGTTTTCGGGAGTGATGGCGGGGACGGCGAAGGCCGACGCGGAGGTGGTGGCGGAGGATCCGGTGGCGTGGGCGAACGACGAAGCGCGGATGCGGTTCGTATTCGGTTCGGTGGAACGCCTGGCCGGTCCGACGGTACGCACGTTGGCGGGGTTGACCATCGGGTTCGCGGGCACGGCGACGGGCGCCGGGGCTGGGGGATTTGCAACGGGCGTGGTTGTCGGATCGCCGAGCATCGTGACGCTGGGATTGGCCACGGCGGGAGTGATGAACCAGCCGCGGGTCATGGCGCTGCTTTCCGGCCTGCAGAACGGGAGAAGTCCGCACGTAAAGATTGTGCGGTCGGTGGGCGAGCTCCGCGCACTTTTTGCCCGCTTGAGCGCTGGAGGCAGGCCGTTTGGAGTGCCGAGTTATCGCGGCCGATTTGTCCGGCTACCCGACAGCACCCTGGTCGGTATGCGAGCCCACTCCAGTTGGCGTTCGGGTGCTGGGCCCGCCATCGATGTTACCTTGGCCGATGGCGCGAGATGGAAGGTGCATGTGCAACCATGAAACCGGACCCTTGTGTCTGTGAATTGTTAAAGTGTGGCTTAGACGATTGGGTCGATGCGGCGGAGGTCGTTTGGGTTGCCGTGTCGGTAGGTAAAGCGAAGGACGAGAAAGGGATTCGCGAGCTGTTCTTGCGAATGATTCGTGAGGTGCTCGAGCGCGGATGGATGAAGATCGGCGACGTGGATGTCGTGGGTCCGGGGGGCTTTGCGGAGTGGGGCTTGTCCGTTGACGAAGCTTTGGAAAAGCTGGAACGCGAGTGGGATGCCCTGGGGAGGCTTCCCGTGCTTTGGGAGTTGTGCTGGCTGGACATCACAGAGGAGGGAGCCGACATTGCGGAACGTCTGATGGAATCGGAAAGACTTCCAGAATAGTCGGATGGGCTTGGACCGTCGTCACGGAAGCCGTCCGGGCGCTTCGAAGAAGGAGAATGAGTTGAACTAATTATTCGCGCAACTGAGTACAGGCGGTCAGCCCGTCTCAGGAAGTTACCCGGGTCGGTTTATCAAACTACCCATGGGACAAGGGTTGGCCTACGCTCGGTCTCAGAATCCGGAGGGGCAGCAATCGATGTATTTCTGAAATTGGGGGCACGCACGAATTTTGGAAGGCACATTCGTGGGCATTTGCGGGCGATATTCCCGCGTCTCACCAGTTATCACCAGTGTCGAGGCCCTCCGGCACCGATTTTCCACCCTACTCGGGAACCGGCAGGAGACCGTCCGTCTGCCACTGAGCCAACTGGCGCTCCAGTTCGCTTCTCTGATCAGGCGGAACTTCGTCGGGGGGCATCAACTCCAGGTACTTGCGCAGTGATACGGCCGCTGAAGGGAGGTCGCCCAGGTTGGCTTCCATCACCCCGAGCAACAGCAGTCCGAAGGGAAACCGTTCCTCGTTTCCGCCACTGTATAGGCGCCTCAGCCGTTCGACGCCGGCGGCAAAGTCCTGCAGATAGAAGCAGGACATCCCGTTCCAATACAAAGCCGCAGGGTGGTCCGGCATCAGTTCCAGAATCTCAGCGGAAATCCGTTTCACTTCCTGCCAATTCGATTCCTGCACGGCCGCTTGGGCCAGAGCTTCCCGGGGAGCGAGAAAGCCTGGTTCCAACTCCACCGCTTTCCGCAAAGAGGCCTTTCCCTCCTCTCGCTTCTGTTGGGACATCTGAATCCGTCCCAGCAGGTCCCAAGCCGCAGCAAACTCGGGATAAACCTTGACGGCTTCCCGCAACGCTTTCTCAGCTTTCTCAAAGTCCGGCACGTCCCGCCGCAACTCCGCAGCCGCCTTGTCGTACCGGTCCCTCGCCTTCCTTGGAGCCGCCAAAAAGCTCACACTGACGGTGGTTGCCCTACCATCTCCAAGCCGCTGGAGGATGATCCTCCCCACGTCGGGATTTTCCAAGGCATTCCGGGTGTCCAACGCGATACTGTTGGAGGCAAAACCGGGAGTCGGGGAAAGACGGATCTCGCAACCCCGCAAGTTGGCCCGTCCCACTCCCAAAGACGGGACCTCATCCAGCTTGGCACTTCTTCCGGGCGGGGCTACTTTGACGACCGACTCGAGAGTGCCTCCCAGACTTCCGCCGATCGTCGGATCCAACCAATCTTCCGTGCGTGGGGTGCCCAACACAAAGCTGAAGCTCCCGTCTGAAGTAACTACCGTCTGTTGGTTTATCCGCCCGCTGCAGACGAGCTGTACTTGCAGCAACTCCGGCAACGGGCTGCCGTCGTCCGTAACGACCTCTCCCGAAAGGATAACCTCTTGCACCAGTGCGTTTCGAGGCTGATGGCTCGTGGCCGGCGAGCGTGAATCCTGCAGACCCTGGGCGAAACCCGCGACTGTCGCAACGTGAAACATGAGTGCGGGGAAGCCCGACACAAGTACCCCCCAAACCAGAGGCCGGCCCTGCCGCACTTTCCTGAGCGGCACGGCCCCGCCCTCCATCGACGACCGAAGAAAGCGGGTGAATCCCCCAACCACGCGACTTAGACGCGAACGCAATCGCCGCCTCCTTCTCCACGGATTTGCTCACGAGTGATCCGGGCAGACCCGCGAATCGAACCTCTAACCATACTACGCGCCATCAGCCCGAAGGGGCAACCTTCGACTACTTATGACAGGGAACAAACAAAAGGCCGCAGTGAATTTGACCAGCCTTCTTCGGCTCGCCTTCGGCGGGAAATGCCGGCGCTGAGGCGCTCAGCCGGAATCCGTGTTTCGCAGTCACCTCGTCCGTGAACAGAAACCGGTTGGTGGGCGGTGCTGGACTCGAACCAGCGGCCTCCGGCTTGTAAGGCCAGCGCTCTAGCCAGCTGAGCTAACCGCCCAGATAGAGGAGAAAGTATATCAAAGGCCGAAAAGAAGACCCATAAAGGATTGTGGAAACATAGGATTGACGCAATCACCTTCCCCTCGACCTTCGGCTACCGAGGGCCACTCCGGGGACCCCGGTACTGCAACGGGAAGTCCAAGTCCACCTCCCGGCACATCAGGCGGCATCTGCACAACCGTCTGTCTTGCAGTCGGGAATGCTGTTCTTCTGATCCGCCGGCAGGAACGCGAGACCCTCGATCCTCACCAAGAGCTTTTAAACCGGAAGGTTCGGGTCCCTCGGTACCGGCACGTCCCTTAAGGGCAACTCTTCCCACACTCATCCCCCTGCTCCGGATCGCCCCGGACACCGTCCCCGGACGCCAAGAAGTCAGTTCAAAGACGTTCTCCCGCGGGCAAGCCGGGCTCCACTTCGGGATGCTCCTCACGAAAGTTCTCCAAATGGTACTCCGGGCTTCGCTCGAAGGCTCCGCGACAGCCCCGGCAACAGAAGTAGTAGCGCTTGCCTTGATAGACGACGCTTGTGTCCCAACGATCGGTGTCTCCCTTCATCCCACAGACTACGTCCCATACTTCCGCCATCTTCCCGCCTCGCTCCTTTCTCGCCGCTCATTCCCAACAAAGACCTCTCAAACACTTCACAATCGTTTGGAATTCTTTGCGGTGGGCAAGGTTAAAAAAAGACGCCCCGAGGTGCCCGGAAACCCCTCCGGCAGGAAAAAGCCGCCTGATTCCGCCCGCTTTCCTACAGAGGAGACAATGCCAGACGGCCGGAAGTAAGCCTACACCCGACCTTTCTCTCCCGACGGCGTTTCAGCACCTGCTCCCACACCTGCATCTTTGCGATCAGCGCGCGGCAACTCGCACGCCCCGCTCATTCAAGTGGGAACTCCGAGCCTGGGCAACAGCCAAGCTTGCAGCACGACCCAGAGTACGATGAAAAATACGACTAAAATAAAAGTTCCCATGCGTTCCACTCGCTTATTTGTGAATCTCTGTATATAAGACGCTACCATAGCGTGCAAGGTTCGTCGAGAACGAAAGGAACACCGAACATGCATCGAACTTTGATTGGACTGACTCTTCTCGGCGGTCTTTCAAGTACGGCTTGGGCATTGGACGTGGGCGATCCTGCGCCGCGCTTCGCTTTGCACGGCTCGGACGGCGAGAGCCATCGTCTCGAAGACCACCTGGGCAAACAGGTGATTGTTTTGGCTTGGTTTCCCAAGGCGTTTACCGGGGGCTGAACATTGGAATGCAAGTCGCTACGGGATAGCGGCCGGGAACTACAGCAGTTCGATATAGCATTGTTTGCGGCAAGCGTGGACGACCCCGAGACCAACCGAAACTTCGCCGAATCCCTGAACCTCTCCTACCCCATACTCAGCGATCCGACCAAAGAGACGGCCAAGGCCTTCGGCGTCCTCCACGAGTCCGGCGGCTACGCTCGGCGCTGGACATTCATTATCGGGAAGGAAGGAAAGATTCTCCAAGTGGTGCGGGAGGTGAATCCTCAAACGGCGGGACCTGACCTCGCTCGGATCCTCGAGGAGCTGGGCGTACCAAGGCGGTAGGTTTCCGCCACAGCGGTGCAAACCGCTCAACACCGCGCATAGAAGCTACAATGGCGGGAATGGACGAAGAACAAGAGAAACCGGCGTTCCCGGAGGGGGGTTCCGCACCCTCGACGATATACGGACCGGTGCACAGCTGGCGGGTCGGGTGGTCGTTGGGGGTTGATCTGATACTGGTCAACAGCATCTGCTCGTTCAACTGCGTCTACTGCCAACTGGGTAGAATCCGCGTGCACACGTTGGAGCGCAAGCTGTTCGTCCCCACTCACCAGGTTCGCCAGGACTTAGTCCGGAGCGATTGGCGGAAAGCCGACGTGGTGACATTCTCGGGAAGCGGAGAACCGACCTTGGCTCTGAACCTGGGAGAGGCCGTCGAGGCGGCACGCGACCTGACGGGCAAGCCGCAAGTTATTCTGACCAACGGGACCCTCTTACACGACACCCAAGTACGCCGAGACGCGGCGCGGGCCGACCGGGTTTTCGTCAAACTCGACGCGGCGACCGAAACCACCTTTCGGCGCATTAACCGCCCGGTCGAGGGGATCACTCTCGAAAGCGTGGTGTCCGGGGCCGAACAGTTTCGCCGGGAATACCGGGGATGGCTCGGAGTCCAGATCATGTTCCTTCCGAATTCCAGGGATCCTGTCGAGGCTTACCTACCGTTACTGCAACGGATGGAACCGAACGAGATTCAAGTAAACACGCCTACGCGTCCTTACCCCGGTAACCAGTGGCACTTGGAAAGCCGGGGCAGCCACGGAGAAGTCCGCTACCCGGCTCGTCCTCTGAAGATCCTCTCTCCCCAGCGTCTGGCGGAAATCGAGGATTACTTCGAGGAAGCCTTCCCCGGAGTCCTCATTCGTCGAGTACCTAGCGGCCGCAAAACCTAAGAGTCCCGTCGACGCTTCCGCACAATCCACGGACGTCGGGATGAAGCAGGCCGACGGTTTACCCCGCGTGGGTCACGTCCGTCGTCGAAGGCGAAGAGAGTTCCCCACTACGCTAACCGAGCTGAAAGCCATGGCCAACGCCGCAAAAATGGGATGCAGGTGCTGCAAGAACGAGGGAGTCGCCGGCCACAAGCTCAGAACACCCGCCGCCACGGGAATCAAAACGACGTTGTAGCCGAAAGCCCAACCCAAGTTCTGGCGGATCGTCCGCAGCATGGAGCGACTCAGGTCCAAGGCCCGAGGCAGAAGACGGAGATCACTCTGCAGCAGCACGATGTCGGCGGCCTCGGCGGCGATATCGGTGCCCGAGCCCATGGCGATCCCCACGTCGGCCTGCGCCAAGGCCGGAGCGTCGTTGACACCGTCTCCCACCATGCCGACGACTTCACCCCGCCGCTGCAATTCGGTCACCACGTCCACCTTCTGTTCAGGCAGAACTTCAGGACAAACTTCGTCAATCCCCACCAGTCGTGCGATAGACTCCGCCACCGAACGCCGATCTCCCGTCAGGAGCACGGTCGAGAGACCCCGCCGATGAAGTTGGTCCACCACCTGACGACTTTCGGGACGCTCCGCGTCGGCGGCAACCAAAACACCCGCCACCTTGTTTCCCTCAGCAACCCAGATCGACGTCCCAACCGTGGACTTCAAGTCCTGTTCAAGGCTCTCCACTTCCTCAAAGCGAACTCCCTCCTCTTCGAGGAATTCCCGGCTCCCTACCAGAACAAAGCCACCGTTCACCTGGGCCTTGGCACCCCGACCGGGAACATTGCGGAACTTCGACGCTTCCGGCCACACCAAGCCTCGGCGCCGGGCTTCAGCGACTACGGCGCGGGCCAAAGGGTGCTCCGAAAGGACTTCTACGGCGGCCGCCTTTGCAAGAAGCTCTCCCTCCGAGCCCTCCTCCAGGGACGTAACCCGCCGGATCTCGAGACGACCGGTTGTAAGAGTTCCCGTTTTATCGAAAACGATAGTGGTCAGGCGGCCCACCTGTTCCAGGGCTTCCGGCCTCCGAAAGAGAATCCCTAATTCCGCTCCTCTTCCTGTTCCCACCAGAATCGCCGTCGGAGTGGCCAAACCGAGAGCACAAGGACACGCAATGACCAAGACCGCCGTCATCCTTACCACCGCCTCGGTGGCGTCGCCACCCGCCCACCACCAAACTAGCAACGTGACCGCCGCGACACCCACAACCGCCGGCACGAAGACTGAGGCCACACGGTCGACCAGTTGCTGCACGGGAGGTTTACGTTGCTGAGCTTCCTCCATGATGCGCACAATACGGGCCAAGGCGGTGTCACGGCCTACCACTTCCGCCCGCATGCGTATACTCCCGTCCAAGTTCAGAGTTCCCGCAGACAGTCGGTCACCGGGCGCTTTCGGCACAGGCAAGCTTTCGCCCGTCAACATGCTCTCGTCTACCGACGTCTCCCCCTCGAGAACAGTTCCATCGACGGGAATGCGCTCGCCGGGACGAACGAGAAGAACGTCTCCCGGCTGCACCTGATCAAGCGGAACCTCGACTTCCCTCCCCTCGAAAATCAGCACCGCCTTCTCGGGACGGAGCCGGAGAAGCCGACGGACCGCTTCACCGGCCCTCGCCCGGGCTCGCGTTTCCAGGTATTTTCCGATCAGAATCAGGGTGATGATGGCGGCCGAGGTCTCAAAGTAGACGTGTCCGGGTAGCAGGTCCAAGACCACCGCCGCGGAGTAAAGGTAGGCCGTAGACGAACCCAGCGCCACCAGCACGTCCATGTTGGCCGAAAGATTGCGAAGCGCTTTCCAGCCGTTGCGGTAGAAGGTCGCCCCCACCCAAAACTGTACGGGTGTCGCCAACGCCCAAAAAAGAATGTTCCACCAGGAAGCGCTCGCCCAATCACCCAACACCCCGAAATCGCGCCCCATGCTGAGACAGACCAGGGGCACCGTAAAGATCACACCCCACACCAGCCGTCGCCGCAGTCGTCGGGCCTCTGCTTCCAGGATCTCCCCGGCGACGTCCTTACCCTCCGCCGCTTCCGCCACGCCGTATCCGATCTGCTCGACCCGCCGAACCAAATCTTCCCGACTCACCAACCCGGGACGAAACCGTACGACCGCTCTTGACGTGGCCAGGTTCACTTGCACGTCCCGCACTCCGTCCAAGCGCCTCAGCCCTTTCTCGATTGCCTGGACACAATTCGCACAAGTCATCCCGGTGATGACCAGCGTTTCGGTTCTCTCTTCCTCGAGGGAAACGGTAGCCACGGATTTACTATACCGTGCACCGCTGGACCAGGTGGGAAGTCAGGATGGTTCGAAGGAAGCGGCAGGGCGGAAACCGCCGGGATACCTCGCGGCCTCGAGGAGGAACTACCTCACCTCTGCCGGACATCCCGCGGTCTCCGCCAAGATTCAACTGATCTGACCGTGGCGGTCCGCTAGGCCTGCTGTTGGCCGAGGACCCCAGGCAAGGGGATTTCCGGCTTTATGTCCACCGGTCCAAGTTTGTATTCCGCAGGACCAAGCCGCATGTCGGACTGCATCATCTCGTCCCAACTCTTTTCCTGCCCGGTGTATGCGGACTCACGCCCCATGATCCCGGTCAACGTAGAAACCGCAGTGTTCCGCGCTTCATTAAGAGGCTGGTTCTGGCGAATGGCCGTGATGAGATCGATATGCTCCTGGACATAAGGGGAATTCGCCCCCATGTCGTAAGCTTCCTGAGCCGCGCCCTGGTCCTCCGGCTCAAACTTCCAGACGACTTCTCCGTCGGGTCCGAAAATCGTATCGGCGCAATTGGTGGAACCCTTCGTCCCGACAATGAACTCCGAAACATTGTTGGCGCATCCATCGATCTGCCGGCACATGCTGAGTACGTGAACGCCGTTGTCCATCGTGAAATCGACGCAGAAGAAATCGTACTGATCTCCGGTCACACGGCGATGCCGACCGCCCATTCCCACAGCTTTCACCGGATGAGAGTTCGTGAACCAGTTGATCACGTCGATGTTGTGGACGTGCTGCTCCACGATGTGGTCGCCCGACAACCAGCACCAGTTGACCCAGTCACGGAGCATCCATTCCATGTCGGACCAACCTTCCTCGCGAAGCCTGTACCACAACTGGCCCTGATTCCAGTAACACCGTGCCGCGACGATTTCACCGATTGCCCCGTCCATGACGCGGTTGTATGTCTCGATATAGGAACGCTGATGCCGCCGCTGTGTCCCCGTGGCCACCTTCAAACCATACTGATCGGCTAGATCCGCGGCGTCCATGATGGCTCGAGCTCCCACCGGATCTACCGCTACCGGCTTCTCCATGAACACATGCTTCCGGGCTTCCACCGCAGCTCGGAAGTGCTCAGGCCGAAAGTGGGGCGGCGTAGCCAAAATAACGTAATTGACGTCCGGTATCTCAAGAGCCCTCTTGTACCCGTCAAAGCCGATAAAACAGTTCCCCTCGGGAACCTCAACCCCCCGCTGTTGCTGGATCCGCTGCCGGCACTCCTGCACACGATCTTCGAATACGTCGGCCAACGCCACCAACTCCAGGCTCGGACCGGAATCGAGGAAGTTCACGGCGGCTCCGGTGCCCCGCCCACCGCAACCGATCAAGACGGCGCGCATCGGCTCGCCGTCCGGAGCCGTCTTCGGACCCAACGTCATCTTTGGCCCCAGGCTGATCGGCTTTTCCTCCTGCGTAGCGCAGGCCGCCAGGAAGGCCCCCGCTACCGTGGCCGTACCGATGAAACGACGGCGGTCCAGACCACCTTGCCCACGTTCTTCACGGTCTTTCATCACTCCTCTTCTCCTTTCCCCCGAAAAATAGCCCTTAAAGGAATCTCCCGATTTACGCCACGGTTTACCTTACTCCGGTTCGAGTTCCCTTACAATCCGAAAGCCCACATCACGCACGTCCGAGTACCACCAGATACTCTTCGGTGTCTGGGGATCCGTCCTCAACCACGCGTCATGCTGGGTGTGGTCTCGGGCTCCCGCCCGCAACCACACGGCTTCCGTGGCATAGGAGCCACCGCGCACCACATGCTCCTTGCCCTCCTCCGGACCCCTCGGGTCCTTTATCGGTCGGTCCCCCGGGTAACCGACAAGGATATTGGGGTCGTAATAGTCGAGGCAAAACTCGCGCACGTTTCCGTACATGTTATAGATTCCCCAAGGGTTCGGTTTCTTGGCCCGGGCCGGCGCGGTACGCATGCGACTGTTCGCGACATACACCGCATACTCGTCGAGAAGGGCCTCATCCCAAGGGATACCACCGAACAGCCGAGAAATCCAGCGCTCATACCAAGAACCGCCGTCGCCTTCGAGGAAGGGGAACGGTTCCGGCTGCCCACAGCGCGCGGCGTACTCCCATTCGGCTTCTGTCGGCAACCGGTACCTCCGACCGGTGACGTAGCTGAGCCATTCGCAGAAGCGCTCCGCCGCATAGTGGGTCATCGTGATAGCGGGACGTGAACCTCGCCCCCATCCCTGATCGGGTGAGCCATACGGAGGGGTGGGACCGGTCATCACGTCGGCCGACTTGGCACCGGCCTGATTCTTGCCGCGGGTGACCGTCTGCATGTAATAGGCGTCCCACAGCGTCCAGGAAACCTCGTATTTCCCAATCCAGAATGAACTTACCTCTACTTGGCGCTGCGGACTCTCGTCAGGTTTATGGCCGAACTCGTTTTCGGGGGTACCCATCGTGAAAACCCCGCCGGGAACCGCCACCATCTCGAACTTGACATTCAAACCCGGAATAACGTCCGTATAGTTGACGAAAGCTCCCGGTTCGATTTCCGTGATCAAAGCCTCCGTCGGCTCCTCGTCGGGAGCGGCCGCCGCGGCTACCGTTAGAACCTGGGTCTCAGCTCCCGGCTCGTAATGGCCCGTGTAAAGATGACAGCTAATACATCGAACTTCGGCCGGATACTTGCGATAGTGCAAATGGGCGTCAATTCCCTTCTGGGTCAGGCCCACTGGAAACAGTTCTTGGTGGCACCGCAAGCAAGACTCCTCAAACGTATGCTGTACGGCCATTTCCGGAGTCGACAAGAGTTCCCAGTCGATCGATTCGACGTCTTTGAAATAGAAGCTGTAGAAGTCGCGAGCCCCCGCCTTCGCCTTCTCCCAAAAATACGCGAAACCTCCGGGGGGCAAATGGCACTCCACACAATTGGTGACGACACCACTCTCGTTGCGATAATGCGCCCCCTGCTTCCATGACGTCATGGCTTGAGGATGAACATGGCAACTATCGCAGTACTCGTTGGTTGCGGTTACCTGGTTAACCCAAGCGCCGGCCCAAAGACCGATCACGGTGACAGCTATACCCGCGATCATTCCCCAGAGGACCCGGCTTCGCAAAAGCCTTCTCCATCGCCCTTCTCTGCTTTTGATCCACTGCATTCCGTACTTCCTGTCCTCATCCACTCCCGTTAGAGCTCCAACTCGCGCAAAACCGCGGCGGCCGCCACCGACCCGGCACGAATTGTCCTTAAAGCGCCGCCCACAGGACCGAATCCGCGACAGTCTCACCTATCACTTACGGCGCGTCAAGTCGGCAAAACCCACGGACTGCCATTGTTGAATCCGCCCCTCCTCTTCCCGTACGACGCGGGCTTCCACTCCCTTCCAAGACGACACGATTTCACCTAGGCGAGCTTCCTCCACTAGGCTCAGTGCGGTCGCAAGTCCGTCAGCGAGAGCTCCGTCCGGAGCGACGACACAAGCCGTGACCCGGTACGGCAAAGCGTCTCCGGAGCGAGGATCCACCAGATGCGAATAGCGCCGCCCTTGGATCTCCACGGCTTGCCGGCCATCCCCTGAAGTGGCGACGGCACAGTCACGCAAGTACAGAATCTTCGGACCGGCCAGTCCATCCTCCAATTCCACCCGCCAGGCTTCGCGTCCGGGAGGCGGCGATCCCAATCTGAGATCACCTCCGGCATCCACCAGGCTGCGAGGCTGGCCCAGGTCATGAAGAATCCGCCACATTTCCTCGGCGGCAAAGCCTTTCCCGAGTCCCCCGAGATCGACGGTTACATCGGGCCTTCCGAAACGAAGCGCCCGGGTCCGGGAATTGAGCCACACGTTTCGGTACCCCACCCGCCCTCGGGCCTCGGCAAGCTCGTCACGGCCGGGAAGTCGACCCTCGGAAATGGTTCGTTTCCATACTTCCGCCAACGGCTTCACCGTCGGATCGAACGCCCCGTCGGTGGTGTAAGCCAAGACCAAGGCAAGGCGAAGAACCCGAAACAGCTCCCGACTCAGCACCACGGGACGCTCCGAGGCGGCCTCTTCCGCCCGACGCAGCTCACTCTCTTCTCGATAACCACTTAAGATCTGTTCCAGCTCTTCGGCGCGTTGAAAAGCGAGCCAGGCCGCCCGCCGGGCCTCCGCCGGTTCACTCGCATAAAGAATTATGCGGAATTCCGTACCCATGCGGCGCTCGTGGAATTCGAATCGTTCCTCCACGGCGCCCTTCACGTACCGCACCGGAAGCAATCCAGTCAAACAAAGGACCAGAAGCAACCCCAGCGAATTTGGGCGGGAATGACCCTTTGAGGTCCCGAGGGATACGGAACCCCACCGATCAGAACGTGGTTCCGCTGCGAACGGGGCCGGCACGGCGTCGGGCATCGGGCGATCATCCTAACACACAGGATCCGAAACTCAGGACGCGCCTCGCCCTCCACGCTCGCCGCGGAAGCACAAAGATCGAGCAAGTCTCTTTAACCACGGGAACCCGGGCATGGTGCGTCGGCCGGAGGAAAGCGAACCTCAAAATAACGAATCGACTTCCCCGCCGCGAGGTGCCTAAGCTCAAAAGTAGTTTTAATCTGCAGCAGGTCTCCTTCCTCAATCGTCAGCTCCGGATCGCCATAGAGGTTGTCCGTTTGAAGGTGGACTATTCCCCCGGCTTCAGCTACCGCCTCGCGGAATCCCGCCGCAAGACCGGCGTCATCCGTCTTCAAGTGAAGGGAACCTTTCGGAGCCAGCAGCTCTCTATAGGTGAGCAAATACCGCTGTGAGAAGATCCGATGCTTCGCTTGCCGCTTCTTCGGCATCGGATCGGGAAACGGCAACCAAATCTGTGAAACCTGACCGGGTCCGAAGAAGAGCTCCAAGTTTTGGAGATCGGCCCGCAGGAACAGCACGTTGGCAAGACCTTGCTCCAGAGCACGGCGGGCCCCTTTCCAAAGACGGTCTCCACGGCGATCGATACCGACGATGTTCCAAGAGGGGCGACACCGTGCGAGAGCAAGAGTGTATTCACCCTTGCCGCAACCTAACTCCAAAGCGAGTCCGTCCCGAGGACCGAGACGCTTGTCGACCCACTCTCCGCCGAAGCAAACCTCGTCGCGGTCTACGACATTCGGCAGGCTTCCCAGTTCTTGCAAGCGCCTACGCTTCTTTCGTCCCATCCGCTCCGTCAGCTCCCGCCTCCCACACCGTCTGGTCACCCCGAACCGGAAGCTCTCTCTTCCGCCGCCATCCGAGAGCTAGTCCCGCCCGGATCTTCTTTACCCAAGAGCAGAGTACCATCTACCGCAGTCGTCTCCGCCGGTTCGAGACCCGTCACCACTCGACGTCTCCCATACCGGAAGGCGCGAAACTCCGACAACCCGATCCCGGCGAAAATCAAGAGCATCCCCAGCACCATGCGAGAAGTAACTTCCGAGCCGTAGATCCAATGGTCACCCAACAGAGCGACAACCGGGTTCACAAAGATCATGCAAGACACGGCGACCGCGGGTACGCGCTGCAAGAGCCAGTAATACAGCGTAAACGCCAAGGCCGAGGCAACAATGCCGAGGTACAGGATTCCCAAAACCGAGCGCGGAGTCCACGTGACGGTGCGCCATTCGCCCAGCGCCAGCCCGCAAGCCAAAAGCCCCACAGATCCCAATATCATTTGCCAAAGCGTCAGGCTCACAGGATGAAGGTGACTCAATCGCCACTTGATAAGCACCGTCGAGAGAGCGCCCCCGGCCGCTCCCAGCACCACAGCCAGCGCGGCGGAAATTTGTGAGCCTACTACCCCGTCAATCGATAAATCTTGGGAGAACGTCACCACAACCCCCGCAAAAGCGGTCAGCAGTCCGGCTACCGCACCCCAGCCGATCCTTTCGTCCGGCAAGACCCGAGCGACAAAGACCGCGGTGAAAACGGGAAACGTAGCGTAGAGAATCGAAGTTACCCCCGCCGTGAGATACTGCTCGCCCCAATAGACCAACCCGTAGCTGAATCCGTAATTAAAGAAAGCCGACCAAAGCATCACCGGCCAGATTTGCCGATCGAGGCCGAGCGGAACATTGCGGGCTCGCGCCCAGGCATACAGCAGAGGTACTGCGACGGCGAAGCGCACTCCGGAACCAAGAAAAGGCGGGACCCCCTCCAGACTAAGCTTGATGCCTACCCAAGAGAGGCCCCAAACCACACACAAGAACAGCCAGACTCCGAGGCGCACTGGCAATCTTATATCGCAAAAGAAGTTCGCCGTGCGGGACTACCGAAACCGGCAACCGCGGGCAGGGGAAGGCTTGCAAAGTCCATCCGTATTAGGGGTCTCCGGGATTGACCGCCGGAATTGTCGTTCCCGGTAAGGGTTGACGTCTTCTCGGTTCCGTAGTAAGTAACAACTCCAGCGGGCGATGGTTTAGCCGTCCCCACTTCTCTCTCTTCACGGGACGGCGACGTTATTCCTTACCTTTCCCAGGGGGAGGAGGTGAGTCATGGCATTCGTCAGAGGTTTCTTTCCCTCTGCCTCAGCGGCAGCCCCGTTTCCGGCATCTTTGCTTCTCTTGTGCTTCACATTGTCCTGCGGCCCCAATCCCAACGAACGGTTGGTCCAAGCGCTTGATCAGGGCGATGAAAGCGAAATCGCCGCCGCCCTGGCGGCGGGAGCCAATCCGGAAACCATGCTGGAGCGCGGATCGACTCCGTTGATGCGGGCGGCGGAACGGGGACTTGTCGAGGCGGCCAGGGCACTTTTGGAGGCGGGCGCCAAAGTGCAGGTTCGTGACTTGGAGGGTCGAAGTCCCTTAATCCTGGCGGCACAGCATGGAACCCCGGAGCTTGTGGAAATGTTCTTGGACGCCGGCGCGGAGATCGACATACAAGATTTCGACGGAAAAACTCCCTTGATCCATGCAGCGGAAAACGGTCATACCGAGGTGGTGCGCCTGCTTCTCGACCGGGGCGCCGGCACCGGCCTGAAAGACAACGGTTCCCACACCGCGCTTCACTACGCCGCGGCCAAGGGCCACACGGAGATCGTCAAGCTACTGACGGACCATGGTGTCCCGGTGGACGATCGCAACTTTGAAGACTGCACCCCCTTGATACTCGCGGCTCAAAACGGTCATAGCGAGGCGGTCGGCCTGCTGTTGGACCGAGGAGCAAGCGGAAACGCTTACGCCGGTGACGGTTCCACCGCCCTCATCAGGGCGGCCGAACAAGGTCATGTGGAGGTCTGCCGCGTGCTCCTGGAGCGCAAAGCCAGCGTCGATGCTCGAGATAAGATGGACCGCACAGCTTTGATGCGCGCCGCGGAAAACGGCCACCGGGACGTGGTGGAACTGCTGTTACGCAACCGAGCTCGCGTCAACCTCGCCGACAAGTCGAATCAAACCGCCTTGCTCTGGGCGGCCCTACGGGGACATACCGAGGTGGTCCGTGTGCTGCTGGAGAACAAGGCCGATCCTTACATTGAAGACAGCAACGGTTGGACGCCTCTCCGTTGGGCGGAAAGCAAGGGAAACGATGAGGTGGCGACTTTGCTAAAGGAAGCCATGGAACGACGCCGGCGCTGAAATCGGGTCTCACAGTTCCGTCTCGGCCCCAGCCGTTCGCCGCTCACAGCATAGAGAATACAGAATCGGAACCAGTACCAGTGTCAGCAACGTCGAGGTTATCAGGCCGCCGATAACCACGGTTGCCAGCGGGCGCTGCACTTCCGCACCTGCCGATGTGGCCGTAGCCATCGGCAGGAAGCCCAAACTGGCGACCAGCGCCGTCATCAGCACCGGCCGCAGCCGAATGGCGGAACCTCGGACGATGGCCTTGCGCACCGGCATGCCTTCCTCGGTAAAGCGATTGAATTGAGTTACCAGCACTACACCGTTTAGCACCGCCACACCGAAGACCGCGATGAATCCGACGCTGGCGGAAAGATTCAGATTGATTCCCCGCAGCCAGAGAGCCGCAATGCCTCCCACGGCCGCGAAAGGAACATTCATCAGTACCAGAAGCGCCTGTTTCACCGAGTCGAACGAGGCGAACAAAAGGCCGAATATGATCAAAATCGCCACAGGAACCACCACAGCCAAGCGCTGCATTGCGCGTTGCTGATTCTCGAACTGACCACCCCACTCTATGAAATACCCCGGCGGCAGCTCGACCGAGGTTTCCACCAAACCTCGTGCTTCATCGACGAAGCTGCCCAAATCCCGGCCTCGAACATTGGACTGGACTACGATCCTCCGCTGGGCATTCTCGCGGGAAATGACTTCCGGAGAACTCACCGTTACGACCTCGGCCACCCGTCCCAACTCCAATTGCTCACCGCCGGGCGCCACCAAACGAAGACCTAGCAGTGCGTCGCGGCTCTGTCGGATCCTTTCCGGCAATCGAACGACGATGCCGAAACGCTTTTGACCCTCCACAAACTCACTCACCTGGACCCCGTTCACCGCCGTGGTTATCAGCTCCTGGAGGGCCGAGACGTTCAAACCGTACCGGGCCAGTTCATCACGCTTCGGAATCACCCTCCACTCGACGGACCCCGTCAGCGTCTCCATCTGTACATCCGCGGCGCCCGGCACCCGGCCGATAATCCGCAAAACCTCCGACGCTTTCCGCATCAGAGTCTCGTCATCCTCTCCAAAGATCTTCACGGCCACATCAGCCTTCACGCCCGAAACAACCTCGTCCAGGCGCATAGCCATCGGTTGCGTAAAGTTGTACGAAACCCCGGGAAAATAGCGCAGTTGCCGATCAAAGGCCTCGATCAAGCCGGGCAGATCATGGGCGGTCGTCCATTGTTCGCGGGGCTTCAGACGGACATAGACGTCTCCCTGGTAGACCCCCATCGCCTCGGTGGCCAAGTCCGGCCGACCGATTTTCGTCACCACCGCTTCGACCTCGGGAAACCCGAGGATGATTTTCTCGATCTGGGTGCTGATTGCCACCGATTCCTCCACCGAGACACTTTGCAGTTTCCTCGTCTCGATCAGGAGTGAACCCTCATCCAAACGCGGCATAAACTCGGTACCGATGAAGACCAAAGAGGCGAAGGCCGCCGCCACGAGCAGCACGGCTAAGATCACCACGATCAGCCGACGATCGAGGATACGGTCTAATCCTTGCACATAGAGGTCTCGAAAGCGCCCGAACCACCGTTCGCGATGAGGCGGCAACGGCTTTCCAAAAGCCACGGTCGCCGCTGCAGGAATGACCGTCAGAGCGATCACCAGAGACCCCAGAATGGCGGAACAGACCGTAATCGCCATGGGACGGAACATTCGGCCTTCCAACCCTTGTAAAGCGAAGATAGGTAAGTAGACGGCGATGATAATCCCGACACCGAAGACCACCGGACGAGCCACCTCGTGAGCTCCCGCCCGGATCTCCCCGAAGGGCGCGAGGGGAGTCGACTCCCGTGACTGTAACCGACGCATGAAGTTCTCCATCATGACGATGGAACCGTCTACAATGAGTCCGAAGTCAATGGCGCCAAGGCTCATGAGGTTGGCGGAGACACCGAAGACCCACATGCCGATGAAACCGATCAGCATGGACAAGGGGATTACCGCCGCGACCAGCAAGGCCGCCCGGATATTCCCCAGGAAAGCAAGCAAAACCACCACTACCAGTACACCGCCCTCGAGCAGGTTCCTACGCACCGTTCTGCTGGTACGGTCGATCACTTCGGACTGATCGTAAAAGGGAAGAATCCGGACTCCCTCCGGCAGCGTCCTGACGATTTGGGCAAGCTTCTCCTTCACCGCTTCGTTGACGGTCTTCCCGTTCGCACCCTTCAGCATAATGATCATTCCGGAGACCGTCTCTCCCTTTCCGTCGCGCGTGACGGCGCCTTGCCGCGGCAGGGACCCTACTTTCACTTCCGCTACGTCTCTCAGGAAAACCGGATTGCCCTGATAACTGGTCAACACGATGGAGTTCAAATCGTCGATCCGTTCCACCCGTCCCAGGCCACGGACCGTGTACTGCTCTGCGCCGTGAACGATGGAACCGGCTCCAAAATTCTCATTGTTCTCCCGGATGCGCTCAAAAAGTTGCCGCAACGACATCCCGTAAGATTGAAGTCGATCCGGATCCACCACCACTTCGTATTGCTGGGTCAATCCACCCCAGGTATTAATCTCACCAACCCCGGGAACAGCCCGCAGCTGGTACTTGATCTGCCACTCATGCAAGGTCTTCAATTCCCTCGCCGAAAGGCCGCCCCCTTCGATGGTGTACTGGTAGATCTCGCCGAAGGCGGTGGCCACCGGACCCAACGTCGGCTCAAGCCCTTCCGGAATCCGCGAACGTGCTTCCACCAGACGTTCGTTTACGAGTTGCCGGGCAAAGTAAACGTCCACCCAGTCGTCGAAGACGACGGTGATCATGGAAAGACCCAGCTTCGTCAGAGAACGGACCTCTTGAGCTCCGGGTAATCCCATCAGTGCGCTTTCGAGCGGGAACGTCACCAGCTGTTCGACCTCGCCCGGCGCCATACCGGGCGCCTCGGTGACCACGATCACCTGGTTGTTGGTCAGATCGGGGAACGCGTCCATAGGAAGCTGCCAGGCGGCATACAAGCCCAAGCCGATGAGACCGATCAAGCCGGAAAGGACGAAAAACCGATGGTGCAGGTGGAAATCGATGATTCTCGCCAGCATTATTCTTCTTCCAGTTCGGAGCGTAGAACCTGAGATTTCAGAAGAAAGCTGCCTTCAACAGCAACCGATTCGCCCGCTTCCAACCCTCGCCGGATTTGCACCAAATCCTGGCGCGCCAGGCCGGTCTCCACGCGACGTACCTCAAAACGGCCGCCTCCGCGGTCGACGAACACAACGGACTCCCCGTTGAGTTCCTGCAACGCCTTGGCAGGCACAGCCAGAACTTGGTGGTCTTCCTCCACCTCCAAGGCAACCCGCACAAACAAACCCGGGCGCAAGAACCCTTCACGGTTCGGGACTTCGCATCTCATCTGGGCGGTACGCGTCACAGGTTCCAGTTCGTCGGCGATGTAGCTGAGTCGGCCGTTGACCTCCTTTGCCGCCATACCTTCGCCGCGAACACGTACCCGCTGCCCTACGCGAATCCGCGGCAAGCTCCGTTCCGGTACGGCCGCATCAACCCAAACCAAGCTGAGATCGCTGACTACAAACAAATCGTCGGCCGGGCTCACCACGGAGCCAAGGGTGATCAGTCGCTCCACCACGGTCCCCGAGATGGGAGCCTGCACGGGAACCAACTCCATTTCGGCGTGATGCCCTCTTTCCGAGTCTCCTCCCAAGGAATATTCTTCTTCCGCCCCCTCCGGCGAAACCCCCAGGTGCTCCAAGTTCTCGTGCAGGCGGGCCACTTCGGCCTCCGCCACCCGCAGCTCGGCCTGGGCACGATGCAGCTCCGCCTCGGCCTGCTGTCGCTCCTGGACCGAGCCCACACGCAGTTCAACGAGGCGCACCGTCCGCTCCCAAGCTGTGCGCGCCAGCTCCACCATGGCTTGGCAACGTTCCAGCTCGGCCACCGCCTGGGCTAGTTGGGCGCGTAGATCATCCACGGTCACACTGCGCAGACGGGCCAGTACCTCGCCCGCCTCCACCCTTTTCCCTACTGCCCCGCTCACCTCCACTACCCTTCCCTCCACGAGGGATCCCACCCGCATGGTTCGGTCCTCGTTCCGACGCACTTGGCCCGGAATTTCCAGAACCTCGGGCCAGATCTCCGGCCGGACCGGCTCAACCCGTACCAGCCCCTCCTCTACTGCCTGGAGAGCGATTTCCACCATTCCTGCGGCGGCTGCCTGAGATTCCCCACCGGCATCCACCTCCGCCGGCAAAGGCGGATTCTGTGGAGCGGGATCTGAACTGCAAGCGGTAGCAATGCCTCCCAAGACAATCAACCGAACCAATGCCGACGCGCGCATCAAAAGTCGCCCTTCCCCAGATCCGCCAGCGTGGCTTCACCGACGGCCGGATCTGCCGTTCCGACGGCCGCAGCGATTTCCAGCCGGGCCATTTCCAACTCCATTTCCGCCTGAATCAACATCCGCCGCAGTGAAGCAACGGTTCTTCTGGCGTCCAACACTCTGAGAAAATCCAACATTCCCTCGGCAAAGGCTTCCTGGACGATGGACCAGTTCTCCTCGGCCGCGGGGACCAACTTTTCGCCCAGTTCCCGTCGTCCCACATAGCGGTCTCGGAATCTCAAAAGCGCGCTCCGTACTTCCGAGGCAGCTTGTCGCCTAGCGTCCTCGTGAAGACGAGTCCATCGGTTTTCCTCCACCAGCGAAGCTTCCACCGCCCCAAGGTTACGATCCCACAGAGGCAGAGGAACAATGATTCCCGCAAGCAACGTGTTGAACCCTTCCGTTCGTTTATAGCCGAGAATCACATCCCAGTCAGGGTGTCCCTTAAGTCGCTCAACCCGCGTCCTTGCCTCCTGAATACGTCCCTGAACCGACTCCAGCTGAAGATCCAGCCGCTCACGCCACGCCGTCCGGATTAGCTCATCCACCGCAACCCCACCGGAAGCCAAGGCAGTCATCGCCTCCAGCCGCACCGAATCGTAACCCTCGGGAAACCTCTCGAAGCCCATCACGCGGCCGAGAGAAGCAAGGGTGACGCCGACCTGTCGCCGCAGACGTGAGATCTCCAGCTGCCGCACCTGTAATTCCAACTCCGCCTGGCGATAATCCAACTCGCCGACAGCCCCCAGTTCGAACCGCCGGGCATAGTAATCCCGTACGGTTTGTTGGAGTCTCTCTTCTCGAAGAGCTTCTTCCAGTTCCCGCGAGACGAAAGCGGCATCCAGAAAAGCTCTTCTTACCTCCAGCCAAAGATCCCACTCGAACTTGCGCGCCTCCAGTTCCGTCGCTTCCCGCTCGAGAGAAGCCAGCGTAGACCGTGCCTCGCGCTTACCCCGGGCTTCCAGCGGCTGTGTCCAGTAAGCAAACCAGTCGACGTCGTTGGACGCACTGAAGTCATGTCGTTGGGTAAAGCGCCAGTTCTCAGTTTGAAAGGCGAAAGACGGGTTGGGCCGGACCCGACTCTGCCGGACTAAGGCATCCTGCCGGTTCACCGCCAAACGGGCCGCCTGTAAGCCCTGACGATTTTCCAACGCCATTCGCCAGGCTTGCTCAAAGGTGAGGACTTCCCCGGCAAAGCCTACCTGGGACAGACTTAGCACCACCACCGAAACCCATCCCGCCCGCAC
>ERZ795052.2358-NODE-2358-length-23187-cov-5.588665_pt1 | contig 23187 bp, 26 predicted proteins | sample MGYA00375136_ERZ795052 | MGnify/ENA primary metagenome ERZ795052 (study PRJEB30181, sample SAMN05720156) | activated sludge metagenome | isolation source: Anaerobic digester | place: Japan | collected 2015-05-26 ... | reverse complement strand
AACTATTGCAGGAAATAAGACAAAATCCCGCTAAATTTATGAGCATTGCAGGCATTCCACCAAGATATCATAATGCAAGCATAGAAAATTTATTGCTACCATCGAGAATAATTAATGAAGCGCAGAATTTTATTCAAGGAAAATATGATGGACTTTTTCTCACAGGGACAGTCGGTTCAGGAAAAACTTATTTATCAGCAGCAATAATGAAGGAGTTTATATTGCAGGGCATTTATTCCTGTTTTCAATCAGTGCCCGCCCTATTTCAAACGCTGAGACAAACTTTTAACACAAGATATTCTGATGTTGAGGAAAAACTAATGAATAAATTAAATTCTGTTGAATTATTGACACTGGACGATTTAGGAGCAGAAAAAATTTCAGACTTCACTGTTGATAGACTGTATCTAATAATAGATAGTAGATATAGTAATATGAAGAAAATTATAATCACCAGTAATTTGACATTGAACGATATTAAAAACAAGATTCATGACCGTTTAGCCAGCAGGATAGGTGAAATGTGTAAGATTATAATAATGCCAAATAAAGATTTAAGGATAGAATTAAAATATGAAAATGGAGGTGGAAAATGAGAAATAGGCTGAATTATGGGTTTGTGAAAACTGTGGTAGAATAATAAAAGGGAATGAAGAATTGGAAAGAAGATTTAAACAGTTAGAAAAGGGGATAAAAAATGAAAAGTAAAAGACAAAAAGGTTCAGCGTATGAATTGGAAGTTGAGAAATTTTTAATATCACAGGGCTATTTGTGCCATAGAGCCAGACAATCATATTTTAGAGCAGGAAATAAAGTGTTCACCCGCAGTAATGATATTTTTCAGTTTGATATTGTGGCTAAAATGAAAGATAAACCAACTTTATGGGTTCAGGTAAGCACTGGGTCAAGAAGGTCAGAAAAAGAGCGTAAAATAAGGGAAATTGGAGATATTTGGAATAGTCAGGACATAGTTCAACTTTGGTTAAGATTTGAAGGCGGGATATGGAAGATTTATCAATTGAAAGATAATAACTTTGTTGAAGTTGCAAAAATTGAAAGAGGAAAGTATTATATTATGAAAGGAGAGGATGATAAAAATGAGTGAAAAAAAACTTGTCTGGCATAATGAAAAACGAAAAGTTAATGACCTTATCCCGTATGAGAAAAATCCACGAAAATTAACAGAAGAACAAAAAAAGTTTTTAGAGAAGAGTTTAACAAAGTTTAATCTGATGTCTATCCCTACAATCAATACTGACAATACAATAATATCAGGACACCAACGAGTGAAAATTCTACAATTATTAGGAAGAGGTAATGAAGAAATAGATGTGCGTGTTCCTAATAGAAAATTGACAGAAGCGGAAATGAGAGAGGCTAACCTTTTAGATAACAAGACACAGGAATTAGGTGAATGGGATTTTGATTTATTAAAAGATTTTGATGTAAACCTGTTAAAGGATGTAGGATTTTCTGATACAGAATTGGGAATTCCTGATGTTGAATTTGATGAACCTCCTGAAACTGTATCAAATTCCGAAGTTTGTTGACAGGTGGATTATTGTATGGCAAGATAGACAAAGAGAACCTGATATAATTGATATGAATGAGGTGCAACAATGAAAAAGAATAATAAAATAGAAGATAAAGAAATAAAATTGGGCATATTTGGTAGCAGAACATTAACAGATAAACAAAGTATTGAAATTATAAAAAGAAATATAAAAGAGTTTATAGCATCTCATAAAGTAAGTTGTTTAATAATTCCTGGAGATATCAAAGGTGCTTGTGCAGTTGCTATCGATGTAGCAAGAGAAACTTTGATTCCAGTGATGTTATTTTTTTATAAAAAAGGCACTATTGAAGGCGGAAGGTGGGAGATGATAAGGTCAATAGAAGAAAGAACGCATAAGATTGTTAATAAATCTGACTTCTTTTTGATTTTTCACGATGGAATAAGCAAAGGAACAAAGTGGGATATGAAGCAAATAATAAAAGCAGGTAAACAGTATGAATATATTAAAGTAGAAAAAAAAGATGAGATTAATCGTGATATTGATGAAGATATTAATATAATTAATATAGAAGATATTGATATTAACAATTTTTAGAAATTCTTACAGGTAGAAAAAATATTGAGTATAGAGAGAGAAAACAATTTTGGGATAAGAAACTACAAAAAGAATATAATGTTGCAGTTTTTAGAAATGGATATAATGCATCTTCTCCTAAAATGTATCGTGAAATTGTTAAAATAGTAAAATGCGAAAAAGAATGGAGAATTTATTTAGGCAAAATTCTTAAAGTTGAAAATGTTGAAAGTATAGTTCAGTATAATTCACCTGATGACTTGACAAAGAAAATAAAGAATTTTAATATAGGAGGTGGTAATAATAAAGATGTTTATGCATTATAAGTGAAACAAAGGAGATATAATCAATAAAGAGTATCCAGATAAATTAGTCCAGGAGGCAATTTCAATCGCTGAAAAACTTTCACACCATTATTCTAAAAAATTCCCTGATGTTGATTTCTCTGAATTCTATTCCGTATCTATGATTGCTATTACACAAGCACTAAGAACATTTAATAAGAAAAAAGGAAGTTTTGACTGCTGGTGTTCCTTCTATATCTATGGAAGATTTCATAATTTTTTACTGAAAGAAAAAAGAAAACAAGATATGATAAAGAGATTGCAAGAAAAATATTACAATGGTATTTCTATTTATATGGGAAGGAAGAAAAAATGACAAAAAAGAAAAAAACATTAAAAGCTTATAAGCAAGGTATTAAACGACCAGGAGCAGGGTTCGCTGTGCATCCAGAGTTTATTAACCGTGAAAAAGGCGGGTTCAGAGACCATCCTGAAAATATATCTAATGGAAGATGGAGTAAAGAAAATTCTTATTCCTACTGGTTGAATTTCTTTAAGAAACTTTCTATTGAAGAATTTCAAGAATACAAAAAAGAACATTCAAAGGATATGTCTATGGCGGCATTAGCAGCGTATGCAAGAATAATGAATTCTGTTCCTAAATTGGAAGAGTTCAAAGAAGTAGCAAACAGAACAGAGGGAATACCTAAGCAGCAAATAGAATTGAGTAGTGATAAAGATAAGCCATTGATATTTAAGGTAAATTTAAGGCAGGTAGATAAAGATAAAAATGAATGAAGAGGCAGTTATTGATATTGAAGCATTTGATAAGCAGATAGAGATACTAAATTCACCAGCAAAAAGAAAAATTATAAGGGCAGGAAGAAGAGCAGGGAAAACAGTTCTCTCAGCAATCCTTGCGGCAAAGAAATTTAGTAATGGAGGTAGGGTATTGTATGCCGCACCTACACAGGAACAGACAGAAAGATTTTGGCACACAGTCAGGATATTATTACAGGGATTGATTGATGCAGGGTTAGTTGTTAAGAATGAAACATTAAAGACAATAGAAAGAGTAAGAACAGAGCAAAGAATAAAGGCAAAGACAGCGTGGAATAGTGATACATTACGAGGTGATTATTGCGACCTTTTGATACTGGACGAAATGCAGTTGATAGACGAAATGGCGTGGGAAGAGGTAGGACAACCTATGCTGATTGATAATGATGGGGATGCTGTTTTAATTTACACTCCTCCTTCACATAGAAGCAGAAGTATGAGTAAGGCAAGAGACAAAACCTATATGGCAAAACTATTCAAAAAGGCACAAGCAGACACAACAGGACGATGGAAAGCATTTCATTTTACTACTTTTGACAATCCTTTTATATCAAGAACGGCAATAGATGAAATAAGTAAAGATATGACTTCTGTTAGTTATAAGCAGGAAATAATGGCAGAAGATATAGAGGATATTCCTGGTGCACTTTGGAAACGAAAATGGTTTGATGAATTTAGGAAAGATGAAATTCCTGAACTGGCAAAAATAGTTGTAGCAATTGACCCTGCAACAACAAGCAAAGCAACAAGCGATGAAGTAGGAATTGTATGTGCAGGAATAGGAATAGATGGAAGATACTATGTTTTAGCAGACAGGAGCGGGATTATGTCCCCTGATGCGTGGGGAAATAGAGCAATCAACTTATACAAAGAATTTAATGCAGATAGAATTATAGCAGAAGTGAACAATGGTGGAGATTTAGTTGAAACAGTATTAAGGACAATAGAACCGCATATTTCTTATACAGCCGTTGTAGCAAGCAGAGGAAAAATAACAAGGGCAGAACCAGTTGCGGCAATGTATGAGCAAGGAAAGGTAAGTCATATTGGAAATTTTGAAGAATTAGAAACACAGTGTTCAGAATATATTCCAGGAGATAAATCACCAGACAGGATGGATGCACTTGTCTGGGCTATAACATATCTAATGGAAAACAGTGGAAAAATAAAATACTTTGTGGACACAGTTTAGCGGAGGTGACATATGTCACCTTTCGCAAATGCGATGACAAAAAAAGAAGAATTAAAAAGAATTCAAAAGAAGTATGAAGCAAAAGGGAAATACAAAATTTTTCTGATGCTTTTGAAAGGTTTAACAGGGAAAGATTACAAAGATTTGGTATTTCTATATGTATAGAAATTAAGGAGAATTATGAACATTACTTTTAAAAATAGAATGAAACTTGCAGGGGCTATTATCCGCAAGGGTATAGATGGAATACCCTTTTTCAATTCTTCTTCTTTTTCCATTTCAGACAGTAGCAGTAAAGATTTTAAAAGAACAGAAAAAGGAGATAAGCAGGCGTATATTAACAATTTCACTTCTTGGGTATATTCAGCGGTATCCTGCATAGCAAGGCACACAGCAAAAGTAGATATAAAGTTGTATAAACAGACATCAGAGAAAAAAGGAAAAGAAAGTTGGGAAGAAATTTTTGAACATCCCTTTTTAGATTTATTGAAAAATCCTAATCCCTGGATGGATATGTATTATATCAAGTATTTAACAGAAGTATATCTTGGTATTTTAGGAAATGCTTATTGGTATTTACCGAAAAACAAGGTGGGTAAACCAGGACAGATAATTCCTTTATTATCACAGAATGTAATTCCTTATTCCAAAAACCAAATTGAAATAGACCATTACGAATATCTTGTAGGAACAAATATTGTTAAGTTTTCTCCTGATGAAGTATTACATTTCAAAGAGCCAAATCCAAATTCTTTAATAATGGGGCTTTCCCCACTGGATGCTTTATTACTATCAGTTGATACAAACAGGGCGATGATGGAATATTCAATGTCTTTGTTTGAGCAAGGTGCGTTCTTTGGAACGATTGTAAAAGTCCCAAAGGATATTAGTGAGCAGGATTATATTCGGCTAAAGCAGGAAATAAAAGAACAGTTTACAGGCGTAGGAAAGGCAGGCAGGACAAAGATTATTCATGGTGATATACAAGTTGATAGTTTAGTCAAGACAATGGCAGAACTGGATTTTGAAGCAGGAAGAAGATTAACAAAAAAAGATATTCTTGAAGGATATGGTGTTCCTGAATTTAAATTGGGCGAAGGAGCAAGCACAGCGTCAACTTCAAGGGCTACTGCTTATGAACTTGACAGAATGTTTATTGAAGAGACAATACAGCCCCGACTTATAAGAAGGGATAGTGTATTAAACAAATTTCTTTTACCTGTCTGGGATGATAAACTTGTATGCGAAAGTGAAAACATATCAGCAACAGATAAAGAGTTTTTATTACAGCAGGAAACAGCAAGAATTCAAACAGGATACTGGTCAATCAATGAGGTAAGAGCACTGAACGGTGAACCTCCTGCACCGTGGGGATATCGTCCCTGGGTGGGATTAAATATGGTGCAGATGGCGGGGTTTGTTTCAGAAGAAGCAAAAAAAGAAAATCAGGGAATACATAAAAAGAAAAGACAGATGCGGGAAAATTGGCAACAGGTTAAAGAACAGAAATGGAAATCGTGGGTCAGGAAAGAAGAAAACACTGAAAAAAAGTATATTGCTGATTTGAAGAAGTTTTTTTCTGAACAGGAAAAAATTGTATTATCTAATTTAAGAAGAATATTTGATACAGGAAAATCAAAAGAAATAAAAGAATTAGTTGATTTTGTGTTTCCTAATCTGGACCAACAGGCGGAGAAATTATCTCAAATATCAAAAGGACATATCAGAGAAGCAATTGTAAATGGTGTAATGACCGCAGTAGAATTTCAAGAAGAAAATAATAAAAATATAAAAAAAGAACCTTCCCCAGATGACCTCGCAAGGGTAGGATTTACACCCGCATCATTTGATGCTTATGTTAATCAAATAATAAAAGTTTGGAAAGATTTATATGGATTTACTATAAATCAAACTATTCAAGATGAATTGCGGGAATTACTTAATCAGGCAATAACAGGTGGATGGAGCATTTCACAAACACAATCAGAAATAGAACTTCTTTATAGCGGATATACAAGTGAAATAAGTCCAGAAAAAAGTTTGAGAATAGCACGAACTGAAATAAGCAGAATAATGAATGATTCTGAACATATGTGTTATAAGAACTTAGGATATAAAGAGAAAACTTGGGCAAGTGAAGAAGCAGATGAAGCACTTTGTGAGGACTGTGAGGCAATGGACGAAGAGGTTGTAGGAATAGATGAGTTATTCTCTTGCGGGGTTTTAGCACCGCCTTTACATCCTAATTCTTATGATAGCAAAACGGAAATATATACAAAAGAAGGATGGAAAAATGTTAAAGATTTGAAAATAGGGGATTGGTGTCTTTCTCTCAATCCTGATACTTTTGATTTGAAATATAGTAAAGTCATAAAAACATATAAGCATAAACCAGATAAGATGATACATTTCTATAATAGAAATATAGATTTACTTGTAACAGAAGACCATAATATGTTTTATCAACCTGATATTTTTGAAAAATGGAAGTTTGTAAAAGCAAAGGAATTACTGAACCACAGCACAGGCAGAATGTATAAAGGATTTGAATTGTTTGTTGAAGACGGTAAAAAAACAAAAAAGAAATATTCTGATTATATTTATATCAAGAATATCAAAAAAGAAATAGTAAAATATTCTGATTATGCTTATTGTGTTGATATTGAAAAGTTCCATACTTTATTGACAAGAAGGAATGGAAAGGTTTTGTGGAGCGGGAATTGCAGATGTAATATTCTCGCAGGTGATTGGAGTGAAGAGTGAAATTCACGAGTTGACATATGTCAACTATGCAGTTTTTTTTACATTGAAATCAGGAGGAGGTAAAAGATGGATAAGAATATAAGCACAGTAAAAGAGTATTTAGAAAACAAAAAAGAAACAATCAGTAAAAACAAGTTTGAGAAAATTCAGAAAACACTTGAAGGGATTGATGAGAAAACAGAAATCAAGTGGAAATACTTCGCAGGTAAAAGCGAAAAGGCAGAGGAAGAAAGCGGAAAACCTACTACTCTTGATATAATTTCTACGATTGATGTTGATAGGGATAATGAGGTGCTTATTCCTGATGGATGCGATTTGTCAGGATATAGCAAGACCCCAACAGTTTTGTTTGGACACGATTATAGAAGTATTCCAATTGGAGTTTCAAAATGGCAAAAGATAGAACAAGGAAAAGGGATAATGAGCAAGACAGAATACTTCCAATCAGAATTTGCAAAGGATGTTTATGAAGCATCAGTGAATGGAGCATTAGCAAACAGCGTTGGAGTTATTCCTATCCAATGGGTTGAAAAAAATAACAAAAACGATGAGACTAAATATAAAGAGTTAATAGAAAAATATAATATTCAGGGTGAACCTCAACGAATTTATACTCAATGGCAACTTCTGGAATATAGCAAAGTCCCCGTTGCTTCTAATCCACAGGCGTTGACACTTGCATTACAGAAAGCAAAAACAAAAACAATGAAGGATTGTATCAGTAAAGAATTAGAAGAGATATTAGAGAAGCGGGTATGTGGAAAAAAAGACCTTCCTATTGCGGACGATGGCAGAGCGTGGGACGGAACAGAAGCAGAAAAAAGAGTGAGGGCGTGGGCAACAGGTGCAAATGATGAGATTGATTGGAAAAAATATCAACAGGCATTTGTTTATGTTGACATAGAAAAAGCCGATACACTTGGAGGTTATAAACTTCCTTTCGCAGATATCATTGATGGAAAATTAACAGCCGTCTGGAGAGCAGTTGCATCCGCAATGGCGGCATTGTTAGGGGCAAGAGGTGGTGTGGATATTCCTGAAAATGAAAGAAAATCAGTTTATAACTTCCTTGCTTCGTATTATAAGAGATGGGATAAAGAACCTCCTGAATTTAGAGAATACAGTCAGGAAGAATTAGAAAAGATGTTTCAGGAAGAAAAAAAGAAAGAAGTAAAGATAGAACAGAAAACAGGGGCTGTCTTGAATAAGAGAAACAAGGAAGCATTGAAACAAGCACAGCAACTCATTCAGGAAGTATTAGACAGCGCAGAAAATAATGATAATACTCAACAGGAACAAGCATCAGAAGAAGCAGAAAAAAAAGTTGAGGAGAATATCAAAAAGACAGACACAAACGAGATTGAAGGATTAGACCTTGATAGTATGAATGAACCTGAAAATTCTAAAACTGATGATGTGTCTGATGAGGATGCAAACAAAATATTAGAAGCAATAAGTAAAGTAGTTGATAAAAAAATAAATAGTTTATTGGGTAAAGTTTAGATTTGCTGGAGATATCAGCCTTTGGCGGAGATATCAGGCAAATAAATAGTAAGGTAATTTAATACAGCAACAAAGGAGAAAAAATGGGTATGACAGTAGAGCAGTTAATGGAGAAGATTAATAAACAGATTGATGCAAAACTTCAACCTCTAATTGATAAGGTTGGGGAGGTGGATAACAAGTTGACAAAAATTCCTCAGGAGAAAAAAGAAGAGAGTGAAAAACTTCCCTGGTCAGAAGTATGCAATCGGGTTGCTTTGATAGCAAAAGCACAAATATACAGAGACCCGAAGGCACTTGATGCGCTTGCAAAATCTGACTGGCTTAATGAAACAACAGGAAGTGAAGGCGGATATACTGTTCCTGTGGAATTTTCAACGGAAGTATTCAGATTAGTTGAGAAATATGGTGTAGCAAGGCGTGGATGTTTTCCTGTTCCAATGAAGTCAGCAACAAAGAAAATGCCTTCTGGATTAACAGGCGTGGATATGTCTTATGTCGGGGAAGGAGAAGCAAAGCCATTAACAAAACCTTCTTTTGGGATAGTGGAACTTGTAGCACGGACTGCTGCGGGCATATCAGCAATGACAAGGGATATCATTGATGATAGTGCAGTTGATATGGTGGCATATCTAACACGGTTAATCACTGAAAGTTTGGCTAAACGGGAAGATACATCCTGCTTCTTTGGGAATGGAGCAACAATTTTGGGAATAGCAAATACAGTAGGAGTTATCCCAGTTATAGCAAGTGGAGCAACACTTGCAGGGGTTACGGCAAACGACTTGAATAAATTGATTTATGCTATTTCCGATGCGGCCGCCAGAGGAGCAAGTTTTTATTGCAACAGGGGATTAGTAGGTGTCTTACAGCAATTGCAGGATAAACAAGGACAGTATATTGTCCAGAAACCTACGGAAGGAGCACCTGCTTCCTTGTGGGGATTTCCTATAATTACATCTGATGCTTTCTCTGCTACACCATCAGCAGGAGATGTGGTGGCAGTATTTGGGAATTTAAGGAACTGCTACTTCGGGCAGAGAAAAGAACTTGATATTCTTCCTTCGGATGAGGCAACATTAGGGGTGTATACGGATGGAAAACTTACCGATATAGTAAGTGCTTATCAAAAAAATATGAGGTTCATAAGATTTGAAGTAAGGCACGATTTCAAACCTGCATTAGCCAGTGCTTTTGCAGTGCTGAAATTGGCAACTTCATAAGGTCAAGAGGAGATTTGAAAAGAAGGGTATAGGGGTAGTTAAGCAGATAGATATTTATTGACTACCCCTTACCCGACAGGAATAAAATGAAAATAAAAATAGGATGGCTTGTAAGTGATATTGACTGGGCATATAAGAACATAATGGAACATTTTGAAAAAGAAATGCAGGAATATGAGCATATATCAAATAGCATAGATGCAGATATAGTTATGGCAATGTCTTTGAAGGAATTAAAACAGGTAAAGGATAAGAAAAATGCAATTTTACATCTGGACAGTAAAAGGGCATTAGGATTATGAATATACTGCATAAAAACTTTGGGGTAGTTTGGTCCTGGTCAGAAATAGCGAAGCAGTTATTCAAAGAACTTCCAGAACACAATTTTACATCAGAACATTCAAATATAAATACAGATATGGAAGAATATGATGTTATCTTATTACAACAAATAACTTTATTAAAAACAATTCATAAAAGTTATTATAACAAAACAATAGTGCGATTAGGAGGAAATAAAACATTTAATGATGAGGGGAGGAATATGGAAGAACTGAAAGAACAGATGAGGCAATGTTTTGCGGTTATTGCGACAAACAAGTTTCTTTATGATATTGCGATAACTGCAAATTCTAATACCTTCCTTATTCCAAATGGATTAAATTTAGATGATTGGAGCGTAATAAAAAAGATACCGAAAACCTTTACAGTCGGATTTGTGGGAAATATAAGTCATCCTTCTTACAGAGATTATAAGGGATATGATTTTGTAGAGCAGGCGTGTAAAGAACTGAATATTCCTTTGAAAACTGCTTTATATGGTAATGGACAGATACCGCATAACCAGATGCGAGAGAAGTTTTACAGTGAAATATCCTGTTTAGTCCATCCGACAAAGGGTGAAGGAAATTCAAATGTAATAATGGAAAGTTTATCCGTAGGCATTCCAGTCATTACAACAAAAGAGGCTGGATTTCACGGAGAGATGTTAGAGGATAATGAAAATGTTTTATTCTGTGAACGAACAGTTGAAAGCGTAAAGAAGTGTATTGAAAAGTTAAGAAATGATAAAGAATTATATCATAGATTGAAAATGAACGGGCGAAAGTTTGCAGAGGAATATCACGATATTAAAAAGATAGCGAAACAGTATGATTTTTTGTTTCAGGCGTGCTATGAGGAAAATAAAAATAAGGGTATACAGAAAGAACAGGGGAGGAATAAAATGATTGTTAAAGTGATTAAGGAAATATATGAAAATGGACTGCGGATAGTTGGAAGTGTTTTTGAGACAACAGAAGAAAGAGCAAGACAGTTAAAAGGATATGTTATTCCATTAGAACAGCAGGAAGAACAGCAGGTAAAGGCAGTTGTTGAACCACATAAGGATAAGATGATTAAAGAATCAGATGTGAAAAAAGAAGAAGATAATAATCTTGTATGCGATGTATGTGGATTTAAGGCAAAAAGTAAAATAGGTTTAATTGCACATACAAGAAAACATAAGGATAAAAAATGATTATTTCTGTTGATGATGTGAAAAAAAGTTTATTACCTGAAATGATGGCAGATGTTGATTTATCGCTGATAGAAGATTTAATCAACGCTATAACAGAAATAGTAGAAAGATATACTAACACATATATTAAGTATGGAACTTATACAGAAATTTTTGATGGGAACAGTGAAGTATCAGTTATCCCACTGAAAGGAATAAAAATTTGGTCTATTGATAAAGTAAAGTTTTCAGATGTAGAGCAGTCATTATCATTATTTAAGATACACGATAGATTATGCGGGATTTATTCAAGTGTAGGATTTCCTGAAGGCACATTGAATATAGAAATAATTTATAAGGCAGGATATGATACTACACTTCATCCTGCACCTGATGGGCTTAAAAGGGCAATTATTGATGAGGTAGTGTTGCGATATAACTATCTGCGAACACAAAGCAGAACAGGTGAACAGATTGTTGATTTAACAAAGGATTTTCTGGATGGTGAAAGTTATAAGTATTTTAACAGGATTAGGAGAAATGTATGGGCGTGAATATGAAAATTGAAGGAATATCAGAGGTTTCAAATAGAATAAAGGAAATGAAACAATCATTACGGATAGAACGCAGAAAAGCAATTGAAAAATCATCTGTATATCTTATGAACTATATTCAGGATAAGAAACTATCAGGACAGGTATTAAAGCGAAGAACAGCACGATTAGCGGATAGTATAGGATACAAGGTTGAGGAAAAAGGAACATCTTTTATTGGAAGCGTAGGAACTCCTGTTGTGTATTCTGTTATACACGAGACAGGAGGAACAATACGGGCAAAAAATGCAAAGTATCTTACTATTCCATTATCTGATGCAATGACACCCGCAGGAGTTGTTAGAAAACCAGCACGACAATGGGCAGACACTTTTGTAAGAAAAATAAGAAATAACCTGTTTATTTTTTCAAAAGAAAGCGGTAGCCCTGTCCCTATTTTTCTGTTAAAGAAATCAGTTAATATTCCGAAACGACCTTATATTAAACCAGCATTACAGGAAACTAAAGATAAAATCTTTGAGATGATAGGTGAAGCAGTGAAAATATCTGTAAAAATAGCAAATGGAGAAAAATAAAATATGGATAGTGAAACTATTCTGAATAAGACAAAAGATTTATTGGAGAAAAGTAGCAAGTTGACATATGTCAACAATATTTTTATGGGTGATAGACAACAGATATATGGAGATAGTTATCCTTGTATTGTGTTAGAGACAACATCAGATAGAATGAGCAGTATTTTAGAAGGAAATATTCAGGAAAATAGTTTTGTTATACAGATAATTCCAGCACTTTTAATTAGAGATAGGGAAAAAGCATTGATAGGGGATAAAACAAATAAAGGAATACTTGATTTCATTGGTGATATAAAAGATACATTGTATGCAGAATATCCGTCATTAGATAATACCTGTTTACATTTTTCTTTATCAGTCCCAAGCATAGCAGATTTTCCTGATATGACTGGGAAATTTGCAATAGTAGAAATGACAGTGATTTATAGGGAAATAATATGAGCACAACACTTTTTTTAACAAAATATACAGCATTAAGAGAAAAATATAAGACATTATTGAATTCTGCACTGACCCCATCGGTGTGGAAATCAAAACAGGAATATTCAAAAAACAATTTAGTTAAACCTACTGTTTCTAATGGCAGTTATTATAGGTGTATTCAGGCAGGAACAAGCGGTGAAAAAGAACCTGTCTGGACAACAACATTTTGGAGCGAAATAACAGATGGCACAGTGAAGTGGAGACAAGAAGAACCTGTTTTTATACTTGACACTGAGCCATCTGATTTTTCTTATCCTTGCATTTTAGTTGGAAATATTTTCCCTATATCAGAAGTGCAAAGAGCGACAGGAAACCAGCCAGCGTCTGAACTGATGACATATATTCTTATTATTACTTATCAATTTAGCAATAAGACATACCAACAAACAAGATTAGAAGCATACGACATTTTAGGACAGGTGCAGAATGTTATTAGAGCATATCCTACATTAAGTAGTTTTCCAGGAGTATTAAGGTCAGTAGGCGGATTGTATATATTACCAGAAACATTACCAGTTTTTTTTAAGATACAGCAATCTTGGATTACCAGGTTGCTTGTAAAACAGGAGGGATGAAAAATGGCATATCAAGACACAATTCTTGAAATATGTGCAGTGAAGATATTACCAAGCGGAACAGACATACTTTTACCTGCACTCTGTGATGTATCAAGGAATTCAGAACGAAAAGTTATTCACGCATCTGGACAAAGAAAGGCGTATAATGTTTTTCCTGGCAATGCTGAGATAACAGGCAGTATAAAGGATTTTCCATTAGCAGTGGAATTAGAAGATATTTTAGATTGTATATTAAGTGATGCAGATACAGGAAAAATGAAAGAGGTTGAAATAGATGATGGAGATAGCAGATACACTGGATATTTAACTTCATTGAAAATATCTATTCCTGTTCACGATACTATTATGTGCAGTATTGATTGGACAGCCAATTCATTTGTAACCCCATCTACGCTTGTTAAAGCACCTATTGTTTTAGATGCATTTATAGGAACAGGAGTATCTTTGACTGGATTTCCTTCAACATTTGATTTTGAGAGTGTGGATATAACATTGAAAAACAACCTAACAGCAAAGTATAGTGCAAAAGGGACTTCACGGCTTCCAACACATTTAGCACAAGGATATTTTGATGCAGAAGTTAATATCAAGTTTAATGAAGATCCTGGAATAGATGTATTAGGAGATGCACTTGCGAAATTAGCATCAGCAACAATTGTAGCAAAGTCAATTTCAGGAACAAAAACATTTACTATAACTTTAACCAATTTAATAGCAGGAGATAGTCCTCGCAATATGAATGCGGAAGATATAGTTGATTTTGGACTTGTTTATAATGTTTCAGATGTAAGTTTTAAGATTGAATAAAACGAGTTCACATATGTGAACTGGGAGGTGATAGAAAATATGGAAGATGACAAAATAATAAAACTGGATGATAAGGAGTATGTATTACGAAAGTTTGGAATAGCAGAAAAAATAGCAATCAAAGATAGTTGTGTGGATGCATTGGGAAATGTGAAAATAGGGACAATGCAGTTAAAAATGTTAGCATCTTCTTTGGTATCTTGGAATTATACAGATAATAATGGAAATATGATACCTCCATCAGAAAAGAATATTTTGAAATATATGAACCCTGACCATTTTGATAGATTATCGGAGGAAGCAATTAGTTTAAACGAATTGAATTATGCGGAAAAAAAAACATCATTAGACAGACCTGCGAGCAACTTGGATGGAGTGAACGAGAATATAGAAAACAAAAAAACAGAAGAATTAAACAAATGATAAAAAGAATAAATGTTGGTGAAAATGAAAGCATTGAGAATGTAAATGTGGACAGGTATTTTGAAAAACATTGGCTTATAAAGAAGTTTGGAGCAGAGATTATGAACCAGCCAGCAAAGGATGTTGAAGCGATTAGTGTTATAGAAGAAGTAATGGATTTTTATGAAGGTTATAAGATGAGAGAAACAAATTATAAACTTTCACAAAAGGAAAATAAGAAATGGCATTAACTGGCGGTGAACAGAATAAAATTGAAGTTATTATTGGGGCAAGAGATGAGACAGACACAGCATTATCATCTGTTGAACAAAAATTACAAAAAGTAGCAGATAACTTTTCTCGTATAGGAAAACAAATGATGTTAGTTGGAGGTGTGGGAACTACTGCTATGGTACGTATAATTAAATCTACTACTGATTTTGGAAATGCTATAGATAAAGTGAGAAAACAAACAGGAATGACAGGGGAAGAGATAATAAAACTGCGGTATGCAGCAGAACAGGAACACGCCAGTTTTGAAGAATTGACAAAAAGTATTCCAATTCTAACAAAGTATATGCAGTATGCCGCAGAAGGAATGGATACATACAAAAGAGAGTTTGACAGAATGGGAATATCTGTTGTTGATGGTGAAGGGAATTTAAGAAGTGCATATGAAGTGCTTCTTGATATGGCTGGCTGGATGGCAGATGAAGGAGTGAATGAGAATGAAAAACTTGCAACCGCTATGACGCTATTAGGGCGTAGAGGTGCAGGACTTGTTCCTTTTTTGAAATTAGGGCAAGAAGAAATAGCACGATTAGGAGAAGAAGGATTTAAATTGCGGGGAATGACAGAAAAACAAATATCAGAGTTTAAAGCATTTGGTGATGAAACTTATAAAATGCAGGAAACATTAGCAGGATTAAAAGATCAAATAGCAATCGCTTTACTTCCTATGATATCCCTATGGGTTCAAAAAATACAAGCACTTACAGAATGGTTTAGGGGTTTATCCCCAGAACTAAAAGAATTTATATCAAAAGCAGTTTTAATAGGCAGTGTAATGTTAGTAGCAGGAGGAGGGTTAATTTTCTTTGGTGGACAGTTGGCGCATATAGGTGTATTTGTAATACAGGCAATAGGATGGTTTCAAGCATTAGGAACATCAGGTGCAATAAGTATTGGAATGTTAACAACAGCGATGTTGAAATTTATGGCAGTGCTTGCAGGTGCAGTTGCATTGATGGAATTACTTATGGAATTAAAAGGGTTTATACAATCAAAACAAACACAAAAAGAAGCATTAGCAAGAGGAGAAGAAGTAGATGAAATTAGAAGGGCTTTAATGGCAGGAGAAATAACAAATGAAGAGGCAAAGCGGAGAGCAACTGGAATAATAATGGGAACAGCAGAAGAAGCAACATATAGTAAGGCGTGGGGAATGACAGGACTTGAACGAGTAGGACACGAAGTAGGGAGGTTTCAGCAGGTGTTTGCGGATATTAAGGTTACAAAAGAGGATGAGATAGGCGAAAAAATAAATACAGCATTGAAACCTATATTAGCAGGACAATAAAAAATGGCGACAAATAGCAATTTAGTTAAATTAGAATGGAAACAGTTTCCAAATAACTTAATAACTGTGGATGGGTTTTATGCTGAATATATGGCAAAAGATTATGCCGAAATGGATAAAACAAAACAGGAAACAGGAACAGAAAACATTGAAACAGACAGCGAAAAGATTTTTTACGATAGAAACAGTCAACAAATTATTTTAAGACCTGATATTTTACCAATTGATATGCTGGGCGAAGTAGTAAAGGAAAAAAGAATAATAATGGGAACAGAAAAAGAAGTAAATGTGGTAAAGGGCGATTGGTGGGATTTATACGACAGTTTGGATGATAAAAAGAATTATATTTATTCAGGGTATGCTGATTTTGAATTACGAGCAATAGCGGGGACACCAAAGCGACAGATGATTTATCAGAAGGCGGTTCAGTATAGAAAAGATTTAGGGTTTCCTTATACAGCGACAAAATGGATTTTGTATGGTGGAATAAAAGATGAAAAACTCAATGAGAATCAAGGAATTGTTTTCTGGATAAATGAAAATATGCTTCCTGAGAATGAAGAAAATGAATTGTATTTATACCTATGGCATCCTAATCCTCACAATGATAAACAACCAATCAACGGAATTTATATTTCATTGAAAGGTGATAGTGATATTAAAATACAACATTTCATTGATATTATAGATGAAGGAAAAATTCCTCCTTATCGAGAGGTATTAACTCAATCAGAACAGGGAACAGTATCTGCTGGAAAAGATGTGGTGGAATGGGCAGGAAAAACAAAGGTGTATGTGTTAATGATACAGGATAGATTTATTCAGTTTGGTATAAATGGATTAGATAATCCTTTTGTTATGGAATGTCAAAATTATGATATAGGCATTACCCCAGAAGGTATTACTTATCCTGTTATATTACGAGAAGGAGCAAGATTGATGATATCAGGAAAAGGACAAGCATTGTTTGGAGTAAAGAAACTTTCTTTTAGTAAAGAGGGAAAAATTAAAACCCCAGAATTTAATACTGGATATGTTTTATCTGACCCTGAACAGATAACACGTGGAAAAAGAGATAACAATTCAGAGATAAAAAGCAAATGGATGAAAAAAGGAAATAGTGCTGACGAATATAAGGTATATGCAGAAATAAAATTAGAAGGGTCCCCTATGCCAGGATTTTTAAGTGAGAATAACGAAGTAGCACAAAGATTAAATGAGTATAGAAAAGAGCATACAGAAAAATCGCCAGCATTCTTGAAAACAAAAATTATTGATAAACAGCAAAGAGATATAGAGGAAATAGAATTACCTTCCAATATTGAAGGAACTATAATAAACTACAATGAAACAGTAAGTGCAAATGAGAATGGAACGATAAACGATTATTCAATAACATTAGATTGTTTTGGGACTTTTGAGAATATGTATTCAGATGTAATAACAAAGAAATTATTGCACGGAGAAGTTTTTATTAAATTAAAAGGACAAGAAACTTCAATGTCAGTAGGTGGGTATATCTTTAAAGCACCGATGATAAAGATAAATAATTTTGAAAATATATCTCTTTCACTGGAAGGAAAAGAAACTGCTTTATTTTCATTGAGTAAAAATGCAGGATATATTATCAGTTTTGATGATAGAAAAATAACTGATGTTGATGCTATGAAGGAAATAAGCAATATCAATAATTTATATTTTTATACAGATGTTGAAGGTGTAAGATTACCTGATACAGTTGAAGGAAAAGAAGGAACATTTACATTTCAACCGAATGTTTCTTTTTTGGAAATATTAACAAAATTAGCAGAAGTGCAAGGATATAACCTGTTTACAGATGAAGGAAATGTTTACTATAAAAAGGAAAAAACAACAGCAGATATAACATTAGGAAGAGACCCTATCGCACCTTGCGAAAACATAGAATATGAGCATAACGATATTTTCAAATCAAGAATATATGTGATGGGTAGAGCAGGAGAAAATACTTCTGAATATAAAAGGTATGAGAAATTAGTTGGAATATGGAAAAGTAAAACAATAGAAAAAGAAATTGGATATGATACTTTTGTCAAAGAAGATGAAAGTTTAACAGATTGGGACAAAATACAGAAAGAAGGACAAAAATTATGGAAACGATTTAATGAAAGAAACTACATTATAAAGTTTGATATAACTGATGCATCTGATTATTTTGATAAAATAAAACTATTCAATACTTTCAAATGGATAGATAGTGAATATTCTTTTTTAGATCAGAAATTATTTCAGATAATAGGATATTCAAAAGATGTAGGAATGATAGATTGCACAGCAACAATAACGGGACTGATACTATGAAACGAGATATTGATTTACAGAAGATACCCGCTTCATTAGAGGCAGGAGCAAAACAAGCAGTGAACAAGGGATTACCTTTTCATAACAGGACATTAAACGAGATTGAGGCAAAGGATTTAAGGATTTACGAGGAATTAAGAAAAGGAACAGCACGGGTTAAAGTATTTGATATGGACACATAGTTCACACGTGTGAACTGGAGAAAAATGGGGACTGAATTATTTAATAAACGAGAGATTGAAGGATGGTTGCGGGATGGAATAACTTCATTACCAACACAAATGACTGGTATGGTATTGAAGCATTTTAAAATAGGGAAATATCTTTTATTAGATAAAATATATAAAGATACACAAAGATGGTTTGTTTCAAGAGTATCAGGATTGTCTGATAGGGCAAGGGGATTTTATAGACCGCAAACTTCTTCTATTATGACAGGAAAAATTATAAGAAGAAATAAGTTAACAGATGTAATCAATGTTATCTATGGAAGGGTGTGGCAGGCAGATGGTAATATGGATAAGACATCAGAATACGGAAGAGCATATCAGACAGATACAGGAATTGACTTGAATTTAGGCGGAGTATTGAAATATCTATCTTTGAATGAAGAAGTTGTTGTATACAAAATATCAGCACAATTTGTCAAAGAAAATTTATTATGGGAAGATATAACAAACAGCACTTTGTATAGCAAGATTTAATAAGGAGGTGCAAAATGGACATTCAGATTAGTAAAGGCGAAAGCGTAGTTTTACTCGTAACACCTTTGGATACACGAGGACAAGGATGGTTGATGACCTCTGATATTAGGAAGGTTATCTTAACCATACGGGAAAGCGAAACAGCAGAGGCATTATTGGAACTGTATGGCACAGTTGAGGCAATAGGGGAAAGCGTGGATAATCCTGGTAAATTAGCAGTTTTAATTCATACAGAAGACACAAAAGATTTACCTGTTGGAGAGTATTGGTATGATGTAACAATGATAAAAACAGGACATTGGTTTGATATCAATGAATACAATGGATTATATGTAAAAGTAGATTATGGAAAAATAAAAGATATAAATGATAATTGGGTAGAAATAGAAGAAGGATGGATTGAATTGCCAGATGACACAGTGAATTTTTTACAGATAACTAAAACAGGAGAATACAAAATAACAACAGGAGATTATGAAAAGGTAGAAGGTGTGTATGTAAATTATAATCTTTATAGAATAATAACCGTTGATGGAGCAATAGCAGATGTTTACCCATATGGCGATTGGTTTGTGGAAGGAACACATACAGGATTATCTTTTGTGTATGGAGCAGGCAAAGTATTAAATAGCAATAATGAACTAATAGATGTAGATGCAGGAAGTATAACATTAAAACCGAATATAACTAATTATATTGAAGTTGATAATACTGGAACAGTATCAAGTAATATAACCCGTTTTTCTGCGGGCAAAAACCCGCTTTATAAGGCGAAAACAGGAGCAAGTGATATAACAGATGTAATTAAACAAGAAAACTCCTTTATTTTGGATGATAGGGGCATTTATGTGCGGGGAGATAGTTATATTCCATCAGTGAAGTCAAAAGTGAGTATCATCTGGACACCAACGGTGATTTCAGGAGAGGAATAAATATCATGGATTAACAGAAGCAGAGGAGGAATAATGGCAGAGAAATTAACAGTATCACAAATAAGAGAACTGTATGAAGCAATAGTAGAAGAGAATAAAACACTTCCAAACTTTGATGAGGTTGATTTTGAAACAAAATGGATGGTGATTGAACTTAACAGACGACTGGCATTAGGAATATCAACAGAACAGGGAGCAGGTGAAGGAAAAACTATTAAGGAACAAATAGATGAGTTAATTACAAAAATCAATGCTACACTTGCATATGACCAGGCAGGATATTATGTAGGAAAACCAGATGCAGGATTAAAATTGTTTAGTGTTATAGCGATAAGGCAGTTTATTCTTCCTGCTGATTGTGTTGGTAGTCAAGCAAAAGTTGCAATCGCACCGCACGCATCAGCAACATTTAGCATAAAGAAAAATGGATTTCAGATTGGAACATTTACTTTTGGAGCAGGTGTGACTAATGCTACATTTGTTTGTGATGAAACTATTTTTGAAGTCGGAGATGTTTTAGAGATATATTCACCGACCATTAAAGATAGCGATTTATCAGACCCATGCTGGAATTTCAAAATCAATTTGGAGATAACTTAATATGGGACAGTTAATAATTATACCAAGTGGACAATCTGGAGCAAAAGGAATAATAATCGGTGAAGATGTCATTGCATATTATCCTTTTGAAGAAGTAGATAACTTAAAAATAATAAAAGATTGTAAACATAATTTTGACGGAGAGGCAGCAAGAGATAGCAGAGTAGAAGGATATGTATTGCAAGGATTGCCTGTAATAAAAACAGGAACAAAAAATTTTGAAGTGAATAAAGTTCTTGATGAAATTCCAGCAACAAAAAAATTCTCTGTAGAATTATGGTTTAACTTATCAGAAAAAATAGTAGTTGGAGAACATAGAACATATACGATATTATCAAAGCAGTGGACTTCTGGAATGCGACTATATGCTTATTTTATTAGTAGATTAGAGAGCGTGCAATTGCACATTTGTTTTGAATATAAGGATATAGATGCTGTATCAAGAACTGAAAGCACTTATGTAACAATTCCGCAGGGATATGTTCTTGATGGGAAATGGCATAGATGTGTTGTGCAATTGGACTTAAGAGATGGAACAGATACAACTGGTGAGGCGTGGTATAGCAAGTTCGGAGTATATTTTATAACAAATGCTGGAGTAATGTATTATGCATGTAAAGATACTGAATACTTTCTAAACATACCGATGAATTTTGCACTTGAACCGCAGGTCATCGGAGGGGACTTAACAAACTTCAAACTTGCTACTAATGATAGCACAATTCCAATAATCGTTGACGGATTGCCTTTTTCATCATCAGACAGATATGGACTTGAAGGAACAATAGACGAGGTTATCATTAGACAAGTATTAAAAGAAGAACTATATGGATGCACAGAAAGACCACGACTAAAAGTAGTAATTCTTGGACCAGGAACAGTTATTAAAGAACCAGAACAGATTAGTTATTTACCTGATGATACTGTAATATTGACTGCTATTCCGAATGAAGGTTGCAGATTTAGGAGATGGAGAATTGCAGAAGGAACAATACAATCAGGAATAAAAGAAGCATATGGAAGTGTTAATACCGCAACATATAATTCAGAATTTGATAATACAATAATTGAAATTAAAGAAGACCTTATTCACAATTTAATTCCCGTTATTCCGAATGATGAAAGTTGGAAATTAGTATTTACTACTGGAACACTCATCGGACAAGAATTTAATATTACTGCTACTTCTGATGATGAACCCGATACAATAACAGTTGAAGGCGATGCGAGCGAGGCAACTGAAAATGATACATTTTATTGTTATCCGACTGAACAGAACCTTGAAATAAAAGAAGATTTAGTGCCAGTTTACATCACTGAATATTTAGATAGTGAAAAAAATTATAAAATGGAAATGACTTCTGGTGTAAGAGAAGGAGAATATTTTAATATAGTATCTGCAATAGACGGAACCCCTGATATATTTAGAATTTCAGGAAATCCTCACGGTATTGCAAGTGATGATACTTTTATTATTACGATTGAAGATAATCCGACGACTGTTACAATTCCGCAGATTGATAGAACTGTGTATGCAGAATTTGGAGGAGAATATAAGATTACTGTATCTGTTTCTGGAAATGGTTACGTTGTCATAAATCCAAAAAAAGAGGACTATGGACCAAATGAAGAGGTAGAATTAACAGCGATACCTGCCGAAGGTTGGTATTTTGCATATTGGACTGGTGATATAAGCGGTAGCGATAATCCTGAAACAGTAATAATGGACGATAATAAAGATATTACAGCAGTATTTCTTGAAAAAGAAGATCATATCTATATTGCTTATGAAAGTGAAGAAGACGGAGAGGAAAGTCCTGATGTATCTGATGTAATCTATACAAGCCACGAGGAGGCATAATATGGGAATGAGATTAGGACAATACTCAAGCAGTGCATTAACAAGGAATTGGGTAAAAGAGACACCAACAGTAGCAAACTGTATTTATCTTGCTTCAAAAGGCGATTATGTATATGTGCAAGGATCAAGCGAAGGAAGTGTGCAGAAGAGAAGAAGGACAGATGGTAATTTGATATGGCAAAAGGATATGATGATTGATGTTGGTGAAATTGCGCAAGTAAATAATACGAACATTGCAGTAGATTGTAATTATAATATCTATACTACAAAAGATTGTTATCTTTATAAATACGATGAAAATGGAAATCTACTTTGGGATATTAAAGTAGAGGATAAAGTAACAGATAGAAATATCATTTTTTCTGTATCTGCTGATGGA
>ERZ795052.2356-NODE-2356-length-23197-cov-21.746305_pt1 | contig 23197 bp, 24 predicted proteins | sample MGYA00375136_ERZ795052 | MGnify/ENA primary metagenome ERZ795052 (study PRJEB30181, sample SAMN05720156) | activated sludge metagenome | isolation source: Anaerobic digester | place: Japan | collected 2015-05-26 ... | reverse complement strand
GGGCACATATGAGTTTACAACACTACTAGGAATAAGTCGAACAAGGCTTTACGAAATTATTGATGAGTTAAAATCGAATGGTGCGCCAATTGCATACTCCAAAACAAGCACAACCTTTTATTACGAGTACCCTTTCGATATTTTGGTGGGTTGTACCATGAAACCCCTTAGCCGAAAAGAATTAGTTGAAAAAAAATGGAGGTGTTTCACTTCCGTTCTTGTTTTCCGTACGGAACACTCCTAATTTTGTAACTGTAACGTTACTCTGCTAACCTCGGCAGGATAAAGAAAGAGGGTTTGATTTTTTAAACAATAAAAAATATTTTTGCTATGGAACTTGAAAAGTTTGGAGTAGTTGAAATTAATGCTACGGAACAACAAGATGAAAATGGTGGCTTTTTATATACATTAGCAGGTGGTTTAATTAGCAATGCAATTGGTGTTGCCGCTTGTGTAGGTGTAGTAGTTGTTGCTGGTTATGCTATTTATGCAGGTTTTGAATATGGTTATCAAGTTGTACAAAATTCTTAAAAACAATGGAAAATTTGAATAATATTGGCATGTCAGAGATTTCTATGGAAGAATCTTTAGAAATCAATGGAGGAAATCCAATTGGTGTTCTCATAGCAATTGGGGGCGTATATACTGGACTGTTTGCGATTGGATTTGCTGCGGGTGTTATTTATGGTTTAGTTGAAAAGGCAACAGAGTAAAAAACATTATGGTTCTCCTTTTTTTAAAAGGAGAACCTCTTATATGCTTTATATTATGAAGATACCATTAAAGATATTTGGGATTAAGTTTATTGATATTATTATTAATATCGTATTTTTTTTTGTTGGTCTTTTTGCAATTGGGTTTGCAATAGGCGTAGGGTATGCTTTAATAGTTAGTTTTTATTAACTATTTTAACAACCATCCCTCATAGGTGTTTTATTACATTCGTATATAAGGGAAAAGTCTACTTTCTGGGATTTTCCTATCTTTTTTATTTCTCTCTGTTTACACTAGTGCATTGGACATGGAAATATAATTATTAAAAAGTTAATAGTTTTTAATTAGTTAAATCAAATTATTACTAAAATTTCGATTGGTAATAAAGATAATTCGTTAAATCTTTCTGCAAGTAAAAGCCTTAGAGTGCAATATTGCATTAATGCTGATTTTATTTAGCACTTCATTATACCTTGAGGCATTGTGAAATAATGTAATTACTCAGCAAAGTTCAGTTTAGCAAAACTTTATTGTAAATAATTTTTAGCTTCTGACAGTAGGAAATAAAATTCTGCTCGAGATAGTTTACATATACCCTAAACGGAAAACTTACCGATTGTAAAGTATGTGGGCAGAGTCCGCCACTTATGGATTAAAAAAATCGCAGATTTTGAGCGAGGGAAGAACTGTATATATACTAATCAATATCTTAAAATTTGTTTGAAACATTTTACCTGAATTGTTGTTTAAGACAAAAATATGTCGTATGTTTACAACATAAATACAATGGTATGAATAAGTCAGAAGTTTTTGACGAGAAGCTGCAGGAATTGGCAAGGTTTGCCAGGGCCATTTCGCATCCAGCTCGGTTGGCAATACTCCAGTACCTTGCCGAAACCAGGACATGCATATCGGGCGATATTTCGCAGAACCTGCCGCTTAGCCGCACTACCGTTTCGCAGCATTTAAAGGAGCTAAAGGAACTAGGGCTCATACATGGCGAAATTGATGGACTACGGATAAACTACTGCCTCTGCTCGGAGAGCATACATAAATACCTCGATGAGTTTGACTCCTTTTTCGGTAAAGTAAGGAGCGCATCAGTAAATTGTGAGATTTAATCCATAAATAATTTAACTATGAAACTATCAGTAAAAGCAAAGGAAGAACTATTAAAGGTTTTAGAAACCATTGATGAAAACTCAAAGGGAATCCGTATATACAGCACGCAGGGATGCTGTGGCCCTTCAGTGCAAATGGATGTTGCAAGCGCACCACAGCCCGGCGAAACTGCCACTAGCATCGATGGTGTAGATTTCTACATTGAAGATTCATTAGCTGAAACCCTTGCCGAGGTTACCCTCGACCATAACGGGTTTGGATTCCTGATGAATGGCCTGAAAAAAAGCGGTAGTTGCTGCGGCTAAAAACAGAATGCCATGGAAGCCAATCCCTTTTCCGGTAATGGTTTTATGAGCGGAGGTTTTCTCAACCTAACCCCACGCGATGCTTACTACGAGGCTAAAACGGGGAAAGCCATAATTGTTGATGTTAGGGAAGAGAACCTTACAGGCTACAAACGCTTCGACGTACCCAAGGTTATCTACTTACCTTTAAGTGAGCTAAAGCAGAACCTAGGGTTACTTCCCACTGATTTCCCGCTAGTAATTGCCGACTCAACAGGGTTGCGAAGCCACGAAGCAATGGAAATACTTATTGCCAGAGGTTTCACATTAATTGCTAACCTTGCCGGCGGTATTGTTGAGTGGGAACGCGATGGGCTTCCATTAGTAATCAACAACAAGGAACGCCTCGATGGCTCCTGTATGTGTCAGCTAAGGCCAAGGTTTAAGTAAACTTTATATCAAAATGACAAGAATACTGATTTTATGCACAGGCAACAGCTGTCGAAGCCAGATGGCTGAAGGATTTCTGAAATCGTTCGATAAACAGCTAACCGTTGAATCGGCCGGAACAGAACCGGCCGCACAGGTAAACCCAAACGCCGTAAAGGTGATGGCCGAGGTGGGCATTGATATTAGCAAAAACAAACCCAAACTGGTTGACCAGTTTATTGGCCAGGAATGGGATTACGTGATTACGGTTTGCGATAATGCCAAGGAAACCTGTCCGGCATTCCTGGGTAAAGTAAAGCATAGGCTTCACATTGGTTTTGAGGATCCGGCCGAAGCAAAAGGAACACCTGAGGAGGTAATGGCGGTATTCCGAAAAGTTAGAGACGAGATTAAGGATAGGTTTAGTGAGTTTACTAAAACAATTTGATTCATGAAAAAACGTCTGAAGTTTCTGGACAGGTACTTAACCCTGTGGATTTTTTTGGCAATGGCCATAGGTGTACTAAGTGGCCACTTTTTCCCGGGAATAGCTGATTTTTGGGATTCATTGAAACCTTCGCCCGAAAGCACAACCAATATTCCCATTGCAATTGGACTAATACTAATGATGTATCCGCCCCTTGCTAAAGTAAAGTATGAGGAGCTTGGCGATGTTTTCCGAAATTACAGAATTCTTTCGCTTTCGCTTGTTCAGAATTGGCTCATAGGGCCAGTACTCATGTTTGCACTAGCAATAACTTTTTACAAGCTGTTCCCCAGCGAAACCAACCTGCAATACATGTACGGCATCATAATGATAGGGCTTGCACGTTGCATTGCTATGGTTATTGTTTGGAACGATTTGGCCAAAGGCGATACTGAGTATGCGGCTGGCTTGGTTGCTTTTAACTCTATCTTTCAGGTTCTCTTTTACTCAGTATACGCTTATGTATTTATAGCCATACTACCCGGCTGGTTTGGAATACCCACCAACAACTCTGTTGAACAAATTACCATTGGCCAAATAGCTGAAAGTGTTTTTATTTACCTTGGGATACCTTTCATTGCTGGTTTTATTACACGTTTTACCCTAGTTAGGTTAAAGGGCGATAATTGGTTTAACACCAAATTTATACCTAAAATAAGCCCATTAACTTTAATTGCGTTACTCTTTACGATTTTTGTAATGTTCTCCCTTAAAGGGGAATACATAGTAAAAATCCCCATGGATGTTGTGCTTATTGCTATTCCTCTGCTCGCATATTTCGTAATAATGTTCCTTGTATCCTTCTTCATGAGCCGAAAAGCAGGTGCCACGTACGAGCAAACCACCACTCTCTCCTTTACTGCTGCTAGCAACAATTTTGAGCTTGCCATAGCCGTTGCCATTGCTGTTTTTGGTATCAGTTCAGGCGAAGCCTTTGCTGCCGTAATTGGCCCACTGGTTGAAGTTCCTGTGATGATTGGACTTGTAAATGTTGCATTCTACTTCAAAAAAAGATTTTTTTAACCCACAAAAAGCTATATAAGGCCCGCTATATGGGCGGGCTTTTTTTATTTTTACTGTATGGAAATTGAGCGTAAATTTTTGGTTGATCTCCCTAAATGGGAGAAACTAGACAAACCAAACCCTATAAGAATTGTACAGGGTTATCTTAGCACAAACCCTGAGCAAACTATAAGGGTAAGAGTTTGGGCCGATAAAGCCTTTATGACCATTAAAGGCAAAGTTCAAGGGATATCCCGCGAGGAGATTGAGTTTGAAATACCTACCGGTAAGGCCAATGAACTGCTTACCAAGTTTTGTAAAGCAGTTATCAAAAAAAACAGATACCTAATTGTTCATAATAGCAAAACCTGGGAGGTTGATGTGTTTGAAGGCGAAAACGCTGGACTAGTACTTGCAGAGATTGAACTTGGCTCAGAGGACGAAAAATTTACGGTACCCCACTGGATAACCATTGAAGTAACCGACGATTATAGATATTACAATTCGTATCTATCTGAAAACCCATACTCTAGCTGGAAAAAATGATTGACCATGATAATCATTGAGATACCCGGTAGAAAAACTCTACGGATTGAGCACTTGGTGCTCGACTTTAACGGCACTCTTGCCATTGATGGCAAATTGATTGAAGGGGTAAGAGAACGCTTGCAGCAATTATCAACTCAGCTGATGGTTCATGTGATTACCGCCGATACCTTTGGTACTGCAACCCACGAACTAAGAGGTATTGACTGTAAAGTTAAGGTACTTGAAAAGGGGCGGCAGGACAAGCAGAAAAAAATCTACATAAATGAGCTTGGGAAAAATAAATGCGCCACTATTGGCAATGGTTACAACGATTGGCAAATGCTAAAGCATGCCGCCTTGAGTATTGCAACAATTCAAGCAGAAGGTGCTTCAACGCTTTCCCTGAAGCAGGCTTCAATTGTATGCTACAATGTAAACCACGCACTCGATCTTTTACTTAATCCCAACCGTTTGGTAGCTACTCTTAGAAGGTAAACGCAATTAATCAATCCAACTCCAGCATTTGTCAACCATTAGTCCTTTTCGGTAAAAAACACACCAAAAAGGAGCCTTAAATTTGTTAATAAACGTAAAAATACCATATATTACACGCATGAAAAACTAATAGGAGTTGGCATCGAAGGTTGCGTTACTTATTATTAATCAGATTCTTCCGGTTGATAAATTTGAAACAATACTGGAAGCAAAGGGTTATTCGTGCCTAACCTTGGATAGAATTTCCTCCGATATTGAGCTACCTATCTTTAATATTGCCATAGTAGGTCTGGACAATGAAAAAACGTACCTAAAACTAAAAGAGAAAACTGACGACTACGACGGGGTGATACTTTTCTTTTCCGGAAAACATTACAATGAAATTGCCAGCCAAATAGCAAAACTGCCTGAGAGTTTACACATTGAGCCTAATTTTTCAGGGAAAGAACTAGAGCTCGCTATTCAGCTACAGCTGCTCAAAAAGCAGATACAAAAAGCTGAAAGTTTTGCCAGCAGCAACTTTGACACAAACCATGTCAGGCTTAAAAAGATTATAACCGAGGAACAGGCTTGGAGAATAATCTTTGAGCAATCGCCTAACGGCGTTCTCCTCAGCGACGATGAAGGGAACATAATATACACCAATTCTGCCGCTACCGATATTTTAGGCTACACTCGCGACGAGTTCCTAAAAATGCGCTTTCACGACCTTGCGCCCAAGGAGCTAGCGGAGCAGGTAGATACCAATATCAAAAAGATACTGCGAGGCGAATCCCTAATCACTGAGGTCTATAACATTCGAAAAGACGGCAGTAAGCGCTATGTCCAACTTCACGAAACCAGGGTTATTTTTCCAAACGGGAAGTATGGCATAATGGTTATTTCAACCGATATAAGCCGAGCCAAGCAAGCCGAAGAGGCCCTTAAGGAATCGATGGAGATGTATAGGATTCTAGTTGAACACTCCAACGATGGTATTGTATTTGTAAAGGAAGGAATCGTAATATACGGGAATCCCCGTATCATTGAGATTCTAAACGCCAAACCCGAAGAGTTCCTTAACCAACCAATAACTAAGTTTATACATCCAAGCCAAAAAGAATTTCTGCTCCAGCGATATAAAAACCGCCTTGCGGGTAAATCTGAGCCAACAATTTACGAAACCATTCTCGTGTCGAGCCAGAATGAGGAAATTAATGTTGAATTTAACGTAAATTTAGTCGATCAGGCGGGTGAAAAGATCGATATTGTTTTCATCCGCGATATCACCACAAGAAAACAGGCCGAAAAGGCCATAAAAGAGAGCGAGGAAAGCTATAAGGGATTATTCAACAACTCCAGCGAAGGTATTCTTATTATTGACTCAAGCGGCGTAATTCTTGATGCCAATAGAAGCGGACAAATACTCTTCGGATACAGCAAGGATGAGCTACTCGGAAAAACAATTCATGAAATTACCGATAATACACAAACATCGCTCGAGGAGGTTACCCGTTCGGTAAGGCTTGCATACCAGGGTCATACCCAAAAAATGGAATTTTGGGGGATTAGGAAGAACAATGATCTTGTTCCTATTGATATGGTTTTTAACCGAGGCGACTACTTTGGGCTTTCGGTTGTTTTTGCCATGTGTCACGATATAACCGACCGGAAAAATGCCGAGGCAGTGCTCCGCGAAAGCGAGGAAAAGTACCGTACACTTACTGAGCAGATTCCTGTGGGTCTTTACCGAATTCTTAGCAACGGGCAAATTGTTTACTGCAATCCCGCATTTGCTGAAATTTTTGGGTTTAGTAGTTCCCAAGCGGCCACCGGCAGTAATATTAAATCGTTCCTTAGAGATTTTGACAAGTGGTTGGTTGACTGCTCAACTGCCAAGTTGCCAATTGAGGTTGAAATGTTGAGGGCCGACGGCTCCACCATATGGGTTCAAAATATTCTCCAGCCCAATGTTACCGAAAACCCCGATGCCACATACTTTGATGGTATGCTAACAGACGTAACCGATCGTAAAGTTGCCATAGATGAGCTTACTGAAAGCGAGGCTAAGTTCAGAGCCATGCTCTTAGCAATACCTGACCATCTGTTCCGGCTTAACCGCGAAGGCATCCTTATCGACTTTGCCCCCACCGATACAGCATTTTATCCGGAAATATCTAACCTACACCTGGGCAAAAGCATTGCGGAAATTTTCCCAACATCCATATACGAAAAATACTCCGAGGCGCTTAACTATGCTTCAATAACCGGGAAACTTCAAAGGTTTGAGTACTCGTTCAGGCAAGAAAATTCCATATTTTACTACGAGGCTCGCATAGTTCCAGCCGGTGAAAAGATATTTCTGGTTTTGCTGCGCGATATCACCCAACAAAAGAAATTTGAGGAGGAGATACGGATTCTGGCACAAACCATAATGAATGCCAACGACAGCATATCAATCACTGACCTCGATGGAAATTTCATATACGTCAATCCTGCCTTCACTAAAGTTTATGGCTATAGCCAAACGGAAATACTGGGAAAAAACATTAACTTAATCAGACCAATAGGTTTCGACTCTGACCTCAGCAAAGAGATTCATTCAGCTACCCAGAAAGGGGGATGGAAAGGCGAGATTCTTAATGTGCGAAAGGATGGAACAATCTTCCCAATATTCCTCTCCACCTCACCTGTATACAACGAGTTCAACGAGCCAATTGCATCGGTGGGAATTGCTAACGACATTACTGAGCGCAAGTTAATTGAACAGGAGCTTATAAGGGCTAAGGAACAGGCCGAGGAGTCGGACAGGTTAAAAACGGCGTTCCTCTCAAACATGAGCCACGAAATCCGCTCGCCCATGAATGCAGTGCTTGGATTTATCCAACTGCTTAAAGCAGAGGAAAGTATTACTGAAACCGGAAAGCAATACATTGAACTGATTGAAAATAGCGGAAACCAGCTTCTTGCCTTAATTGAAGACATTATTGATATCTCAAAGATTCAGTCCAACCAAATAAGAATCAACAAAACTTCATTCGATTTTAACGAGCTTTTACGGGAACTTTACACCATTTACTCCAACCAGCTCATACGGAAAGCCGATCAAAAAACCCTCCTGTTTAAGCCCGAAATGCCACAGGAATCACCATTTACTATATACTCCGATCCCGTGAGGGTAAGGCAAATCCTTAACAATTTACTGAGCAATGCCATTAAGTTTACCCCAGCTGGCCATATCCGATTTGGATATACCCTCATGATAGATGAAGATATGCCCTACATTCAGTGCTATGTTCAGGATACTGGAATTGGCATATCGCCCGAAAAACAGGCCCTTATTTTTGAGCGTTTCCGGCAAGCCGACGATACCTATACCCGTATTTACGGTGGTAGCGGATTAGGATTAGCCATATCCAAAGGATTAGTCGACCTGCTAGGTGGACATATTTGGGTAGAAAGCACTGAGGGTCAAGGCTCAACATTCTACTTCACAATTCCTTTCCAGGAAGGCACTGAGAGTGGTAAGAGCTTAAAAAAAGAGGAACAAAAAACCCTATCGTCAGAGTTGCTAAAAGGCAAAAAGATATTAGTAGTGGAGGATATCAGTGAGATTAGGCTATACTTTGAGCGCTTACTTGAACCAACCGGTGCAAAAACTCTTTTTGCACATAATGCACGCGAGGCACGAGTGCTATTCAAAAAGCATAAGGATATTAGCGTTGTTCTGCTCGACATCAGGCTTCCCGATGCCGATGGTTACACAATAGCTGCGGAGTTCAAACGCCTGCGCCCCGATTTGCCCATTATTGCCCAAACAGCATATGCACTCCAGTCGGAGTTTAACAAGAGTATAGAGAGCGGCTGCGACGATTATGTAACCAAGCCCATCGACTCACCCCTGCTCATCCAAAAAATATTAAGCTTAATAGAAAAGAAATCCGATAATCACTAAGGAGCTAAGCGCTCAATTTTCCATTGATTATTAATCAGTGTGTACTGTATCCTATCGTGTAAACGGTTAGGACGCCCCTGCCAGAATTCAAAAAGTGTAGGTACTAGAGTGTATCCACCCCAGTTGGGTGGGCGTTTTACGGTTTTCCCTTTAAATTCTTCCTCAAAATCGGCCATTAAGCGTTCCAGGTACTTGCGGTTGGGAATCACTGTGCTCTGAGGCGATGCCCAAGCCCCAATTTTGCTGGCTTCGGGTCGCGTCTTAAAGTACCTGTCGCTTTCGGCATCGGTAGCCTTGTGGATTTTACCTTCAATCCTTACCTGTCGCTCAAGCTCAGGCCAGTAAAATACAAGGGCACCGTATGGGTTCTGCAATATATTTTTTGCCTTTCGGCTTTCATAGTTTGTAAAAAATGACATTCCTTTATCATCGTAATGCTTAAGCAGAACCACTCTTGCCGAAGGCTTGCCATCGAAGGTTGAGGTGGCAAGGGTCATGGCGTTAGGCTCAGGAACTCCAGATTCAATTGCCTGGCTAAGCCAAAGGTCGAACTGTTCAATGGGTGTAGGCTTAACATCGTTCTCGCTGAGCGACTTCAAGGAATACTCATGTCTGAGTGCGTTAAGGTCTTTAGGGCTCATGACATCATCATTAAAATTAATCCATCTGTATGTCGATTCGCTGCCTACGACCATTAATGGCGCTTCTGATACTGGCATTTAGGTCGAAGCCAAGTATCAACCCAAAGGCATTAAAGTAGAGCCAAAGCTGAAAAGCTATTAGCCCTCCCAGTGAACCATAAAACTTATTATACTGTCCAAAACGGTTCACATAGTATGAAAAGGCAAAGGAGGTAAGAATTATGAGTACGGTTGCAAGTATGGCTCCGGGTGAGAAAAAGCTAAACTTGTCCTTGCGCGAAGGGGCAAGGTAGTAAACCAGCGATATACCAAAAAAGAAAACCAGCACGGCAAGCAACCACTTAATAATCATAGCAATAAACAAAATCGACGATGAATGTAAAACACCCCAGTCGCCCAAAATGTTCAATAGGGTCTCCCCAAAAAACAGCAGCACAATACCAAGTATCACTATTGATGGCAACAGAAAGGTTAAAAGCAGTGCAATTAGGTGTTGCTCAACAAAGCTACGGGTTTCAATTGTATGGTATGTGGCATTGAACGCATCAATAAGGGCGCTTACACCATTGTGGCTGAAAAATATGGCCGCAAGGAAACCAAACGAAAGTAAACCGGAGCTCTTAGTGGTAACCACCTCAACCAAAGTTGCCTCAACCGTTTGGTAGGCGTAGGTTGGCATAATCCCCTTTGCAAGCTGAAGCAGCTGAAACTGAAAATTCTCAAGTGGTAGGTATGGAATAAGCGTGAAGATAAAAATTAGCAGGGGAACCGTTGCCAGAAAAAAGCTAAAGGCCACAGCCGATGCCCTTGTAGTAATAGCACCATTTACAATGCCGCGGAAAAAATATCGAATTACATCTACTACCGGAACCCCATGTAGGCTTGGCACCGTAAAACGTTTTAACCTTCCCCGGAACAAGACAGCCCAAATACGCAACACTTTCCCCATTGCGCTGATTTTCCCGAAAGGTTTTGCCATACCCTATTCCACTTTTTTGAGGTTCATGTCGATACTTTTAATTTGATGGGTTATTGCCCCCACCGAAATGTAATCGACCCCACAGAGAGCGTAATCACGGATTGTAGATAGATTTATACCCCCTGACGACTCCGTTTCAAAACGGCCATTAACCATTTCAACCGCTTTGCGGGTATCGCTAACTGTAAAATTATCGAGCATAATACGACGCACTCCGCCAACGCGCAGCACAGTTTCCACATCGTTTAAACTACGTGTTTCAACCTCAATATCCAGGTTCCGTCCGGTTTTGGCAAGGTATTCATTAGCCATACGAATTGCTTGCTCAACCCCTCCTGCAAAGTCGATATGGTTATCCTTAAGCATAATCATATCAAAAAGTCCCATTCTGTGATTCAAGCCGCCACCAATGGCAACGGCCATTTTATCGAGAACACGCATACCGGGAGTAGTTTTGCGGGTATCGAGCACTTTAGCTTTTGTGCCCTCGCAAAGTTTAACATACTCCCGGGTTTGGGTAGCAACACCGCTCATACGCTGAAGCACATTAAGCACAATCCTCTCAGCCTGTAATAGTGCATGAACCCTGCCGTAAGCCCTAAAGGCGATATCGCCAGATTGGAGTAATTCGCCATCGGATTTTAAAAAGTTAATGCTGATACTTCCATCTATACGCTTGTATATGCGCTCAGCAACCCGTAAGCCTGCAATTACACCCTCCTGCTTCATCATGAGCTGCACAGCGCCCACCGCATCGTATGGTATGCAGGAAAGGGAAGAGTGGTCGCCATCGCCTAAGTCCTCAGCAATGGCTAAGTCAATTAGCCTATCAATAAGTTGGTCGTATGGGGTCATGATCTTACTTTGGATTAATGGCTGTTTCTGGCTCAATTCGGAACTGATGAATATAGGTTTTACCCTGCTCAGTTTTCATGAATATCGATACCCGGAATAGCCCGTTCTTACACTGAAGTGTACCAATAGCAAAAGCTGTCAAATCCTTTGCTCCCTGATGGTTTACGGTAAACTTAACCGGAATATTCTTTTCAAAGAATGATCGTAGCAGTAAAACCGCCTGAGCTTGGCTGTAAAAGTTTTCATCGCCAAGTAAGTCGATTTCAACTGTTTTGAAGAAGTTTCGGGTAAGATTTTCCACATCGCCCTTTTCAATTGCCTCGGCACTCTTCTTAACTATTGCTTCTGGCGAATCCTGATAAACTAAAGTATCGGCTTTTGATGCAAGCAACAGCAATACAGACATCAAGTAAACTGTTAATTTCCGCAACATCTCGTACTTAATTTTCATCTTTTAATTCCCCAAAGGTAAAATATAGAATAGCTAAACAACAAATTATAAGCCAGAAAGCGAATATCAACCTGCAAATTAAAATGCACATTTCAAAATTAAGTATTTTTATGAAGATTGGGAATCAGTGTAAACAAAATAATTTGACGCAATCTGGTTAATAAAAAAATCAATTGACGAATCGACCAACAAAATCTAATCATTCCGCATTATTCCGAATTATTTCGAACTGTCCCGATTTATTTTAGTTGGGTTTAACTGTTCACTTTCCCTCATACTTCTTTTAACTTCCTCTAACTCCATCATTTTCATTCAATTCCGACTCTTTCCGACTCATTCCTCAACTAATTCATGGCAATTCGGCTCAAAACTCTATTACCTTTGCGGAAATAAATGTTTATGCTGCCACAGGGTTGTAATCCGAAATGTAGAGGGTGTAGCCACAGGGATTGGTCCATGACCGATAGCCTTGAGCAGAAACAAGCATTCGTGAAAAGTAAACTAACTGAATGGGCCGATTTGGTTGAACCCGTGCGCTCAGTACCGGAGAGTGAGCGTTGGGGCTATCGCACTAAAACTACCCTAAGCGCAAGGTTTAATGGAAATATTTGGGAGTTTGGAATGTGGCGGCGCGACGAGCTTGTTCCAATTCCCAACTGCCCCGTACATGCACCGGAGTTGAATAGAGTACTCGCCCTGCTTGCGGATTCATTTCCGCGGGAACATTCTTTTGCACTTGCATACGTAGTAATTTCAGGCGCACAGGTTGTTCTGGTAATCAAATCGAAGCAGGAACCAACATTAACCTGGCTTAGTGAAGATGTTGCACAAGGACTTGCCAGCATGGGAATTGAAGGGATATGGTACCATATGAATCCTTCAACGGGCCGAAGGATTTTTGAGAAATCCGGATGGATGTTAATTTGGGGGAAAACCCGTTCAACTGACTACCATGGCTCACTTTATGGCCCCGCTGCTTTTCAGCAGTTGATACCCGAACTGTACAACGAATCGCTGGAGGAGGCGGAAAGGTTTTTAAACCCTAATGGGAATAGCGCTCTTATTGACTTATACTGCGGAACCGGAAACTCAATGCGACGATGGATTAACCGGGGGGCTAATGTAATTGGGGCTGAGCTTGGAGGCGAGGCTGTGGAGTGCGCCCGTTTGAATGCTCCCCAAGCTATGGTTTTGCGCGGTGCTTGCCGGCAAAGAGTTCCACAAATTGCTGAATGGACTGATAAAAATCGCTATCAAGGGAAAGAAATATTACTTTACGTAAACCCACCACGCACGGGGCTTGAACCTGAGGTTCTAGAATGGATTTCAAAACAAGGGCTTCCCAATCGAATTGCCTACCTATCGTGTAGCCCAGGCACCCTCTCAAAGAACTTGAATTGGCTCTGCACAAACGGATACCGATTAGTACGATGTGTGCCCTTCGATTTCTTCCCACAAACACACCATGTTGAAACGCTTGCTTTGCTTGAGAGAGTTAGCGCTGATACGTATTAGCATCTAAACTCAAACAGCTAAAACTTTCCTTTAACGAGGTTTTATCTTCGGCCACAATTATGAGCTTATCGTTAGGCTCAATAACTGTTGAGCCCGTAGGCGAAATATACCTGTCGTTGCGTTGAATTAGCACGATAAGCGATTTTTCAGGAAAATTTAGGTCAACTATTCGTTTCCCTACAACGCAGCTATCGTCGGGTATGTCAACTTCTACCATTTCGGTGCTAATATTTTCCCTGAGCATAACATCAACAGGGGTAATTTGCTTAACCCGTTGCGGTAACAAAACCCTTAACCACTTTGCTACTCGAATAAGCGACGTACCCTGTATTAACACCGACGTTATGGTGATAAAAAATACTATATTGAATATCTCTTGAGCCTTAGCCATTCCGGCAATCAAGGGGTATGTGGCAAGTACAATAGGCACAGCACCACGCAATCCCACCCAAGCAATGTACCACCGTTCACGATTCTTCATCCTATAAGGGGATAGGCTTATGAAAACGCTCAATGGTCGTGCAATAAACATTAACCCAAAGGCTATAAGCAACCCGTTTCCTATGTGCGGAATAATTTCACCCGCATTCACCAGTAAACCAAGTGTAATGAAAAGGATTATTTGCATAAGCCAAGCCAAACCATCGAACATTTTCAGAATGATCTTTTTATGCATTATGTGGCTATTTCCCAGAAGTATTGCTGATAAGTAAACGGCTAAAAACCCATTCCCTCCAATAAAATCGGTTATGGAAAAGGTTAACAACATCAGGGTAATTGCTAATACAGGGTATAACCCTTCATATTCGAGTTTGATGTTGTTAATTATGTATTTACTTGCATACCCAAAGCCCACACCCATGCTAACTCCAATTATTATCTGGCTTAGAAAGAGTTTTACAACCTCCCAGAATGATAGCGATGGGCTTGTTGCAAGTCCAAGAAAAATGATGGTCAATAGATAAGCCATAGGGTCATTACTACCACTCTCAAGCTCAAGGGTTGGCCTCAGATTGCCCTTTAGGGCTAAATTTTTTGAGCGAAGTATTGAGAAAACAGCTGCCGCATCGGTTGACGATATAATTGAGCCAATTAAAAAGCTCTCCGTAATACTAAAATCAGTTACTAGCCAGGTTATAAGCCCCGAGAAAAGAGCCGTTAACACCACCCCTAGGGTGGAAAGGGTTACACCATGCCATAAAATCGGCTTAATGCTAAACCAATTGGTTTCGAACCCCCCTGCAAATAGAATAAAGTTTAAGGCAACAACCCCAATGAACTGAGCAGTAATGGCATCGTTAAAAACAACTAGTCCTGAAAAAGACGTGCCTGCAAGCATTCCAACAAACAAAAAAAAGATGAGCGTTGGGACACCCAAGCGGAACGATGTTTTTCCGGCTATTAAGCTAATAAATAGCAGCAACGAACCAATAAGCAAAAAGTTTTCGGTGGTAAAATTCATCAGCCTAATACAATTCGTTCAAAATTTTACCTTCGCTTAAAAACGATACTCCCTGCCCACTGGTTAAACTTACCATGATGGTCTCAACCAGGGGCTCGTTTACAGCAGAATCGGCCATCCACTCCAGAATGAAATTTGCGCCCACTCCGCTCCTGTCGCTTTCCGGGACAAAGTAGTTAACTGATTGCATGGGCATTACTGTATCAACTCTCGATTGCAAAAAGTCCTTTATCAGGTTCCCATTGGTATCGAGGTAGTAAACGCTAATAATGTAAATTGGATTATTAAAATCGGTATTATGAACAGCCATAAACGCGCTTAACCCATAAAACGAATTTCCCTCGGCAAATGGTATGCTGGAGTAAACCGGTAAGTAGAGCGTTTGTGCCCTAACCTTTTTCACGGGGTTCTTCACCTTAATGTGAACTGGGTCAAATTTAGCCAGTTTAACAGTTTGTTTTTCATGGTGTTTACAGCCAAAAAGAACACCTAAAGCTAGGGCGATAATTAACGTTGAGTATCTCATAACCAATATGGTTTAGTTTGACAATTATTTCATATCTTGCAATATAAAAAATTAGTTCTATTTAAGCCAATTTTACCATGAAAAGGCATGCACTTTTACTTGCATTGATTCTTTTGGTCGCTCAAGCTTTTGCGTGTACCACAGCCATTATCAGCGGTAAGGCTACACCCGATGGACGACCGCTGCTATGGAAGCACCGCGATGCCGATGACTTTAACAACAAGGTTGTTTTTGAGGTTGGGCCACGTTTTAAATACTTAGCGCTCATCAACTCAAGTGACCCTGAGCGTCATGCCTGGGCTGGCACCAACAACGCCGGATTTGCCATAATGAACTCGGCTTCGTACAACATCAAACCCAAAACCGATTCATCAAAAGTTGAAGACCTTGAGGGATACATCATGAAATTGGCATTGGGCAGCTGCGCCACCATTACCGATTTTGCCCAAATGCTCGATACACTCCCAAAACCGTGGGGCGTATCGGCAAACTTTGGGGTAATCGATGCCAAGGGTGGAGCAGGTTACTTTGAGGTTAACAATTTTAGCTACCGCTTTTACGATGCCAACAGTACAACCGATGCTCCCGAGGGGTATTTGATCCGTTCAAACTTTTCAGTTTCGGGCGAACCCAATAAAGGAGCAGGCTACATTCGCTTTCATACGGCATCAAACCTGTTTAAGGAAGCTAAGGCAGCTAACGGGCTAACGCATGAATTCCTCTTAACTAAAGCCTCCGTTAGCCTAAGGCAGGATATCACCGGAATTGATTTATCAAAAGAGGTCTCAAAGGCCGAAAAGATTTACCCTTTCCGCGACTTTATAGTCCGATACCACTCATCGTCAACCGTAGTGGTGCAGGGTGTTCTGCCCAAGGAGCCTACCGATTTTGCCACCATGTGGGTAAAGTTGGGCTTTCAGCCTGCATCGGTTGCCATTCCTCTGTGGGTTGGCGCAGGTGGCATACTACCCGATATTATTACTGCCCCCGATGGGCTAAACGCCAAGCTATGCGATTTTTCCCTTAAACTAAAAAAGGACTGCTTCCCGCTTAGCTCATGGACCGAAGGGGAAAACTATGTGCTGCTAAGCAAACTCATTAACAAGGAGCAAACCGGGATAATTCAGTTAACCAACATTTTCGATAAGGAAATTATTGCCCGCACCAAAACGCTTTACGATAAATGGACAAAATTTGAATTTAATCCCATTGAAGCATACAATTTCTACCTAACCCTTAACAGGGATGTTGAAAAGTTCTATAAAAACCATTTCGATTTATGACCACACGTAAACGACTGGTAGTTCTCACGGGAGCAGGCATTAGCGCCGAAAGCGGAATTCGCACTTTCCGCGACATGGGAGGGCTTTGGGAAGAGTATGATGTTATGGAGGTGGCAAGCATCGATGGATGGAAGAAAAACCCACAGCTCGTACTGGAATTCTACAACCAACGAAGGCGACAACTGCTAACCGTTGAGCCCAATGCAGCCCACAAGGTGCTTGCCGAGGTCCAAAACCTCTTCAACGTATTTGTAATCACCCAGAATGTCGATAACCTGCATGAGCGTGCCGGCAGTAAAAATATTCTTCACCTTCACGGTGAGTTAACCAAGGCAAGGTCAACCGGCAACCCAAGTAGAATTATCGATATTGGCTACAACGACATTAAATGGGGCGATACTGTTGATGGATACCAGCTACGCCCGCACATTGTTTGGTTTGGCGAAGAAGTTCCCATGATGAACGAGGCTGTTAAACTGGTTCAAACAGCCGAGATTTTTGCTGTTATTGGCACCTCGCTGAATGTTTACCCTGCAGCTGGACTGCTCGATCATGCCCCTAAGGGTTGTCCCATATACCTAGTTGACCCAAACGATATAAATATCTGGCGGCGCGATGTTACGGTGATTAAGGAGAAAGCATCGGTGGGGGTTCCAAAACTTATTGAGATGATTAAAAATGAATAGGGTACTACTCTTGGGGTTTGTTTTACTGTGTTTGGGGAGCACTCAAATGCAAGGCCAAAGCTTTAGGGGAGGCCTACTAGCCGGGGTAGCCGCCACGCAAGTTGATGGCGATACCTACGGCGGTTACGACAAGGCAGGACCCATTGCGGGCTTTTGGGTAGAACGCAGTAAGCTTTCCGGATGGTTTTACCGCTTAAGTTTCCGGTTCATCCAAAAAGGTAGTTATGCTAAAAGTCGCTCTACCGATATTCCCGATTTTTACCGCATGCGTCTCAACTACTTCGACCTACCTGTACTGGCAGGATATCGTTTTGTAAACGGCTTCAATGTCGTTTTGGGGCTATCGGGTGGCTACCTGAGCAAAGCTACCGAAGAGAATTCGCTTGGGCCATACCCTCAGGAGGAAGTATCAACCTTTAAGAAATTTGAAATTGCCGGTATTGCCGGCATGGAGTATAACTACAGCTCCAAATGGAGGTTTGGCCTTAACCTTTCCTATTCCATCCTGCCTGTTAGGCCTTACAAGGATAATATATCGTACCGAATGAACAATGGGCAGTATAATCGAGTTATAGAGTTCGTTTCAATTTACAGGATACAGTGATGTTACTCAAACGCAAATTGTTTTTTACTCTTACGCTTGCTCTTTTTGTGTTACTTCATAGCGGCAAAGCACAGGAAGGTAGGTACAGTATCGATATAAAGGAGCGGCCCGGATTTATAATCCCGCACCATAGCCACATAGCCTACTTTCTCAAGGAAAATGTGAACGCCATTCAACTTAACTTTGGCATAACCACCGATGGTAGCAAGTTCTGGCATAAGGAGTTCAACTACCCCATTGTAGGCTTGGGGCTATACTATTCTGGCTTGGGGAACGATACTCTTTACGGTAAACTTACGGGTTTATACACCTTCATAAATCGGCCATTTTTGGACAACACCAAACGGTTCAATATTAGTAACACGCTCTCGGTAGGTTTGAGCTATGCCTCAAAATGGCATAACCCCATAAGCAACCGCAGCAACATGGTACTAAGTACACCCCTGAACGTTTTCTTCCAGTACGAGATTGGATGCAATTACAGGATAAGCACAAACCATAATGTCTCGGCAAGTATTGGACTTACCCATGCATCGAACGGAAGCGTAAAGGAACCAAACCTGGGATTTAACATTTTCACCACCGCACTGGGTTACCGTTACTCATTTGGAAATCCAAATCCTGTAAGAAGTGAATTGCCTGATGATATCACCCCATTCTCATCATGGAATTTTGGACTGTTCGCCAGCATAAAATCGATAGATGCCTTCAGCGGAAAACAGTATGGCATTATCGGCCTATCGGCCGAGAAACTATACCGCTTTGCACCCCTATCCATGGCAGGGCTTGAACTAACAGCCTACAAGGATAACTCGATACCCGACTTAGTAATGGACAAATCAGAAGATGCGGTTACACTTAACAAAAACGACAACCTGGCCTTGACAATCAATGCAACATACCTCATGGGCTTCAATCGCATTGGTATTGTTTTTCAGCCCGGTATTTACCTGCGAAACCAATATTATGGCTTTGGCGCATTTTCCAACAAGGTGGGATTGCGCATCAATATCTATGACGGCTTAATCCTAGGAGTTGCCATTAAAGCTCATTGGTTTGCCCAAGCCGATTTTGTTGAATTTGGAATTAAAAACTCTTTCAATAGGCATGAAAAATAGAATATACTTATTGATACTTTTTTTTGGCATTTTCTATTCCTGTAGCCTGATAAGCGATTATACACTGGGCGATATGGCCGAGCGCCGCGTAAACCTACCCGCCACCTTTGAAAAAATTGATATTAAGGGTTCGTTTAGCATCACCCTACTCCCCGACACCGTTGGTTTTGCGGTGGTTAAATGCCACGAAAAGGTTATGCACGATGTTGAGGTTAAAATTCAGAACAACACGCTATTCCTAAGGGAAAATGTAAAAAGCCGATGGCTAAAGGACTACCCCATTATCGACATTGAGTTACACCTAACCGAAATCCCCATGATTGAAATCCACCAACCCTGTAAATTTACTATCCCCTACACCTTTAAAAGCCATGCATTTTACTTGGTGGACTGGGGCAACTACGTTGATTGCGATGTAAACATTGAAGTTGATTTTCTTAAGATCGACGTTTCAGGCAAGAGCTTTGGAACATACCGGGCAACAGGCCAGGCCGAGCATGCCACACTGTATGCTCGTGGTGCTGCTCTTTTCGACCTTTCGCAAACACAGGTAAAACGCTGCACTGCAAACCAAGGCTCAACGGTTAAAATGGATATTTGGGTAACCGATAACCTCATGGCAAACATTACCTCAACCGGTGATATTCACTTGCGCGGGAACCCTACAATTGAGCTAAATAGTCAAGGAAAAGGGGAATTGATTAGAACGCCATAGCCACTGCACAAATCAAAAGAGGCCGCCTTTGGGGCAGCCTCAATGTTCAAAACCCAATACTTACTGGTTACGTTTCTTAAACTCTTCAACCCCTTTATCGAGGAACTGGATAAACGCCTCCACATTAAGGTCAAATCCGCGGGGCTCGGTAAGTAATTTTTCCTCGTTATCGAGTAACACGTAATATGGTTGACCATTAACGTTGAACCGGGTAGCCTGAAAATCGGCATTCTTTTTGCCAATGGTTTTCTTTACCTTGCCATCGCGAGCCGATGTTACCCATTCGCTTTCGGGTAATTCGGTTCTATCATCCACGTAAAGGGCAACAATTATGTAGTCGCGGCGTAGCCGCTCCAGCACCCGTGGATCGCTCCAAACCTGCGCCTCCATCACCTTACAGTTAGCACAGGTATGCCCAACAAAATCGATAAACAAGGGCTTTCCCTTTTCCCGTGCGCAACGCAAAGCCTGGTCGTAATCAAAATAACCATTTAGGCCATGAGGGAGATGAAGGAAATCGGCAAAGCGAGGCTCCTCGCATAGCGAGTTTTCGTCGGCAACAGGGGCCGTGGTCTGGCTAATAATTACCTGATTCGACTTCAAGTCAAAGCTTTGGCTGCTTTGCGGGGGCAATAAACCGGAAATGGTTTTAAGTGGCGCCCCAAATAACCCGGGAAGAAGGTAGAAAACAAAGGCAAAACTGGCTATGGCCAGGAATAAACGGAAAACACCCACATGCTGAAGATCCGAATCGAACTTGAATTTGATTTTGCCTAACAGGTATAGCCCCAGCAATGTAAAAATAGCCATCCAGATAGCTATGTAGCCCTCGCGGCTAATGAGGTTAAGCTGGTATCCCTGATCGATGGTAAGTAAGAATTTGAGCGAGAAGGCAAGCACAATGAATCCCAGAAAAACCTTCACTGAATTCATCCAGCCACCGCTGCGGGGTAGCGAGTTAAGCCACGACGGGAAAATTGCAAACAGGGTGAACGGTATGGAGAAAGCCAGCGAAAAGCCAAACATCCCCACAATGGGTTTTGCACCCAGCCCCGATGCAGCCTCTACTAGCAGCGCACCAACAATGGGGCCTACGCACGAAAGGCTTACAATAACTGTTGTTAAAGCCAAAAAGAACGAGCCAATTAGTCCTCCCCTATCGGCCTTGCTATCGGTTTTGTTTGCCAGACTGCCCGGTAATACTATCTCAAAAAGTCCAAAGAACGATGCCGCAAAGGCAATGAAGAGGATAAAAAATATTGAGTTGGTTATCCAGTGCGAGGTCAGGGTATTCGCAAAATCGGAACCTAGGCTGAACAACGAAACTATCAACCCCAGCGATGTGTATATGGCTACTATTGAAATGCCAAACACAAAGGCGTTAAGTATGGCGTTAGCCCTGTTCTGTTGCTTACCCATGAAGAACGAAACGGTCATGGGAATCATGGGGAATACGCATGGGGTTAGCAATCCGGCTAGTCCGGCAGCAAACGAAACAAGGAAAAACCACCACAGCGATTGCTCCTCTGTTTTAGCGGTATCGGTTGTACCCTCTACCCCTGTTTTCATGGTTTGAACGCTATCGGCTACTGCTTTTTGTTCGCTTCCTTGCCCCTCAATACCTGTAGCTGCTCCTTCAATGGGCGCCGAAGACTTTGCAACTGTGCTAATGCTCTTTTCCAGATAGATACATTTATCGGCATAGCAAGCCTGGTATTCAACCGTAATATTTATTGGGGCTTCCTGGGATTCGAGTTCAATAAGCTGTGAGAAAACTGCCTCACTTTCAAAGTACGAAAGGTCAAGGTTGAAGATTTCATCGTGTTCGGTCTTGCTCTTCGATACCTCCTTGATATTGCCTATCAGCTTATATCCAACAGGGTTCTCAAAGGAAAAGCTGGTGGGCAGCGGTCCGCCCTCGGGCAGCTTGGTTGAGTAAAGGTGCCACCCCTCATCGATGCTGGCACTTATCACCACCTCAAATTTGCTGGCGTCAATCCTTTTAGTGGTTGCCGACCACTGAACCGGATCGTCCATCTGCGCATGTACTTGACCCAGCGCAAGCAGCCCAAACAGGAATAGACCCAATGATTTTAAAAGAGCTATTCGCTTCATGATGCATTTATTTTTATGTTTTTGCAAATATAACCTTTTTAATGATGAAGAAATGGGGGTTTAGAATTAGCGGATGGACATGGTGAATGGATCATAAACCTTTAAACGGAAAACTGGAGAATATGAGGATATTAAAGGAATATGGGACGTTAAACGTGAATTGTTAGCCGGAAAACGGGATAGAAAAATAATCAATTCCCACAGTCATTCTGAAGGATAAAGGATAAAGGATAAAGGATAAAGGATAAAGATGTTTTTATGTGTGTCGCTTAAATCTATTTCTAACCTGTAGACTTATTTCAGGACTAGACAAACCTTAAGGATAAATGATAAAGGGTAATGGATGGATGTTTAGGGTTCAGGCTCTTTTACGAACAACGATCAACGATCAACGAACAACGATCAACCTTTCCAGCCCCGTAGGGGCTAAACATTTGTAACCCTATAGCTACCCAAATGTATTGCGATGCACGCAATACTTTTTCCAAAGAGCAAGGGTGAAGCGTTGCATCGCAACAGGAAAGCATTGCAAAGAGCAACTGCTGGGAAACCAACTAAAAGGGAAAGGAATTGATGGTAAAAAAGAGATGCTTCGGCAACGCTCAGCATGACAAAGGGAGTGAGAGAGCTAATGGTATTGTCATTCCGAGCTAGTCGAGGAATCTCATTAATGAAGAGTTATAAGTTCAATGATATGCTTCGACGGGGAACAGCATGACAATCGTTTCGTGAACTGAGCAACAGCAGTATCACAGAGTTGCACAGTGTGAATCTGCATTATCTGTGTCATCTGCGTTCCATTACCAAACTATACACAATACACCAAACACTAAACACACCTTAATTATCAACAATCGCATATTTTTATTGCAGTGTAAGCAACAAACTCAGCGTATTCTGTATTCTATCAAACTCACCCCAAGTATCAATTTCCTTTAGAACGATTAAAAACTATCAAACGAACGTTTTACCGAAAGTGTTGATTTAAAACGTTTGCAGCAAAAACAAGCATGCTATATAATTATGCCGAACAACATATTTGTATAAAAATGCTTGCACAAAAAATATTTTTTTCTATACCTTTGTCGCGGATTCATATCTGGGACAACTATGATTAAAAAAGTATTAATTGCTAACCGGGGCGAGATTGCAGTCCGGGTTATCCGCTCATGCCGCGAGATGGGGATACTCTCCGTTGCGGTTTACTCCGACGCCGACAGGCGTGCACTCCATGTTCGCTATGCCGATGAGG
>ERZ795052.2355-NODE-2355-length-23201-cov-6.218051_pt1 | contig 23201 bp, 26 predicted proteins | sample MGYA00375136_ERZ795052 | MGnify/ENA primary metagenome ERZ795052 (study PRJEB30181, sample SAMN05720156) | activated sludge metagenome | isolation source: Anaerobic digester | place: Japan | collected 2015-05-26 ... | reverse complement strand
TACGTCGGCCTGCCTTATTCCTGCCCGGAGTTGTCGGATGTCAGCGAAGTCAAGGGCGGAAGTCCCTACGGGGCGGCGACCATTGCGGGGGCGGATGGCTCGCGCCAGCCGACCGCCAAGGAGCTGGCGATGGCCCGCTTCCAGGGGGCCCACGTTGCCCGAATCGCCGTCCGCCTGAAGGGCTGAGGCGGGTCAGCGGTCAATGTCGGGGATGACAAGGTCGAGGCTGCCCATGACGGCGAGGGCATCGGGCAGCAGCAGGCCGCGGCTGGCTTCCTCGAAGAGGCTGAGGTTCGAGAGGCAGGGGGTGCGGAGTTTGACGCGATAAGGGATTTCCTTGTTGTCGCTGACGATGCACACCATGAAGCGGCCGCGGGCGGCTTCGACCGCGTAGCAATAGTCGCCGGCGGGGAGCTTGAGGACGCGGGGCACTTTGTCCGCCATGACCGGGCCGGCGGGGAGCTTGTCCAGGGCCTGCTCGATGATGCGCAGACTTTGGGCCATCTCCTCCATGCGCACGCGGTAACGGGCCATGGAGTCGCCCTCGGGAAACGTCGGGATGAGGAAATCAAATTCCGGATAGACCGAGTAGGGTTCGGCCCGGCGGACGTCGTAGGGGACGCCCGAGCCGCGGAGGACCGGGCCCGTGGCGCCGTATTTGCGGCACAACTCGGCGCTGATGGGGCCGATATTCTCCAGACGTTTGCGGAGGATGATGTTGTCGGTGACCAGGTCGCGGTACATCTTGAGGCGCGGCCGCATGTGATGAACGAACTCGCGGGTGCCTTTGAGAAAGGCGTCGTCCACGTCGTTGTAGAGCCCGCCAATGCGGTAGTAGGAGTAGGTCAGCCGCGAGCCGGTGATGCCCTCGAGCAGGTCGAGAATCTTTTCGCGGTCGTCGAACGCGTACAGCAAGGGGGTAAAACCGCCGAGGTCCAGCAAGAACGCGCCCCACCAGACCAGGTGGCTCGAGATGCGGTTGAGCTCGGAGGTGATGACCCGGATGTACTCGGCCCGGGGCGGCACCTGGATGCGGGCCGCGCGTTCGACCGCGCCCACGAAGGCGTGGGTGTAGGTCATCGCCGACAGGTAATCAATGCGGCTGGTGTTGGGGAGGTACTGGGCGTAAGTGCGGTTTTCGCCCATCTTTTCCTGCATGCGGTGGATATAGCCGACGACAGGCTCGGCGCGGACGATGTATTCGCCGTCCATGGTCATCTTGACGCGCAGGACGCCGTGGGTGGCGGGATGCTGGGGTCCGATGTTGATGACAAAGGTTTCGCGGCCCGTCTCCGCGTCGGTGGCAATGTTTTCCTTGACGATCACGAGGTGAAATCTTTTCTGAGAGGGTGATAATCCGCGTCCTCGGGCAGCAGGAACGGCGTCAGGTTCGGATGCCCGGCGAAGCGGATGCCGAAGAAATCGTGGGTTTCGCGTTCATGCCAGTTGGCGCCGGGAAACACGCCGGAGATGGTGGGCAGCTCCGGGTTGTCGCGGGGGACGCGGGTGCGGACCACCGCGCGAAGGCCGGTGACCGGGTGGAAGAAGTCATAGACAATTTCCATCTGCTGCTGGGCAATCCAGTCCACGCCGGTGATGGTGTCAATCGCGAAGCCGGCCCGGTCCATCTGCTCCGCCGCAAAGACCACCTGGTCGGGCGCCACGGTGGCGTCCGCGTGATAGCCTTTGAGCGCGTGGTCCACGCCCTGAAAGGGCAGGGCGATTTGCGGGAGGGGATTGGGCGGCGGCGGGGCCGACGCGCCCGGCGGCGAGACGGCTGGCGCGGCGGGCTTGGGCTCGGGGGCGGGGGAACTCATGGGGGCTATTCGGGTTTGACCACGGGCCAGCGGCGTTTGCCGGTGAGTTTTTCCTCGAGCTTCAGCAAGCCTTCGATCAGGGCCTCGGGCCGCGGCGGGCAGCCGGGAATATAGACATCCACGGGGAAGAGCTTGTCCACGCCCTCGACCACGGCGTACTGGCCGGGAAAGACAAACGGCCCTCCGGAGATGGCGCAGTTGCCCATGGCGATGACCCATTTGGGCTCGGGCATCTGGTCGTAGAGAGTTTTGACGGCGGCGGCCATCTTCTTGTTGATGGTTCCGGCTACAATCATCACGTCCGCCTGCCGGGGCGACGGGCGAAACACCTCCGCGCCGAACCGCGCCAGGTCGAAGCGCGAGGCGCCGGCGGCCATCATTTCAATCGCGCAGCACGCCAGACCGAAGGTGAGCGGCCACAAGGAGTTGGCCCGGCCGAGATTCAACAATTCGTCCAGCTTGGCGAACTTGACGTAGGGGGCGCAGTCCTTCAGGAGCTGATCTTCTTGGGTTTCCATGCAAACACTTCCTTCTTCCAGGCATACACAATGACCAGCGACAGGATCCCCACGAAAATGAAGACCTCGACAAAGTCGCGAATCGGGAAAACCCGGTCGTAAACGACCGCCACGGGCACGAGGTAAAGCACGTCCACCGCGAACGCCACGAAGACCAGCGCGTACAGGTAATACACCGCGCTGTAACGAATCCACGCGTCGCCGATCGGCTCCATGCCGCACTCGATATACTGATCCGTTTTGTTCGCGTAAGCCCGCGTGCGCCGGGCCATGATCAGATGAACCAGCACTATCGGACCCAGCGCGAACGCCAGTCCGCCCAGACAAAAGGCGAACAGATAGAACAGATCGCCAAATAAGACGTCTTCCATGCTGCCAATCTCTGGAACCCGGGCTCGCGGGTCAACACAAATGGTGCCTTTTGGTTACCCTTTTTTGGCATGGGCACGGCATTAGCCGGTCAGGGCCGGAAGCGGTCTCCCCACCGCCCTGAGAGAACCCTGCCGCGGCGGCGTTTCGGCGAGGTTTTCTTGCGCGCCTCGGTTTTCGGGTTTTGGCACCTTGTTGCGAAGCACCCGGCAAGGAGGGTGGGTGGGGGCTGCCGATTGCCGGGGCGACTGATGTTCACACTCGATTCGCAAAGAACAAAGCGGACGCGGTCATAGCGGGCGCTGCTCCCACGACGTCAAGAACTGTGATGTGTCGTCAAGGCGGGCGGTTGCGCCAGGACTGCACGTGGGCTGGTTGTGCTTCGGGGATTGCGGCTCGGGATGGAGGACGACTATGCTGCGGGCCGATGAGTGACCACACTTTGGCAGGCCGGCTGGGGGCGCTCGCGGCCTGGGTGCGCCAGTGCGGCTCGGTGTTTTGGCGCTGGGAAGCGCGGCTGCGGGGCGTGGAGTTTCAGGGCAACGCGACATTCCTGGGGCGGCCGATCATCAGCGTGGCGCCGCGAGGGCGGATTGTGCTCGGGGAGGGCGTGCGGATTGCGAGCGCGTTGCGAGCCAATCCGCTGGGCCTGGCGCAACCCGCGGTGCTGCGGGCGTTCGCGCCGGGGGCGGAACTGCTTCTCGGACCGGGAGTGGGGGTCAGCGGCAGCGTGCTGTGCGCCGGCAGCCGGATCGAGGTTGGCGAGCAGACGATTTTTGGCGCCGGCGCCATGGTGCTGGACAATGATTTTCATTTTCCGGTGGGCCAATGGGGCTGGGGTGCCGACAGCGCGGCGAATGCGCGCCCCGTGATCATTGGCCGCGGCGTGTTCGTGGGCGCGCGGGCGATTGTGCTCAAGGGCGTGACGATCGGCGACCGGGCGGTGGTTGGGGCGGGGGCGGTCGTGACGCAAGACGTGCCGGCGGGGCACCTGGCGGTGGGGAATCCGGCGAGGATTATCGCCCGGCAAGCCCCGGACCAGCCCGAGAGTTAAGGGACCGAGCAACCCGTTTCCCGCGCGGCGGGAGGTGCCAGCCGGGTTTCTTTTCCGAGTTGGGATGGCTTAATTCAGGCAGACGGGGTCGCCGCCGACCGGCAGGCCGCGGGCGCAGCGCGGTTTTCAGGCTTGCCAGGGGTGCGGGTGGCATCTTCAATTTTGCGGATGCCGCTCCCTTTCGGCGGATGGCTTCGCCGGGCGGGAGGCGGCCGCGCATGCCATGGCCAATGATTCACGCAACCAGCATCGCCCGCCCCGCATCCTGATCGTGGACGACGATGCGGGCCAGCGGAGCCTGCTGGACTCGTTCCTGAAGAGCCAGGGGTTTGAGACCGTCGTGGCGGGGTCGGGCGAGGAGGCGCTGGCGCGGCTGGCCGCCGAGGAGTTCAACATGATGATCTCGGACGTGCGCATGCCCGGGATGTCAGGCTTGGAAACCCTCCGCCGCGCCCGGGCGCTCAACGCGGTGCTGCCGGTGCTGCTGGTCACCGCTTATGCCGACATCCGGGAGGCGGTGGGCGCGATGAAAGACGGCGCGCTGAATTACCTTGCCAAGCCGATTGACCTGGACGAGCTGCTGGCGACCGTTCGGCAGGCGACGGGTCTTTCGCCCACCGCCCCGCTGAAGTTCGGCGCCGAACGGGAGGTGCCGCCGCACGTGGTCGCGCAAAGCCCTTTGATGCGGGCCGTGCTGCACGATGCCTCGCTCATTGCCCCGTCGGACAGCCGGGTGTTGATCACCGGCGAAAGCGGCGTGGGCAAGGAAGTCCTGGCGGAAATCATTCATGGCTGGAGCGCCCGGGCTTCCGGACCGCTGGTGAAAGTCAACTGTGCGGCCATTCCCGAGACGCTGCTGGAAAGCGAGCTGTTCGGCCATGAGAAAGGCGCTTTTACGGGGGCGGTCTCCCAGCGCATCGGGCGGTTCGAGCAGGCGCGGGACGGGACGATTTTCCTGGATGAAATCGGGGACATGTCGCCCAGCCTTCAGGCCAAGCTGCTGCGGGTGACGCAGGACGGTTTGTTCAACCGCATCGGCTCGAACAAGGAACTGCATACCAACGCCCGCATTCTCGCGGCCACCAACCGCAACCTGGAGGAGGAGGTCAAGGCCGGCCGGTTCCGCGAGGATTTGTTCTACCGGCTCAACGTGGTTGAGCTGCACCTTCCGCCCCTGCGGGACCGGCGGGAGGATATCCTTCCCCTGGCCAACGCGTTCCTGGCCGAGTTCACCCGCGGGCGGGCCCGCTTTTCGGCCAGCGTGACGGAATGCCTGACTCGTTACTCCTGGCCGGGCAACGTGCGCGAGCTGCGCAACTCGATGGAACGGGCGGCGCTGTTATCGCAAGGCGACGTCATCCTGTTGGAACACCTGCCGGCCCGGGTTCGCGCCGCGGCGTCCACGACGCCGTCCGCGACGGAGGGCGAGGCCGGGCATTTGGACGACATCGAGCGGCAGGCGATTTTCCAGGCTTTGCGGAAACACAAATTCAACCGGACGGAGACGGCGCGGGCGCTGGGCATCAGCCGGCGGGCTTTGATCTACAAGCTGCAGCGGTTTCGCGAGATGGGGTTTCAGGTGGATGCGGACGCCGGCTGAAGGCACGCCGGCGGTCCTTTCCCTGGTGACCTCGTGGCGCAAGGTGGTAAACTGGAAGGGTGTTTAACGAAGAGTCCATGGCCGCGCGCGGCCGGGATGCCATTCTCATTCGCGGCGCGCGCGAGCATAACCTGAAGAACCTGTCGTTGCGGATTCCTCGCGACCGGTTTGTGGTGGTGACGGGCGTCAGCGGCTCGGGCAAGAGCACGCTGGCCTTTGACCTCCTTTTCGCCGAAGGCCAGCGGCGGTTTTTGGACTCGATGAACGTCTATGCGCGGCAGTTTATCGAGCAACTGTCGCGTCCGGACGTGGACCTCATCAGCGGCATCCCCCCCACCGTCAGCATCGAGCAGCGCACCAGCCGTGGCGGGGGCAAGAGCACCGTCGCCACGGTCACCGAAGTGTATCATTTCATCCGGTTGCTGTTCACGAAGCTGGGGACCACCTACTGTCCCGATTGCCAGGTCCCCGTTCAGGCGCAGACCCGCGATGAGCTGGCCCGCCAGCTTCGCCGGGAACTGCGGCAGCGCGGTCCGTTGCGCCTGCTGGCGCCGGTGGTCAAACACCGCAAAGGGTTCCACACGGATGTGGGCGAGTGGGCCGCCAAACACGGCTATGCCGAGGTCCGCGCGGACGGCCGGGTGCGGAGCACGAAGGAGCCTCTGCGGCTGGACCGGTTCCGCGAACACGATGTCGAGATCGTGACCGGCACGCTGGAAACGGCGCGGTCGCTGGACCTGGTTGAGGCGACGCTGAAGCTGGGCAACGGGACGCTGCTGGCGCTGGACCCGCAAGGGGGGGTGACGGTGCATTCGACCGAACGGGCGTGTCCCGCCTGCGGGCGCTCTTTCGAGCCACTGGACCCGAAACATTTCAGCTACAACTCGCCGCGCGGCTGGTGTCCGCGCTGCCGCGGGTTTGGCGAACTGTTTTATCTGCCGGACGTGGACCGCGGCGCGCGCGCCGAGGCGATTGAAGAGTCATGGTTTGAATGGCAGGAAGGCAGCCGCGAGATTTGTCCGGAGTGCGGCGGGGCGCGGCTCAACCGCCTGGCGCGCGCAGTGCGGCTGGAGAACGCCGATCTGCGCCTGGGGATGAGCCCCGGACGGACGGCGCCGACCATTGACACCCTTTCGGCCATGTCCGTGGAAGTGGCCGGCGAGTTTTTCCGGCGGCTCAAGGCGGTGGGGCGGGCGGCCATGATTGCGCGGGACATTCTGCCCGAGATTCGAGACCGGCTGAAATTCATGGGCGAGGTTGGGTTGGGCTATCTCCAACTGGGGCGGGGGGTTCCGACGCTGTCGGGCGGGGAGGGGCAGCGGATTCGCCTCGCGGCGCAGCTCGGGTCCAACCTCAGCGGCGTCCTTTACATTCTGGACGAGCCTACGATCGGGCTGCACGCGCGGGACAACCAACAATTGCTCCGCGCGCTGGACCAACTCAAAGCCCGTGGCAACTCCATCCTCGTGGTCGAGCACGACGAGGAAACCATGCGCCGGGCGGACTACATCATTGACTTGGGCCCGGGAGCCGGCGTGCACGGCGGCACCGTCGTGGCTGCGGGCACCCTTCGTGAATTGGTCCGCCACCCGGCGTCCATCACGGGGCAGTGCCTGCGCGCGCGGAGAAGGTATCCCACCCGCGGCCGGCGCCGGCCGGTGATTTCCCCCGCCGGAGGCCGGCAAGGGGCGGCCGGGGCGCGGCACGGTTGGCTCACGTTGCGACAGGCCCGCCGCAACAACCTCAAGAATCTGACGGTTCATTTCCCGCTCGGACGGCTGGTGTTTGTCACGGGAGTCAGCGGTTCGGGCAAAAGCACCTTGGTTCGCGAATGCCTGCTGCCGGCTCTGACCGAGGCGCTGAAAGCCAGGCGCGGCCGCTCGAGGGCGGGAGCGGAGGGCGGCGCAGACCGCGGGGGTGAGAGCGCCGGGGACTCCGGCCCCCTGGTGACGGGTTTTGATTCAATCCAGGCTGTTTATGAGGTGGACCAATCGCCCATTGGCCGGACCCCGCGCTCGATCCCGGCTACGTACGTGGGATTCTTTGATGAAATCCGGCAGCTTTTCGCCCAGGTGCCCGAGGCCCGCCTGCGCGGGTACGGGCCGGGCCGGTTCTCGTTCAACAGCCCGCAGGGGCGGTGTCCCCAATGCGAAGGGGCAGGCACGCTGAAGTTGGAGATGAATTTCCTGCCACCGGCTTTTGTGCGGTGCGAAGTCTGCGGCGGCTGCCGTTTCAATCCTGAGACCCTCGACATCGAGTACCGCGGTCGGAACATCGCCCAGGTCCTCGAAATGTCGGTTGAAGAAGCGTTGGAGTTTTTTGCCAGCCTCCCCCGCATCCAGCGGGCGCTCCAAGCCCTGTGCGACACGGGCCTGGAATATCTGAAGCTGGGTCAAACCAGCCCGACCCTCAGCGGCGGCGAGGCCCAGCGCGTCAAGTTGGTCACCCATCTGCTGGCCGGCTTGCGACCGGCGGAGCCGCTCGAGCGCCACCCGAGGCGCAACCTGTTTATTCTTGAGGAACCCACCATTGGTCTGCATATCGCCGACGTGAAACGCCTGGTGGAAGTGCTTCAGCGCCTCGTGGACTTGGGCCATTCCGTGATCGTCATCGAACACAACCTTGACCTGATTGCGGAAGCCGACTGGGTCATTGACCTCGGCCCGGAGGGGGGCGACGCCGGGGGGCGGATTGTGGCCGAGGGGACGCCGGAGGAGGTGGCGCGCAACAAAATCTCGCACACCGGCCGGTTTTTGCGCAAACTGCTGTCCAGATCATGAGCCTGCCCTACGCGGAGACGTGGTGCTGACAGCCGGAATGCCCGCCGTGCGGCGGCCTAAAATCGTTTGCGGGACGGAGGATGGAAAAGTAGTGTGTTAGCATGAGTTCAGAGCAGCTTCTCTCGCAGATCGAGGCTTTGCCCGAAGAGTCCCGCCGGTTGCTGATGGAATTGGTTGCCCAACTGGCCCGGCAGGCTGAAAAACCTGTCACTCCGGCCCCGCCCCACCCGTTCAAGTTTGATTGGGAGGACGGATTGGCGGGGGCATTCCCCGGCGCCAGCTCGGTTGAGCTGCAGCACCTATCCAGCGAGTGGCGATGAACTTCCTTGTGGATACCAATATCTTCCTGGAGATCCTTCTCGGTCAGCCGAACAAGGGGCGGTGCAAGAGTTTTCTCCAGGAGAACACAGCCCGTTGTGCCATCTCCGATTTTGCAGCCCATTCAATCGGTGTGATATGTTACCGGAGCCGCAGGCAGCAGGTTTACCAGGCCTTTCTCAGTGATATTTTTCCCGCGACAACACTCCTCCATCTTGACAAGCAGGGCTATGCCGCCGTCCTCCAGAGTCATCAGCGATACGGACTCGACTTTGACGACGCGTACCATTTCACCCTGGCCCGGTCGTGCGGGCTCACGCTGGTCACGCAAGACAGCGACTTCGACCGCGTCAAGGCGGAAGTCTCATTGCGGTTTCTTTGAGACTACGGCGGGCGGATTGTGGCCGAGGGGACGCCGGAGGAGGTGGCGCGCAACAAAATCTCGCACACCGGCCGGTTTTTGCGCAAACTGCTGTCCAGATCATGAGCATGCCCTACGCGGAAACGTTGTGCGGTGAAATGGTGATGCGTTCGGCCCCGGGCCGGCGCCATGAAATCATCTGCGCCCGGCTGCATCAGTACATCCGCGCCAGCGTGGCCAATCTTTCGAGCACCCGCCTGCTTCCACCGCGGACGCGGATTTCCTTCCGGCCGGATTTGGCCCTGTGCCCCGATCTGGCCCTGGTGGCCACCGCCAATGACAGACTTTGGCTCGCCGCCGAGATCGTCAACTCGGAGGACCACCGCCCCGACACCGTCGTCAAGAAACAGCTTTACGAGGAAATCCGCCTGCCGCGCCTTTGGATGATTGACCCGCGCTACGACAACGTCGAGGTCTATCATTCCAGCCCCTACGGCCTGGTGCTCAAGGGCATCCTCGCCGGCCGGGACGTTCTGACGGAGACCCTGTTGCCGGAATTCGAGATCGGCATTGCCAAATTGTTCGAAACTCCCGCGGTGTAATGAACAACTCCTGCCTGGGCTGGGGCGCCGCCTCGCCCCGAGCGCGACTGGCGGGCGGGTTCGCCCCGGCAGCCGCGGCCGGCCTCTGTCTGGTTGCTTTGGCCGCCGGGTGCGCCCGGCCGTTACCGGATTCAACCGTCAAACCCGCCTCGCCGGCGCGGACCCTGGCCCCGCCCGGCCCGCCGCGGCCGGCCCGCGATTGGGTCCGGATTTCCGCCGACAGCCGGGGATTCGTGGCGGGGCGCGCCGAAAAGCCCTTTGTTCCTTGGGGTTTCAACTACGACCGGGATTACCAGATGCGCCTGCTCGAGGATTATTGGGAGGCGGAGTGGGACACCGTCACGCAGGATTTCAGGGAGATGAAAGCGCTGGGCGCCAATGTGGTGCGCCTCCATCTTCAGTTCGCGAAGTTCATGCTGGGGCCGGACCAGCCCAACCCCCGCGCCTTGCGCCAGCTTGCCCGCCTCTTGGCGCTGGCGGAGGATACGGGCCTCTATCTCGACCTCACCGGTCTGGCGTGCTATCGCAAAGCGGAGGTCCCGGCCTGGTATGACCGCCTGGAGGAAGCGGACCGCTGGCGGGCCCAGGCCCGCTTCTGGGAGGCCATCGCTCGAACCTGCCGCCGCAGCCCCGCGGTATTCTGTTACAACCTCATGAACGAGCCGGTCGTCCCGGGCTCCCCGCGAAAACCGGGAGACTGGCTCCTCGGGGAACTGGCCGGGTTCCATTACGTCCAGGCGATTACCCTCCGGCCGGGAGACCGCGCCCGGCCGGAAATCGCGCGCGCCTGGGTCGAGCAGCTCACGGCGGCCATTCGCCAACATGACCGCCGCCACCTCATTACGCTGGGCTTCCTGCCCAACAGCCTCGAGACCCCCGTGAGCGGCTCCGGCTTTCCGCCCGCGAAAGTCGCCGGCTCGCTCGACTTTGTGTGTGTCCACCTGTATCCCGGCCGGGGGCGGCTCGAGGCCGATCTCGAGACGCTCCGGGGTTTCGACGTGGGCAAGCCGGTTGTCATCGAGGAAATTTTTCCCCTCTCGTGCAGTCCGGGTGAGTTGCGCGAGTTTATTGAAAAATCCCGGCCGCATGCCGCCGGCTGGATCGGTTTCTACTGGGGCCAGACGCCGGAAGAGCTCGCTCGCGAAAAAACCGTTGCCGCCGCCCTGACAGGCCAGTGCCTCGAACTGTTCCAGGCCCTCGCGCCGGGCGCGCGCTAAAGCCGGAACGGCTGCGAACCGTCACCGGCTCGGGAACCGAACGCGGAAAGGAAGTCCCGACAAACGCTCCGGCGATGCCGGAAGCTCCGCGGACAGAACGAAACGTGCCCGCCCCTGTCCTCGCGGCGGGGAGGCGCAGGACCCCCGGGAGGCCAAAAGGATGCCAGGACAGGGGGGCGCGCGGCCCAACCTTCTTCCCGTTGGAACAATACGGCAAAAGGCGGCGGTTTGGCGGAGGGAAGTGTCCTTTTGGGGCAGATTTTGATCCAAAATTGACCGTAGCCCTGGCTCGCGGTGATCAGGAATCGGGGGGATAATGAGGGTATGCGGACACTGCCATTTCGGGAGACATCGGGATCGGACGGCTTTCAAGCCGGGACAGCCAGGCTCCGCCGCTGGGGTGCGGCATGCCAGCGGCTGGCGAAGCAGCGACGGGAGTGGACGGCGGAAGCAACACTGAGGAGCCGCTGGGTGCGCATGGGAATCAATTTCGCGGCGCTGGTCCGCCGGCCAGCCAGGGCGGGTTGGTATTGGGAAAACATCCGGCGTGAATGGCGCCCCGACCGGCGAACCCAGGGCGTCGCCCGGCTGAAGAGCGGCGGGAACACACGCCGGGAAAACGCGGCCCGGTGAGCTGCCACCTGTCGGTGCGGTGCGCCCAGGGCAGCCCGCGCCGGTGCTGTGCCGCCGGAGCGGAAAAAGGGTGAATGGCGTCTCTGACCATTGCAGAAGTTTCCCAGCCGGCCCCGAGCGGGCACACACAATACCCCCCAACGTCCAGGATATTCGTTGCCAGACACGGCGATGACTGGTATTGTTCTAAGCTCGATGGAATCATGAGCAAAGGTGAACTCAAAATCCGGGTAACTGTCCCCGTGACGGGCTACCAGCGCCGTATGTTTTTCAATCGTTTCGCCATTCAGTGGCTTGATGGGCATGCGCTGACCCACTTTGCCCTGGTGGATCGGGCTGGCAACGTGCGCGACAGCTATGCCTGCATGCTCAGCCGGCAGACGCTCAAAGAATGCCGGGATGGACTGGGAAAGTACTTCGTCCGAATCGGCGCGCCGAAAAACCCAGGAGTGGAATGGCTGCCGCCGACGCCGACCCAGACCGATATGGCCAATTTCGTTTCCATGGCGCACAGCGAGGAAGCCGAAATTGTATTGTCGGCTTTCGCTGTAGGCCCGGCTGTCCATCGTGTGAAGGATAAGGACGAAGCAATCAGCATGGACGCGGTGGCCTGGTTGCGCTGCGATCTGGAAACCCAACGGCAGTTCCTGGCAGCTCTGCTTGAGAAAACCGGCACATGAAGACAACGACGATTGCACGAATACCCAAGATGGCGTTTTTGCCAGCGGTGCTGGCGGCCAGCCTCGACGATGGGACAGCCGTCGAACAAGCCATGCTCCCTGCCTGTGTCGAGCACACCTCCGCGCCACAAGATTTCCAGCCGAGCGGCTTTGCGCAGGTGGAGGCAACCCAAGTGCGAACCTACTTTCAACCCGCATCCGAGTGGACCAAGAGCATGGCCAGGCGATTCCGGGAGCTGGCGCGAAAGGAGGCGTTGGGCGAGCTCAACGAGGATGAAGCCGCGGAACTTGAGCGGTTGGCGCGCGAGCGGCGCGAATTGCAGCACCCCCGCACGGTGGAGGAAGTGCTTTGGGAAACCAAGCAGCGTGAGGTAACGGGAAAACTGGTTCAAGCTCTCCGGAACTATGTCGAGTTCCACCACCCCACGCGTCGTGCGCGGGCCAGCGCCCGCTAAGCGGCTCACGCGCCGGAACTATCGGAAGGTGGCGCTTTCGGCCCTGCGCCGGGATTTTCAAGACCGTTGCGCCTATTCCTGCCAGCACCTCAACCGCGCCGGCGGATTGAGGTGCATGGAGATTGACCACTTTGACCCGCGCCTGAAGAACAAGTTCATCCAGAGCTATCACAATCTATTTCTGGCCACACGGCACTGCAACGGAGCGAAGGGCGATACATGGCCCACCCCGGCGGAGCAAGCCCTCGGGCTGCGTTTCTTGAACCCCTGCGCCGAGCAGGATTACGGGGAACATATTGTTGAGGATGAAGCAACGCACCGACTGGTCGGCGTGACTCCCGCCGGGCGGTTTCATATTCGGATGCTCGACTTGAATGCCGAGCACCTGGTGGCCGAACGCTGGGAACGGGCGCAAATCCTTGAATTGTTAACGCGGGCGGCTTTCACGCTCAAGCCCAGCCGCTCGGGGGCGGATGTGGTCGAACTGGCGGCGGCTTTGCGGAGGGAAGTTGAGGAAATGATCCCTGTTTTGCCAGTCAGGGCGAAACTCACGACCGACTGACAGCCGCGGCCGAGCAGTTGCGCCAGTCCGATAGCACCGAGGCGCACTCCTTGACTCTGGACCGTCGAGCCTTGAGGAGGGGGGAAGCGCGCAGTCACGCACTAGCGGGCAAGCGCAACCGGCGAATTTTTTCATGGTCGCGGGCGGCTGATTTGGTAAGGTGGGGGGGGTCACATTTGGGTTTATGAGTTTTTACGACAAACTGAAATTTGATGCGCAAGGTCTGATCCCGGCGATCATTCAGGAGCAGAAGACCGGGCGGGTGCTGATGATGGCGTGGATGAACCGGGCGTCGCTGGAGAAGACGCTGGAGACGGGCAAGACGCATTTCTGGAGCCGGTCGCGGCAGAAGTTCTGGATGAAAGGGGAATCCAGCGGGCACACGCAGACCGTCAAGGACGTGGCCTTTGATTGCGACGGCGACACGCTGCTGATTCAGGTGGAGCAGGTGGGCGCGGCCTGTCATGAAGGCTACCAGTCGTGCTTTTTCCGCTCGGTGACCGAGGGTGGAGCGAGCTACCGGGTGACCGAGCCGCAATTGGAGACGCCGGAACAGATTTACGGCCGGAAGTGATGGAGGATTTTGTTTCATTTGGGACGCCGACTTACGGAGGGTTGTTTCTGCTGCTGCTGGTGGCGCGGGGGATGGATTTTTTGAGCACGTGGATTGCCACTCCGAACCTGGTGCTGGAGGGGAACCCGATCGCGAAGCGGCTGGGCTGGAAGTGGGGGATACCGGTCAACCTGGCGTTGTGTGTTGGATTTGCGTTCTGGCCGCTGCCGGCGGTGGTGATCAGCACCACCAGCCTGCTGGTGGCGGCGCGAAATTTCCAATCCGCCTGGCTGATGCGGTCGCTCGGGGAGCAGGTGTATCGCGAATGGTATGTCGAGCGGGTGCAGGAGACGCGGATCACGTTGTATTTGTTCTGTCTGGCGGGCAACACGCTGCTGACGGCGGCCGTGGGCGCCGGGCTGATTTATTTCAGCCAGGTGGTGACGCGGCCGCACCTGGTGCCGTTGGGGATCGGGCTGGGGATCATCGCCTACGCGGCGGCGGTGGCCGTGTTCACCCTGCTGGGAGTATGGCGGCTCCGGCGGGCGGGATTTCGACGCGTGACCGTGGATTCGATCTGGCTGCGCACTCCCCCGCCATCGGCGGACGAAGGGCAAGCCGGCAAAGGGATGGCTTCGGTTTGCGGCGGGGGCGTGATTCCGCCGGGAGGCAAATGAGGGCGGCAGCAAAGCCCCGGGGCGGTTTCCCTTCCATTTCACACCATGTATTCACCCACCCTTGAGGAATTCAAGCGTCTGGCGACGCAAGGCAACCTCATCCCCGTCACGCGCCGGTTGCTGGCGGATATCGAAACGCCGCTGTCGGCATATCGCAAGATCAGCGGGCAGGGAGAATCCTTCTTGTTCGAGTCCGTCGAGGGCGGCGAGCACCTGGGGCGTTACTCGTTTGTGGGGTGCAATCCGCGGGCGGTGATCCGGCAGCTCCGGGACGAGGTGGAAGTCGTCGAGAACGGCCGGACCGTGGAGCGGTATCGAGTGGTCAGGGCGGGCGGCGGCGCCGGAGCGCCCGACGGGTCGCAGGGTCTGCCGGCGGTTCGGGACGGGCTGGAGGTGGTCGAGCGGGTGATGGGGCGTTTTCGGCCGGTGATGGTCCCGGGTTTGCCTCGGTTTACCGGGGGGGCGATTGGGTTTATCGGCTATGAGTTCATTCACGACATCGAGCCGGTAGTGCCGCAGCCGGCGACGGACGAGCTGGGGACGCCGGTCATGTATTTCCTGATCGCCGATGAGCTGCTGGTGTTCGACCGGGTGGGGCAATCCATCACTGTGCTCGTCAACGCGGTGGTGCCGGACGGAGGCCGGGCGGAGGACGCTTACGAGGAGGCGGTCGCGGAAATCGAGCGGCTCGTGTCGCTGTTGGAACAGCCCAGCGAACACCATCCCGTCACCCTGCCGTCCGAAGTGCCGGGGATCGGGTTCGAGCCGAACCTGACGCCCGAGCGGTTTTTCGAGAACGTCCAACGGGCGAAGGAGTACATTCGGATGGGGGATATCATCCAGGTGGTGGGCTCGCAGCGGTTTTGTACCGGCGTGACGGCCTCGGCGGTGGATGTGTACCGGGCGGTGCGGTCGGTGAACCCCTCGCCATACATGTTTTTGCTGGAGCTGGAAGGCTTCGCCCTGGTGGGCGCCTCGCCGGAAATCCACGTGCGGTGTGAAGACCGCGAGGTGGAGATTCGGCCGATTGCCGGGACCCGGCGGAGGGGGGCCACGCCGGCGGAAGACGCCGCGCTCGAGGCGGAGTTGCTGGCGGACCCGAAGGAGCGCGCGGAGCATGTGATGCTGGTGGATTTGGCGCGGAACGATTTGGGCCGCGTGTGCGATTTTGGTTCGGTGCAGGTCCGGGACTTGATGGTCATCGAACGTTACAGCCACGTCATGCACATTGTGTCCCAAGTGACGGGGCGGTTGTCGGCCGAGCGGACGCTGTATGATTTGATGCGGGCGACGTTTCCGGCCGGCACCTTGAGCGGCGCGCCGAAGATCCGGGCGATGCAGATCATCGCCGAGTTGGAGCAAACCACGCGGGGACCGTATGGGGGGTGCGTGGGGTACTTTTCATTCAATGGCAATTTGGATTGCTGCATCACGATCCGGACCGCCCTGTTGAAAGGCGGCCGGGCGTATGTGCAGGCGGGCGGGGGGTGGGTCACCGACTCGACGCCGGAAGCGGAGTATCAGGAAACCGTGAACAAGGCCAAGGCGATGTTAAAGGCGGTCGCCATGGCGGAGGGATTTCAGCGGCGGGCGGGCTGAGGGGGGCCGGAGTCAGGCCCTGGCGGGTTGCGGGGAGCTGAGCAGGTGACGCACGTCCACGGCTTCCATGCCGGCGGCCCGGATGGCCTCGAGCCCCAGATCGGTGTCTTCGTATGCGCGACAGAGGTGAGGTGGAACGCCCAGGCGGCGGGCCGCTTCCAGGAAAATGTCCGGCGCCGGCTTTTGATGGATGACGTCCTCGCTGGTGACGATGGCGTTGAAAAGGTGGCGGATGCCCAGGTGCTCCAGGACCTGCTCGATGATATGGCGCGTGCCCCCGGAGGCCACCGCCATGGGAATCTTGCCGTAACTGCGCCGGGCGATGCCGACCACCGCATTGACGGGTTCGACCTGCGCGATGAGGGGGAGGTATTCGGCTTCCTTTTCCCGGGCGACCGCGAGGTGGTCCAGGGGGATGCCTTGCTCGGCGCTCAGGAGTTTGAGGATGTCCCGCGACGGCACTCCGCCCAGCGAGTAGAAGCGGCGCTCGGAGAGGTCCAGGCCGTGCCGGCGGGTCACCGCCTGCCAGGCGCGCCAATGCAGCGGCATCGTGTCGGCCAGGGTGCCGTCGCAGTCGAAAATGAGGGCTTGGGGAAACGTCATGGGCGGTGGGGAAAGCGGAAGGATGAACACGGCGTATAAAACATCGAACGGTGCAGCTTGGGCGGCAGCGTCAGAGATTGAGCGCTTGGAGTTTTTGTTCCAGGTCGTGGGCCATGAGGGGTTCAATGAGCGGATCCAGGTCGCCGTCCAGGATCACCGGCAGATTATAGAGGGAGAGCTCAATGCGGTGATCGGTCACACGGTTCTGGGGAAAGTTATAGGTGCGAATTTTTTCGTTTCGTTCGCCGGAACCGACCTGGGCTTTGCGTTGCGCGGCGTACTTGGCGGCTTCTTCGGCGGTTTTGCGTTCGAGGAGGCGGGAGCGGAGAATGGTAAGGGCCCGGGCCTTGTTTTTCACTTGGGACCGCTGGTCGGCGCAGCGCACAATGAGCCCCGAGGGCTTGTGGAGCACCTGCACGGCGGAATCGGTGGTATTGACGCCCTGGCCGCCGGGACCGGAGGCGCGGCAGACGGTGATCTCGAGCTCGTCGGGTTTGATTTCGATGTCCACTTCCCCGGCTTCGGGAAGGACGGCGACGGTACAGGTGCTGGTGTGGATGCGGCCCTGCGCTTCGGTGGCGGGGACGCGCTGGACGCGGTGGACGCCGCTCTCGTACTTCAGGCGTTTGTAAACGTCGGCGCCGGAGATTTCGAAGATCACTTCGCGGTAGCCGCCCAGGTCGGAGGGATTCGAGTCCAGGTTCTCAAACTTCCAGCCGCGCGCCTCGGCATAGCGGGTGTACATGCGGTAGAGGTCGGCGGCAAACAGTGCGGATTCCTGGCCGCCGGCGCCGGCGCGGATTTCGACGATGGTGTTGCGCGAGTCGGCAGGGTCCGGCGGCACAATGCCGAACTGAACGCGTTGGGCGAGCTGTTTTTCCTCGGCTTCGAGCCGGGTGATTTCCTCGCGGGCGAGCAGCGCCAGCTCGGAATCGGAAGGTTCGCCCGCCAGGAGGGCCCGGTTTTCCGCAAGGTCCGACCGGGCTTTCAAATAGGCCTGGCCGATGGCAACCAGCTCCTTGAGCCGGGAGTACTCCCGGGACAACTCCTGGGCGCGCTGGGGATTGTCGAAGACTTTGGGGTCGCTTAAAGCGGCTTCGACCTCGGCGAGGCGGCGCCCGAATTTTTCGATGTGGGGACGGAGGTCCATGGGCGGAATTGAACTGAGGCGCCAGGCGGTTCAGCGGCCGGGCGCCCCCGCCAAAAGCAATCCGCCCGTACGGTTCTCAAACCATGCGGGCGGATTCGGCAACAGAAGCTACTTCCGTTTCTTGCGGACGGCGGCGGCGGCCTGGGCGGCCTGGGTCTTGGCCATGCGCTGCTGGAACTTGTCCACACGTCCGGCGGTGTCCACGAACTTTTGCTGACCGGTGTAAAAGGGGTGGCAGGAATTGCAAATACCGACAATGATGACCGGCTTGGTGGAGCGGGTCTTGATCACGTTGCCGCAAGCGCAACGAATTTCCGCGTCCACGTACTTCGGATGTATGTCTGCTCTCATAAAAGGCCGGAAACCATACCACGAGCGGGAGGATTGACAAGCGGGAAATTTGCCTGAATTCGCCGAAAAAAGGGCGCGGTTGGGAAGGCAAAGAGGCCCGTGAGCCAGTGTTCTTTTATTGTCAGTTGGTGGGTAAAAAGATTAAGGCTCAACCAAACTGCAAGGTATGGATGAGCCTCGTCTGGGGACGGCAGTTATACCGTCTCCGTTTGTGCCACCGCTACAGTAACCGGTGGCTTCGCTTCGGTCAATGAGCTGGAACAGGCGATTGTGGAGGCGACCCGCGCCGCGGGTTGCCAGCTCTATGTCGAGGCCTTCAGGGCCCTGCGGGAGGACTGGCTGGCCTGGCGCCGCGACCGCTTCACGGCCCAGCGCTGGCGGACCCTTCAGTGGCTCACCCCCTTTGGCGTCGTGGCCCTGCCGGTGCGGGTCGTGCGCCAAAAGGCCTCCGGGCGCTACTTCACCCTTTCCCAAGTTTTGTTCCGCAGCAAGGCCACCCGCCTGCTCTCGCCCACCGTGGAGCAGGCTGCCTGCGCCGCCGCCACGGAACAAAATTACCGGCCCGCCGCCCGGACCCTCTCCCGCTCGATCGGCACCCGGCTCGGCCCCTGGCTGGTCTGGGCCTGCGTGCAGTTCCACGGGGCCCGCCGGCTGCTGGAACTGCAAAAGGCTCCCCCCCCCCCCCGCCCACCCCATGACCGTGCCCGCCCTGATCAGTGAAGTGGATTCGACTTGGCTGAAGGCCCAGCAGCGCGGCCGCTGCGGCCCCGTGCGCCATTTCCCCGTCCACCTGGGCCTGCATTACACCGGCCGCCAGCGCCGCTACCACGCGCGCGGCGCCACCAGCCTGCGCCTGACCCACAAGCAGCTCCTGGTCTCCACCGCCCCCCTGGCGCGCTTTGGTCGCCAGTTCCACCTCCACGCCCACCGGCTCTTTCGCCCCGCCTTCCACGTCCTGCTCAGCGACGGCGACGAAGGCTTGAAACGGCTGCGCCAAACCCACTTCCCGCAGACCCCCGGGGTGCTAGATCGCTGGCATATCGCCCAAGCCGTCCTCGCCTTCACCGGCCCCAACCAGGCGGAGTTTCGCCGCCTGATGCGCTCCCTCTGGGCCGCCGATAGTCAAGCCGCCCTCCGGGCCTTGAGCCAGAGTTCGTTGAGGCTGCAGCGCCCCCAGGAATTTCACGCCCTCTTCGGTTACCTCCAGGCCAACCGCCAGGGGATTGACGCTTGGCGGCAACTCCCCCGCCGCCTCCGCACCGGACGCGGCCGCACCCCGCCCGCGATCAAGTCCGGCTCGGGCGCCCTCGAGAAAAACATCGAGGTGGAAATCAATCGCCGCTTCAAGCGGCAGGGCCGCAGTTGGCAGCCGGAACGCGCCGAACGCCTCTTGCAACTCAAACGCTTGCTGGCCCAGCCCCGACCCTGGGACCGCTGGTGGCGTTCCCAACCCCGTTTCACCCTCAAACCCCATCCGCCTTAACCCCCTCCAACTGACAATTGACAAACACTACCGACTCCCCCCCGCTGGCATCTCCCGGCTTGCACGCGCGGGCCGGATGGGGTATCGCACTGGGCGTATGCAAACCGCCAACCCCTGGTTCAAGCCCTTGGTCCTCCTCGCTCTTGCCGCATGTCTCGCCGCCATCCCGGCACCCGCCGCGGACAACGTGGCACCGCCCGGCTTTATTGCGCTGTTCAACGGCCGGGATTTGACAGGCTGGCAGGTGCCGGCCGGGGACAACGGCCATTGGAAGGTGGTGGAGGGCGCGATTGATTACGACGCGCGCAGCGAGGCGCCCGGCGACAAGAACCTGTGGACGGAGCGCGAGTTCGGCGATTTCGTTTTGCATCTTGACTGGCGAATCAAGGAAACGCCTTACATCAATCCGCGCGTGCCTTACATCCTGCCGGATGGCACCCACGCCCGCGACACCCAGGGCAAAGAACTGCAGTTGGCGCTGCCGGACTCGGACTCCGGCATCTTTCTGCGGGGGCAGGGGAAGTACCAGGTGAACATCTGGTGCTGGCCCATCGGCTCCGGCGAGATGTACGGCGTTCGGACCGATCCGCGGACACCGCCCGAGCTGCGCGCCGCCGTCACTCCGCGCACCCAGGCCGACAAGCCGGTGGGCGAATGGAACCATTTCGAAATCACGGTTCGCGGAAATACCGTCAGCGTGGTGCTGAATGGCAAGACGGTTCTTCCCGGAGCAACCCTTCCGGATCTGCCGCGCCGGGGCCGGCTTGCCCTGCAGCATCATGGAGCGGAGCGGGAGGGACAATGGACCAGTCCCCCCAGTCTGCTGCAGTTCAAGAACATTTACATCAAGGAACTCGAGCCGTAAGCACCGGCAACGGCCTAACGCCCGGAAACGGCGCGACGCAGTTTGGAGGTTGCTGCAGGGGTCAGGCGGGAGAGTGCCGCGCCGGCCCGAAGGGGGGTGTTTCTCTGTCTGGTCACGACGACGCCGGACACTCAACACCGGATCAGCTCCGCGAGCGCCTCGAATAACTCCGAAGTCCCGGCCAGATGCAGGCAGTTGCCCGCGGGTGAAATCAGGCCATACCCGGGACCATAGGCCGGGCCGTTGACCACGCAAGCGTCGGTGCGCGATTCGGCAATCTGGTTCAGAGCCCGTTGCACGGCCTCGTCCCTCGCCCCTTCCACGTCGTATTTCCAGCCAATCAGGCGCGCGTTGGGGAACCAGCCGCGCAACCGCGGGAGAATCTTCGGCGTGGGCACCAACTCGGCCAGGAGCGGTCCCTGGCGCGTGCTCAGCTTTCCGGAGCTGATGGCGACCAGTTCCCCTTCCTTGTTTCGGGTGTAAACTTTGCCAAAGGTGAAGTCGCTGACCGCGGCGGCATGGAAGACGGCCCGCGCCGGCTCGGCCGCGAGCGCCTGGAGGCGGCCCGCCAGATCGGCTGTGGTGGTGAACGTTTGCACCTGCCGGGCGCGGCGGGGTCCGTCGTAGGTCGCCTGCTGGCCCAGGAGCAAGGTGACGTCATGGCCGCGGGCGGCAAGAAAGTTGCCCAGTTCGGTCCCCAGCCGGCCGGTGGAGAAATTCGTCAGGCGCCGCACCTGGTCGAGGGGTTCAAAAGTCGGCCCGGCCGTAACGATGCACTTCATGGCTCCAGCGTAGCCCAGACGGCGGTGCGAGGGAAGAGGGTTGAACCGGCGCTGACCGGCGGGGCCCGACGCCGCCAAGAAGCCGCCACGTCGCCAATCCGGCAACGCGGCCAACGGCCTGCCGCTTACGGCGCCGGAACAAATTCCACGCAAACGGGTTTTGAGACCGTCACCGTGTGGCCCGTGGGTTTCAAATCGCCGGTCCGGAGTTCGATACGAAAGACCACCACGTTGTCCGACGCCTGGTTCTCAGCCAGCAGCCACCGGCCATCGGGGGAGATCGCAAAATGCCGCGGCACTTTGCCGCCGGCTGGCTGCCAGCCGATGGGATTCAGCCGCGCGCCACGCCGTTCGACTTTGAAAATCGCCAGGCTGTCATGGCCGCGGTTCGAGGCATAAACGAATTTGCCCGAAGGATGGACCTGAATTTCAGCGCAGGTGTTTTCCACGGCCGCGTCCGGGGGCAGGGTCGGGACGGTTGCCAGCCGTTCCATCGCGCCGCTGCGGGCCGAATAAGTGAACACGCTGACGCTGCAGCCCATTTCATTGACGACATAAACGTGCCGGCCCCGAGGATGGAAGACCAGGTGCCGCGGTCCGGCGCCGGGCGGCACCGAAACGGAGGCGGGATTTGACGGCGTCAAGCGGGCGCGAGCGGGGTCGAGGTCATAGAGGAGGACCTTGTCCAGACCGAGGTCACAGGCCAGCGCGCGGCGGTTGGCGGGGTCACAAGCGATGAAATGGCCGTGAGGTCCGGCCTGGCGTTTGGGGTTGACACTCGAGCCGGCATGCTGAATCACGCTGCCGGGGGGGCCAAGGCGTCCATCGGCTTGGATGGGCAGCGCGGCGACACTGCCCCCGCCGTAGTTGGCAACCAGCACACAGCGGCCGGTTTTGTCCAACGCGACATGGCAGGGGCCGGCGCCGCCGGACGACTCCTGGTTGAGCAGGGTCAATTTGCCGGTGGCCGAATCCATTTGAAAGGCGCTGACCGCTCCGGTGCGTTTGCCCTCGAAGTCGCTGATTTCCCCGACGGCGTACAGCCACCGGCCATTGGGATGAGCGGCGAGGAAGGTCGGGTTCCTGGTCTCCGCCGCCAATTCAGGGGCGCTCAAGCGGCCGGTATTGGAATCGAAGCGGGCCAGGTAGATGCCCTGACTGCCCGAGCCCGTGTAGGTGCCGATATAGACGCGCAGGTCCTTGCCCATGGCCGGGGCGGCCAGCGCCAACAAACCCGCCGCCAGCCAGGTGGTGGAATGGCGCGCGCGCCGCTGTTCGAGTCGGAGTGATTTCATGGCTCCAGTAACCACGAACCGATGGCTGCATTCAAGCCCGAGTTTCAAATCCAGCCTCAAATCCGGCCTCAAATCCAAATCCCGGTTGCCCCGCGCGGGGGAATTGTCTATGTTAAAACTCTGTTTAAATTGGAGTCAGGTTGCAGGTTATCCATGAAGAAGACAGACGCAGAAAATACGGCAAAAAAATCGCCCGGAACAGCCCCGGTGGACGGGGCGCCGCCGGCGTCCGCGCCTGTTGAAGCCGCACCGGAGGCGGAGGCAGCGGAGCCGCTGGCGCCGATCGAGGTGGCGACGATCAGTCCCGAACAACTTGAGGAGTTGAAGCAGCGCGCGGCGAAAGCCGACGAGCATTGGGACCGCCTGCTGCGCACGACGGCGGATTTTGACAACTTTCGCAAGCGGGCGGCGCGGGAAAAAGTGGAGGCGGTCCGATTTGCCAACGAGGGCCTCATCGCGAAGCTGTTGCCAGTGTTGGACAGCTTTGAGATGGCGTTGTCCGCCGCGCAGAACGCGGGCGATGAAGCCGGGAAGTCGCTGCAGGCCGGCGTAACGATGATTTACCAGCAGCTTCGGGCGGTTCTGCAGGAGGCGGGCGTCGAGGAAGTGGACGCCACCGGCAAGATGTTCGATCCCAATTTGCACGAGGCGATTTCGCAACAGGAGAGCGCGGAGATTCCCGAGGGCCAGGTGATGCAGCAACTGCGCAAAGGTTACAAGCTGCGGGAGCGTTTGTTGCGTCCGGCCACGGTCATTGTCGCCAAAGCCCCCTCCGCTTGAGACTGTTCCCATGGCCAAACGTGATTATTATGAAGTCTTGGGGGTCGCCCGCGGGGCGAGCGAGGAGGACATCAAGAAGGCGTACCGGAAACTCGCG
>ERZ795052.2354-NODE-2354-length-23211-cov-7.596908_pt1 | contig 23211 bp, 21 predicted proteins | sample MGYA00375136_ERZ795052 | MGnify/ENA primary metagenome ERZ795052 (study PRJEB30181, sample SAMN05720156) | activated sludge metagenome | isolation source: Anaerobic digester | place: Japan | collected 2015-05-26 ... | reverse complement strand
AAGAAATTATTCTTCAAATAGTGATAAAGAATAATCCCAGCCTGGCAATTTCGAAGAATTTATCCTATATCGATCGGTGAAACGGGTGTTATCCATGGTTAAATCATATAATGTTTCAATAGTTGTTAATGTAGGGATGTTGCATGATACTATATCTTATCTTTTGTGTAATTCTTTCTCTTTTTACTCAATGTTCTCTGTATTTTTGTTAATTTAAATGTTTTTAAGTGGATTTGTTTGGCAGTTTTGTCGTCGCAATTGAAATACCAAACCCTGAAGGTATATTTATTGCGGTAATGATCAATAATTTTAATATCCCAAAGAATATTACCAATTGCCTTTCGATAATATGCCAGTAATTCCTTTTCTGTTTTGGAAGAAATTAAATTAGCATCAAGGCAGATTATTTGGGAGGTAATTTCGTAAGCATTAAAAAAGGTATCAGGTAGTTTTTTAAATTCTCTGGGAGTATCATCTATGATTGTTTCGTGAAATTTACCGTCAAAGGTTCCAAGAGCGTATTTTTCGACTAAATTATTATTTTCCTGGTAATAAATTTTGCCGATTTCAAAAAAGGGTTGCAGAGGAATTTTTAAGCGAAGATACTGATTTAATTGTTCCTCAAGAGAATCAGTTAAATTTGTTCGTAAATATGGCAGATTAGCATTAATATTATTTTGAGTGGCAATCGACTTGGAATATTTCTTATTAGTTAATGGTTTGGTTTTAACTTCGTTGAAACCGCGGCTGAGTAATTCTGATTTAAGAGTTTCGATGTTTTTTAAAATTTGAGGAGTAATGTCGGGCAATATTCTAGGATTAACTGGCTGATCGGTAGGAATTTTATTAAAACCCCAAAAACGAATAATCTCCTCAACTAAATCAATGGCCGACTCAATATCGGACCGATGATCAATATCGATTTTATTAATAATTTTTTGGGAAAATTCATCAGGGATTTTGATGCCGGCAATAGCAGATGGATTGATAGTTAGCGATATGTTCTTATGGGGAGTTTTATTTGGATAATAATCATATAAAGCACTGTCAATATGACCTTTAGAATGGTTTAAAATTAACTTAATCAGGTGATTAAAAGCAGTTGGAATTAAATCGGGATCAAGTTCTTTATCTAAGCGGAGACTAGCTTCGGTAGTCAAATTTAGTTTTTTAGAGTCAAGGCGAACTCTGGTTGGGTTGTAAACTGCCATTTCAATAATTGCTTCTTTAGTGTTAAGTTGAATTCCAGAGTTTTGACCTCCAATAAATGAAAGGCAGGTTGGCTGCTGCTGATGACTGATAACTAAAGTGGTTGGCGGGAGGTTGATTTTACTGCCGTCAAGAGTGGTGAAAGTAGTTGAGGTAGTTAAGTTTTCCCAAATTAAGTCATTACTTAAAGAAAAAGCATGGCAGGGAATGCCATATAAAAGCATAATATAATTGGTTAAATCAACTATGTTATTATTGAGGCCTATTTGGTGGAGTTTTAGGAACTTTTTAATTTCAGATGAGGATTCTGCGAGGTGTAAATCTCTGATTTTAATAGCCATTACCCTTTTGACATCGAGAGAATCGACTTTAATGTTTAAGGGTGAAGAAGTGGGTTTTAGACTATATTGAGGGATTTTGAGGTCGAGGTTGTAAAGAATGGCTAGTTCGCGGGCTAAACCTAAGTAACCAAGGCAATCTCCCCGATTGGAGCGGATTTCTAAAGAAATAATTTCTTCATCATCTTTTTGTTCAAAACCATCGCAAAAATGACCGATCCAGGTTAAATCCTCGGCAATTTTTTTAGCGCTATGCTTTAAATCGGGTAAAAACTGTTTAAGTTGAGAATAAATAATTTTCATAATTCATTGGGTTTGTAGGCGAGATTGCCGCCTAGAAGAGTGCGGATGTCTTTAAGATTAAATTTAGCCATGGTCCAACGATCGAGGCCCAAACCAAAAGCGAAACCAGTCCATTGACAAGGATCAATATTTGCCATCTTTAGGACTTTAGGGTGAATTATTCCGGCCCCGCCCATTTCAATCCAGCCAGCACCCTTACAGAGAGGGCAACCAACACCATGGCAAGCGAAACACTGCATGTCAGGACCAACGCCTGGTTCAACTTCAGGATAATACTTACTTCTAAATCTAATAATTACTTCAGGACCATAAAGAGTTTTAAACAGTAAATTCAAAGTACCGAATAGGTCTTTAAGAGTAATGTTTTTATCGACTACTACCCCTTGATATTGGTGAAGAATAAAATGATTTGATTTGTTGACCTTTTCGTTGCGGTAACAGCAACCCGGTGCTACCACCTTAAAGGGTGGTTTTTGTTCGTAAAGTAATCTAGCTTCGATTGAGGAAGTTTGGGTTCTAAGTAAAATTTCTGGTTCTTGAAGATAAATAGTATCTTGAAGATCACGGGCAGGATGATTTTGGGGAACATTGAGTCTTTCGAAACAGAATTCATCGGTTTCAATCTCCGGACCGTCATAGATAGAAAAGCCTAACGATCGGAATAAATTATTGAGCTGATTTTCAGTTTGAGTTAGAGGATGCAGATGGCCAAGTTTGGCTGAAGAAAATTTTAATAGAGATGTCCGCCGGCTGGCAGGCGTCTCTATTTTTTTATTAGCGAAAGCAGTTTCAATTTCTTTTTTGAGTTTATTTAACTCGATGCGTTTTTCTACCGGAAGATTTTTGACATCAGCCAAAAGTCGATTAAGAACTCCGCGACGGCCTAGCAATTTAATTTTTAGTTTCTCTAGTTCGTCTGCCTCGGTACATTCGGCAATCTTTTTTAAGTAATCTTCCACTCTTTATTTTAACGAATCGACAATGGTTTTAAAAGTTTGGTGATCACGAATGGCAATTTCTGAAAGCATTTTTCGGTTAAGCTCAATTTTATTATTTTTAAGTTTTTTAATGAATTGAGAGTAAGAGAGACCAAAGGGCCTAATTGCCGCATTTAATCTGACAATCCACAGTTGTCTCATATCTCTTCGGCGCAGCCTTCGGCCGATAAAGGTATAACGGCCGGCGTGCATTACTGCCTCATGGGCCGCCTTATAACGCTTATGGCGGGTCATCCAAAAACCTTTAGCTTTTTTCAAAACCTTTTTATGGTGTTGACGTCTGGTAAAACCAGTCTTTACTCGCATAGTTTTATTTTTTAATTACTAATTATTTTCCTAACAATTTTCTAATTTTAACAGCCATCCGGCCGGTAACTCGTTTTTTACCCTTCAATCGTCGTAATTGCTTTTTAGATTTATGCCGGCGAAGATGACGGCGAAAACTGGCCGTTCGTAAAACCCGGCCATTTTTAGTCACCTCAAAACGACTGCTAATTGATTTTTTAGTTTTTAATTTTTGTTTTTTTCCCATAAAATACACTAAACAATTTTTTACCTAAAAGTTTGGCTTCCCCTTCAGGAGCCGCAATATCGGCCAAATCGGCTTTAAATTTATCAATTAATTGATGACCGAATTCCTGATGGGTTATCTGCCGCCCTTGGAATTTTATATTTAATTTGACTTTATTTCCAGTAGCTAAAAATTTCTTAGCTCGCTTGACCCGATCTTCATAATCCTTTTGGCCAATAAATGGCGTCATTTGAATTTCTTTTAGCTCCCCTCCCCGACTGCCTTTTTTCCCCGCCTTGGCTTTTTTGGCTTCCTGATATTTAAATTTATTAAAGTTAATTAGTTTGACTACTGGTGGGACAGACTTGGGGGCGATTTCGACTAAATCGAGACCGGTTTCAAAAGAGTGTTGGCGGGCTTCAGCCAACGACATAACTCCGATTTGTTTTGCACTTTCATCAATCAAACGAACAGTCGGAGCAGTAATTTGTTGGTTAATCCGGTAATATTGATGCATTTTTTTATTTTATCAGATTTAAACTGCGTTGCTCGACTTGCTTTTTAACGGCCGCTAAAAAGTCATCTAGAGGCATGTTTTTTAAATCTTGGCCATCCCGCTGGCGAACAGCTACCAGATTATTGGAACTATCTGCTTCCCGGGAACCAACTATTAATTGGTAAGGGATTTTTTGGCCGCTGGAGCGGCGAATTTTATTTTGCATCGTTTCCGACCTATCATCAACTTCAGACCGGATTTGGTTGTCTTTTAAAATTATACCAATCTTATTGGCATAATTTAGCTGTTGATCAGTGATAGGAATAATTTTTACCTGGACTGGTGCCAGCCAGACTGGAAAATTGCCGCCGAAATGCTCCAATAAAATCATCATAAATCTTTCTGGTGAACCAATCATGGCCCGGTGAATCATAACCGGCCGTTTTTTCTGACCGTTAATATCGGTATATTCTAAATTAAATCTTTCAGGCATAACATAATCAATTTGAATGGTGGATAACTGCCAATCCCGATTTAAAGCATCAGTGGCTATTAAATCCATTTTTGGCGCATAAAAACTAGCTTCACCCGGACCTTCAAAATAATCAATTTGATTTCGTTTTAAAATTTCCCGGCTCCATTTTTCTAATTTATCCCAAGTTTGACTACTCCCCAAAAAATTTTTTGAGTGTTTAGAATCACGGGTTGATAGGCGATATTTATATTTAAATCCAAAAGTGGCCATAATTTCTTTAATCATCGCCAGCATAGTGTCGATTTCGGCATCGACCTGATCTTCTCGGCAGAAAACATGACAATCATCTTGGGAGAAAGAACGGGTTCGGGCTAAGCCGCTGATTTCTCCGGGTTTCTCATCCCGATAAAGCATGGCAAAATCAGTGTATCTTAAGGGTAAATCCCTGTAGCTTCTTGATTGGCTGGCATAAATTTGAGTGTGCTGTGGGCAATTCATTGGTTTAAGATAAAATTTTTCCCGACCGTAATTAGAGGTAACTAAAAACATATTATCTTTATATTTGTCCAAATGACCGGAGATTTTAAATAGTTTAGCCTTGGCAATTTGAGGGGTCCAAACCTGAGTATAGCCTTTGGCCGACTGAAGTGATTCAACATAATTGTTAAGAGTTCGGCGAATAAATGCTCCTTTGGGCGTATACAAAGGCAAACCACTGCCGATTAAATCGGAAAAGGTAAACAGGTCTAATTCCTGTCCCAAACGGCGGTGGTCTCGTTTTTCGGCTTCTTCCAGATTTTTTAAATATTTATCTAAATCATCTTGATTAGCAAAAGCCGTTCCATAAATTCGGGTCAGCATTTTGTTTTTTTCATTACCGTGCCAATAAGCGCCGGCGACGGAAAGAAGTTTAAAAGCTTTAATTTCACCGGTCGAGTCGGCATGCGGGCCGGAGCATAAGTCAACAAATTCTTCGCCGGTTTTATAAATAATCGGCTGGTTGATATTAGCCAGCCATTCTAATTTATAAGGATTGTTTTTAAATAACTGCTCAGCTTGACTGTGGCTAATTTCTTGCCGAACTATCGGTAAATTTTCTTTGATAATTTTGGCCATCTCTGTCTCAATTTCAGCGAAATTTTCTTCGGAGATTTGAAAATCGGCCAGTGGTTCGAAGTCAAAATAGAAACCGGTGTCGGTAGCTGGTCCCATGGCCATTAAAAACTTACCCGGATAAAGTTTCATCATTGCTTGGGTCAGAACATGTTCACAGGAATGACGAATTTTTTGTAGATAATCGGCTGTGACTGGCATAATCTATTGTATCAGTTTTAATCACCCTTCAGTAAACCATGCCGTTTTAAAATTGCCTCCATTTGTTTTTCGGTAATGGTATTGCCATATTGAGAAATTTCAAACGCAGTTAAGACAAGGTTTTGTTCATCATCCTGCTTTTTATGGTTGTCTTCGCCGGATTTCTTCTTGTTGATATTAAAAAAAATTTTTCTTTCTGGACTGTTGCCAGCCATATACAATTATAGCAAAATCTTATTTGAAAAACAATTTTTACAGCTACTGCTATAATATTTAATTATATCACAAAAAGGGAATTTTGTCAAATTTAATTCATAAATCAAGGAAAAAAAATCTTAAACGCTGAAACTTCAGCAGGCGGGGCTTCGCCCCGCCTGCTGTCTCATCCGCTTCGCTCGCCCGCCCTTCGGGCGGCTCGTTTTTTTAGAAATTTTAAATAATTTTAAAAAATTGAAGAAAAATGAAGATTGTAATATATTTTAAATATGTAAATTTCTACATTGCCGGAATAAAGAAAGTAATAAAAAATTATCGCGATTTACTATGACTAAATCAATTATACAAAAAATAGTTTTAGCCGCAGTGATGGTAAACAATAATAAAATATTGATTCTTCAAAGAAATAAAAATGAAGATATTTTTCCAAATATGTGGGAACTTCCTAGCGGGAAAAGAGAACTCCTGGAAACTTCTGAAAATGCTTTGCTTAGAGAAGTAAAAGAAGAAACAGGATTAAATGTAAAAATTATTATGCCCTTTTTTGTTTTTGATTATCAAATTGAAAAACCTGAAGAAATTCGAGATTCTACTCAGATAAATTTTTTAGTAAAACCAATTAATGACTGTAAAGTAAAAATAAGCTCTGAACATCAAAATTTCGCTTGGATTGGTGAAGACGAGATTGATAAACATAAACTATCACGAGCCACAAAGAAAGTTATTAAAAAATCTTTCGAACTAATCCACAGGTTAGGAAAAAAGTAAAATTCAGTTTTTTCTAAAAAATCAGAGTTCGTATCCAAAATCACGAGTGAGTCTAAGAGGATTTGAACCTCTGACCTCTTCGATGTCAACGAAGCGCTCTGACCAACTGAGCTATAGACTCAAAGAAGATGCTCAATTATAGCAGAAAAAACACACTGGGCTGAGGGGTTTTTAGTTGGCGCTGCGGGCGGCGGCATGCTCGTTGCTCATCAGATATTGAGTTCCGCCCTTTTTGCTCGTGGCCGTATTCCAAAAGAGGTTCTTTTTTCTTTTCTTGCAATTAAAACATTCCAACCAGTTGCCGGCTTCGGCGATATCTTTTCTTAATTCAATAATAATTTGGCGTAGCCGCTGGAGAAAACTAACCTGATATTGATTAGATTCAAAAATATTAGCTTCGGCGGCTTGAGCCACTTCATGATCAACTTCTTCAGTGACGTTTTTCAGAGTTTTGATTTCTGACTGAAGAGCCTCAATTTCCTTTTTGGTTTCTATTTGCTTTCGATCATAAACCAACTGTTGTTCTTTCTGAAGTTGTTGTAAGAAATATTTGATGAATTCTTTTTCTCGGTTTATTTCAGTCTGTTTATTAGCATTACCATCCTTAAGAATCTCATTGTTAGATTCGTTGACCCACGTCTTTTTTTGATTGGATTTAAATAAAACCCCGCCAGCCATAAGAGGATTATACCACATTATGGGTTATTTGAGGTTTTTAAGGTAGTCAAGTACTTTTTGCTGTCGCATAAGGTAAAAAGTTAGGTTGATATTTTGAGCCAGCTGAGGGTTAACCTCAAGAGTTTTTCTGATTTCTTCAGTAGTAACTTCTAATTTCTGATCGGCAGCAATTTTGTCGATAATAAGGTTAATTTTCCAATCCTTTTCCTGTTCTTTAAGCCTTTCCGGCAGAAGAATAACGGCGTGTTTAATGAGAAGATCGAATATTTGGTCGATTTTTCTTTCTCCGTCCAGTTTTTTGATTTCTTCAAAAGCAACGGCATCGATTTTAACCTCGGGCAGTTCACAGGAACGATATTCAACTTCCCAATTATGGTCATAGTCAAGAGGAGAGGTGGTAATTTTTACTTCCGGATCAATAATAGGATGAAGATCATTTTTTTTGATTTCATCGGCATAATTTTCAGTTAAAACAGTTTGAATTACTTTTTCCAATAAAGTTTGAGGATTGACTTTTTGTTCAACCACTTCAATTGGGGCCTTACCCGGCCGGAAGCCTTCGGTTTTAAAGGTCGATTGAATTTTAACTAAAGCCTGCTGGCGGGCGGCTTTAATTTTATCTTGGGAAATAGTAGCTTTAAGAAGAAAAGATTTGTCCTCAAGTTTTTCTAAATTTGGGTTTGTTTTCATCAGTAGGCTTATGATAACATACATTTACTAAATGGAAACGAAACTAAATTTTATCAGCCATCGGATTTTTAAAGGAGTTTTGGGATTGGTAGTGATTGTTATGATTGGATACGGATTTAAATTGACCCGTTTTAATTCAATAGATAAAAAACATTTCAATATGAGCGATTTATCGGGTAGGGTTCAGATAGCGATGGCTGAACAGCCGGCTATAGCTTCCGATAAGAAAATTTATGATCAGGTAATTGGGGTGGACGCCAGGCCGCTGATTATTGAAAAATATTTAGAAAAATATCATTCTCCCCTTCTCCCTTATGCCGATTTGATCTTTAATTTATCCCAAACTTACGGCTTTGAGTATTATTGGATTGTGGCCATTGCCCAACAAGAGTCAAATTTGTGTAAGAAGGCGCCGGAGAATAGTTTTAATTGCTGGGGTTATGGTATTCATCAGGCCGGAACTTTAAAGTTTGATAATTATGAGATAGCTCTTAAGAGTTTTGCTGAATACCTTAAAAGGGAATATTTTGATAAGGGGTATAATACAGCTGAACTAATAATGGAGAAGTATTGCCCTAATTCTAGCGGTTCTTGGGCCTATGGTGTCAATCAGTTTATTGAAGAAATGGAGTCCGGAAACTTCTAGTTGACTTTCTTATAATATTTTGATATACTCAAAATAGGTCCTGGGGTGGCTCCTCTAAAAAGCAGACTCTGGGATTTTTTTATGCTAAAATTCCTCTTATGACTTTAGTCAGTACCGCCCAGTTTAGAAAAGGAATGTATCTCCTCTTTCAGGATAAGCCCCATATGATTGTGGATATTACCTTTGTTTCTCCAGGAAGAGGATGTGCTTTTTATCGAGTCAAATTCAAGAATTTATTTACCGGACGATTAGTAGAATATACCTACAAATCGGGAGAAAAAGTCGAAGAAGTTTTGGTGGAAACTCGAGAGGCCGAATATTCTTATTTTGATGGTTTAAATTATGTTTTTATTGAACCTCGGACCTTTGAGCAATATTCTATTACGGCCGAAGTAATTGGAGATGACAAGGTTTATCTTAAACCGGGAGCATTGTATCGGATTAAATTTTACGAGGATCAATCAGTAGGCGTTGTTTTACCCAAATCGATTTCAAGTAAGGTCATTAAAACTGAAAATGCCATTAAGGGTAATACGGCAACTAATGCTTTAAAACCGGCACTTTTAGAGTCGGGGTTGAAGATTTTGGTACCTCTTTTTATTAAAGTTGGCGATGAAGTAATGATTAATACCGAGACCGGATCTTACGTTTCCAAATGTTAATTTTCAGTTTTTGGGGATTATTTGGAATTCGGCGGTATCCGATTTGTTTTTGTCGAGGTTTTTGTAGACAGTAACTTGGTGTTCACCGGGTTTAAGGAAGAATTCGTGGGTAGTCCCTTCCATCTCGGCGTCGTTGCGGCCGCAGAAAAAGACGGCATCAGGCCCTCGCTGGCTATCCAGCTTACCGTCAATGTAAATGTCGAAGCGGCCGCCAGTAGTTGAGATGACAAAAATCCGTATCTTTTCGCCCTCTTCTATTTTGAGAGGGGTTTCTGGCTCTTCTTGATGCTTTCCTAGGTCGGCTATTTTAACTTCTAGCTCGGATTGGGCAATTAGATTTTTGGGTTTTAGAGAGTAAACAGTTCCTAGAATCGTCGAAGCTGCTAAAACAGTGGCTACTTCCTTGTTTATTTTCATAAAAAATAAAATTTGCTAATTTGGGGGAGTGAAGGATTATAGCATAGAAGATAAAATTTTCCTAAAGCTGGTAAAATGTAGACATTGAGATCCGCCGGCAGGCAGGTTGAAAATTGAAAATTAACATGCTGTCCCCATAGCTCAGTTGGATAGAGCGTCGGCCTTCTAAGCCGAAGATCACAGGTTCGATTCCTGTTGGGGATACTGAAATTGCGCCTATAGCTCAACGGATAGAGTGCTAGTCTTCGGAACTAGTGATGGGGGTCCGATTCCCTCTAGGCGCACCCAGCCGAAGTGATGGAACTGGTAGACATATACGGCTTAGGACCGTATGGGGCAACCCGTGGGGGTTCAACTCCCTCCTTCGGCACCAAGAGGATTTAGTTCTGTCCGAAAGTGCTGAAAAAGAATATAAAAAATTATTAGCAATTGCTAAAGATCCATTTGACAGTAAAAAACTTATCGGATATTGTTTGAGATCAATGATAAAGAAAAGAGGATTGGGGTTCTAAAAACTGCACATAGACGGAGTTTGTAAGTTTTGAATTTCGAATTCTGCTCAAGCTGAGTTATCTTGAAACACGTTGTCGAGCCGGTCTAAAATTTGATTAATTTGCTCATTGCTGATGTTGTCTTGAGTAGCTACAATTTTTCTATTTTGATCCCTTAAGTAAAAACTAACTGATTTATTTTTGTAAATTTTAGCCGAAAAAATCTTTAATTCACTTTCTTTAGGAAAAAATAAGCCGAAAGTTAGATATTGGCCATCGTCGTCATAATTTACCCACAATTTGCCTTCAATTCCTCCCATACCATCATCAGTGGTAAGTGTTTTTCTAATTTCTTGATCATTTATACATTTGGTGAGTAATTCCGGAATTTTTGTTCCCAAAGATTGGTAAAAATCATTATTGGTAATGTTTTTGTAGCTTGTCCAAGCCTCACACAAAAGATTGGCGGGATCTATAAAGAAGGTGGAGTCATTAACTAAATAACTGCGAATATTATCACGTTTTTGAAGTAGATAAGCCGGTAGCCAACTTTTTGACCAGATATCAGACGATGACGCTGCTTTTTCTCTTTCTTTCGACATATCTTGATTATATCATTTTTTAAAAAGAAAACCGTTAATTCTTTCTTTTAAGTCGGTTTTAGGACGGTAAATAGTGCTGTTAGTTGTTAAAGGGCTGATTTCTATGGGTTTAATTTTTTCCCAGGCAAGATAGTTTTCTTTGAAAGGATTAGTAGAATTTACTTTAAATTTAAAGCTGAAAATTTTTATTTGGCCGGGAAAAACTCGATGATTGTCGGTACAAATTGGCTCAACTTGGATATTGGCACTGGCTTGGGGCTGAAGACAAAATGAAGTTTCACCCCAAATCGATTGGCCGGTATTTTTCAAATAAATTTGACCAGAATATTCTTTTTGAACGAACATGAAAATCGGCAAGTGAATTTTTTGAAATTCGAAATTGGTGATCTGATAGGGCTGATTGGCTGATTTCGGTTCATCTATAAAACATTTGTATTCTGGTAGAAGTTGTTCTTGATTATCCAGCCAAGAAAAATTATTAAAAGGCGGTTGGGGATAATTATAAATAAAAGGGGTTACAGCCTGAACTTTGGGATTTTTAGCATAATCACGGACAATTTTTAGGGTTAAAGCCGCGGCAGCTTGGCAGGTATAGGGCCGCTTGTGCTCCCAACCGGTTTCGGTGATAAAAATGGGAATATGTTGGGGAAAATATTTTAGTTCATAGTTAAAGTCTTTAGGACTGTTTTGGGGGTAATAGTGGCTGGCCAAGCCATCAAATTTACTGAAGTATTCTGGTTTATAATGTTTAATTTCATCGTAGACATTGGCAAAATTTTTATAAGCCGGCATTTTTTCCGGGGCAGCCAGATCTAATCCCGGAGAGAGAATAAAAAAATTGGGATTGAGTGATTTAAATTTATCAACGGCATAAATTGCCAAATCGGTAAAATTTTTAATATCCACTTGTCCACCCCACTCTTGACCATGATTAATTTCATTAAAAAGAATAATATGTTGGGGAGTTGACGGCCAGTTGAGAGAATTGAGGAAGTTGGCGAGATTATCAATATCGGCCCGAGAGGGTCGAAGCCAGACATTATTTTCCATAGTGGTAGCCAGGCGGATTATGGGAATAATGTGGTATTTTCGGCAATTATCGAAAAAATTCTGCCAAGTATAATAATCGAGCTGATCAGTTCTAATAACAATGGTTGCCCAACCCCAATCGCCCCCCGAAGAATTAATAACCGCCTGAGCTGTGGTAAGATCGCTCGGTTGAGTTAAGTGAAGACCGTAAACATTTTTTGCTAAAATAGGATGACAGGAGAGGAAAAAAAGGGCTAAACCCAAAACGCAGTTGAAAAATTTAAAGTTTTTAATCAATTCGTAATTTGTAATTTTTAATTATTAATTATTATAGCGGATGGATAAGGAAGAAATATTACAAGCAAAAATTAAAGCAGTCGAGGAGGAAATTCGTAAGACACCCTACGACAAGTCGACCGAACATCATCATGGGGTTTTAAAGGCCAAACTGGCTAGATTGAGGGATGAGGTGGATAAAGTAGATCAAAGGAAAAGCAGTAAGGGAATTGGTTATGCTCTTAAGCAATCAGGCGATGCTACCGTAGCTTTATTGGGGCCGCCAAGCAGCGGTAAATCTACTTTATTAAATTACCTGACTAAAGCTGAATCCCTAGTTGGGTCGTATGATTTTACTACTTTAACCGTAATTCCCGGAATGTTAGAGTATAAGGGAGTAAAAATTCAATTATTGGATTTACCGGGAATAGACAGCAAAAAGACAGTAAATAAGGGTTTGAAAAAGAAAGTTTTATCAGTGGTCAGAGCCGCTGATTTGGTTATTTTAATGACTGATTATCAGAGGCTAAGTTGGTTGTCAGAAATGGAAGAGGAGCTTTATAGGAATGGTTTTAGGTTGAATTTAATGCCCCCTAAAATAAAAGTCCATCGGACTGGCAAAGGCGGAATCCAGATTATTGATCCTTATAGAAATTTTGATGAGGCAATTATTAAGTCGATAACAGCCGAATTGGGTTTTGATAATGTGATTATTCAAATTGAGGAAAAGTTAACCGATGTTGATGAATTAGTAGACGGATTAGCGGGATCAAGACAATATATGCCCAGCATCAAGCTTGTGAACAAGCTTGATGCAATTAAAAATTACGAATTACGAATTACAAATGGAACAATAGGAATTTCAGCGAAAGAAGGGACGGGAATTGAGGAGTTAAAGGAGGAAATTTGGAAGAAATTAGGATTAATAAGAGTTTATCTTAGAAAGGAAAGATTCGGTAAAGCGGATAGCAAAGAGCCGTTGATTATTAAAAATGACAAAACAATTGCAGGCGTTTGTAGAAGAGTGGCTGGCCAAACAGGCCAGAATTTTAAACGGGCTTGGGTATGGGGACAAAAAGTAAAATTCCCTGGACAGGAAATGTCTTTTTCCTCCCCTGTTTTCGATGAAATGGAAATTTATTTTGGTCAATAGTTGACTAGATTTCTAATTTTAATACTTCTAGATTTTAATTCCGTTTTATTTATTTTAGGATTTTGATCAAAAAGTTTTTGGGCTTCGGTATTAGGTCGAGGTGAAAACCGAAAAGTGTGAATTTTTTTAAAACCTATTTTTCGGCATAAATTGTATGTTTTTTGGAAGTCAGCTTTAGTTTCAGTGGGAAAACCAACGATAATGTCGGTACCAAGGGATAAATTTTTGATTTTTGATTTTAAACTTTCAAAAACGTTAATGATTTTCTTTTGATTATAGGGGCGGCGCATTAATTTTAAAATCCGATTACTACCTGACTGAATGGGAATATGAAGAAATTTGACTATCCTTTTATTATCTAATAGGTTTAAAAACTCGTCATTGAAACAATTGAGGGGAATAGAACCAAAACTGATCAGTTTTATTTTAGTCTCTTCAATAATTTTTTTAACCAAATCAGTTAAACCATATTGATATTGGGCTAAATTAACTCCCGTAATAATAATTTCGTTATATTCCGCCTCAATTTTTTTGATAGTTGCTACTGCAGTTGATGGAGCGAGCGACCATAAATGCGGCCGTTTTTGAGGGACAATACAGTAAGAGCATTTTTGAGTACAACCAGACTGAACCCTGAGAAGATATCTTTTATGCGGCGTATATTTATCTCCTATCTTTGGTGAATAATAACCATTGGTATTAGTCAATATATTATCCTTTAGTATATTGTCGATTGTCAATATGTTTTGAATCTTATTTAAATTAGCACAACCAGTGGCAATAATTAATGATTGGGGATATTGTTTTTGAAGAACCCGAATTTTAGTCAACGATTCATTTTCTCCTTTTCGGGTAACAGCACAAGTGTTGATTAAAATAATTTGAGGGTTATCAACTAAAGATGGGGTAAAACCATAATTGATAAAAAATTGAGATAACTGATTGATTTCAGCGGCGTTAACCCGGCAGCCAAAATTGAAAACCCGGAAAGTCTTGGGTGAAGAAGATTTTAATAGTTTGATTAAACTTCTTTGGGAGTTAATTTTCATTGGCGCGGATGTTTCCGAATGAAGTCTTTAATATATTCCATAATGCCGATGGTTGTTTGCCAGCCCAGTTCCTGACGGGCTTTATCCGGTGCTTCTCCCGATTCTAATCTGCCCGGATAACCATCGATAAAGTGAATTGGACCGCCGAAAGCTTCGGCAATTTCAATAATGGAGTATCCCTTGGTGTTGCCCAGGGTGTAACCGTCGCCTTGACCTTTTTCTCCAACTAAAATAATCCCCTTGGCTAAATCCTTAACATAGGTGAAATTTCGCTTTTGAGTACCCGGTTTAATTACGGGGAGTTCTTGGTTGTGTAAGTAGGCTTGTTCAAATTTAGCGATGAGAGTGGCATATTTTCCGACTCCATTTTCTCTTGGGCCGAAGGCATTATAGAAGTAGCAAATAGCATGAGGAAGTTGGTACCAGCGGCCATAGTCATTAATTAAATCGACATTAACAGCCTTGGTGAAAGAATAAGGATTTTGGTGACGGCCATCGCCTTCGATAGCGAATTTGGTGCTGGAAGCGGCGTAAACCAATTTACCCACTTTTCTTTTTCGGCAGAATTCGGCCACGGCAAAAGTGCCAATAATATTCATGTCATAGACTTTTTCTACCTCGTTAAAAGATGGAGTCGTCCGGGCATATTCACCCAAATGATAAATTATGTCCGGTGTTTCAGGAATTAATTTATCAATATTTTTGGTATGGCCCCGGCGGTATTCGGCTCCACGAATATGATTATGAATACTGCCGTTAAAATAATTATCGAGGGAGATTACTTTGTTGTTTGGGTCTTTGACTAATTCTTCGATGACATGTGAACCAACATGACCAGCGCCCCCTGTTACTAAGATAGTTTTCATGAACTATTATATCAAATTAACAACCCAGCCACTCCCGTTTTAATTGTAGAAAAGTGCCATTCTTAAGCGCTTTTCTAATTTGATTTTGAAGGTTGATCATAAAAGATAAATTGTGGTAGGTAAGAAGACGATAAGATAATAATTCCTGAGCTTTAAAGAGATGATGGATATAGGCCCGACTGTAATTTTGGCAAACGTAACAGTGACAATCGGGGTCGAGCGGGGCAGAGTCACTTTTTAATCTTAAATTTGAAATTTTAAATTTGAAACCCGCCTGTCGGCTAAGAGCGTAGCCGGCGCGACCGAGTCTGGTAGGCAGGGTGCAATCCATCGAAGTGATCCCTTGGCCGAAAAAATGAAACAGATCATCAATCTCCCCCACTCCCAGGAGATGGATTGGTTTTTTGGTTTTTAAAATAGTTGGTAAAATCCAATCCACCACTTGACGCATTTTTTCCTTAGATTCACCGACTGAAATACCGCCAATGGCAATTCCGTCAAAATTCTGATCACAGATAAATTTGGCCGATTCTTGCCTTAAATCTTTAAAACAGCCACCTTGAATTACACCGTATAGTTTCAAGTTTTGATGTAATTTTCGGTTGAGTTTTTGGTGTTCGGCTAGAGAGCGTAGGGCCCAGCGATGAGTTCGGCCTAAGGCTTCCCGAACATCTTCCTTTTTGGCTGGGTAAGGAGCACAATCGTCGAAGGCAACCAGGTAGTCAGCGGCTAAATTATGTTGAATTTGGATTGATTTTTCCGGAGTAAAAAAATGTTTTGACCCATCAATATGGGAAGTAAATTCTACCCCATTATCAGAAATTTTAGATAATTTACCAATAATGCCTCTTTCTTGGTTGAGAGAAAAAACTTGAAAACCGCCGGAGTCTGTAATAATTTTACCGTTCCAGTGGGTAAATTTGTGGAGGCCACCGAGACGGCGGATAACTTGATCACCCGGCCGGAGATAAAGGTGATAAGTGTTACAGAAGAAGATTTCGACACCAATCGTTTTTAAATCCTCAGAAGTGAGGGATTTAACTGTCGCTTGGGTACCAACGGGAATGAAAGTCGGTTGAGAGAGCATATGTGGAGCTGGATACCGTAATTGGTTCGGATCTATTTAGCCTGGTGGACTATATCACACCGACTCGCCAACTACAGTTTCACACTCTTAAAGAACATTAAGATGTTGATTCTTTTGCTGTTAATCAATAACTCTGCACGTATTTTACTTTATTCGTTTTGTGTTGTACAAGATTGTTGCTATACATTTCTGTCTCTTCTGATTTTCATGCTTCTCGAGACCGATTTATTTATTATAAGAAATTGCTTTACCTATCCAAAAGTAATTACTTTCAAGCCAAAAGAAAAGCTCGATAGTTTCATTACAGAAGACTAAATTGAAAATAGAATTCCCTTAACTTGTCTTTTACCTGCAGTTCTTGCGCCTCCCCCAAATTCTACATAATGGTCCCCCGTGGCGGATTTCACGACATTAACTTCAACCGATTCTATTTGCCCAGGTATATTTTTAACCCTAAACTTTTCCAGCAACATATCCGCCGATGTCCCTCCAGTTGTTATTGCCGCATCGGAAACAAACACAAACAGATTTGCATGAGGGAATCTCTGTTTGATTGCCCGGTGCTTCTTTAACACAGCATCTATTTGATTTTCTAGTATTAATGGAGTGTTCATACCATATATTTTGTCAAGGACAAAAGCCATTCCTTGTGAGCCATCAGCTCTAGTAATTGGTTCAACAAAAACTAATTCATCAGAAATACTCCCTTGTCTTTGCGTCTCTGATTGACTATATAGATAAAACTTATTTAGATCTCCAAATGTTAAATTAGTATCATTATGACAGCCCTCTCTTGTACAAGATAAACATTTACGTATATTTTCAATAATCGTGTTTAAATTGTCTGTAGTAGTACTGGTAATGGCCTGTTGAGTAGTCTGCGCATTAATAATTTTATCTATTTGGTTTAATTCATCATTTAATAAAGGACTCGCTGTTGTTGTACTCCCTTGCTTTAAACCACCAACTTTATTTTTAATTTGACTATAGATGCTTTCTAGTTTAACAACCTGTTCACGAATTCTAGAGATATACTCTGTAATCATGGTCTTTTCCTCGGGTCTGAGTTCATCTTCGCGTTTGACAACTAAATTATCTAAATAGCTTAAATCTTGAGACAAAGCCATTGCGCCAGATGTTGGTCTAAAGTCTTCACCCAATCTTTTAAATATTTCAATCACTTCATTGGATGGTTCGAGTAAACTCTTTAGGGATTGGATTTCTGGTTCTGCTTTTGTTTCTTCAACAAAGCTCATCAGATTGACAACCATTGAAAGCGGTTTTATACCGTCTTGAAAATGTTTCTTTAACACTTGTGGAGTCATTTCCAAGCCATTCTCTTGCATTATTTGGGAGATACGAGCTTGTATTTTTCCTTCTTCCTCTGTAAATTGAGCTGCTTTTGCTGGATTCATGAGCTGTTGATACATTCTTGCAACAACTGAACCAATTCGTTTGTTGCCATAATCTAGCAATAACCTCATCCGTTGTTTATCTAAAGGATCAGTGTAGAGATCTAAGTTTTCCAAACCTCGAAGATTAAGAATAATGTTTGTCAGCTTAACGTCAATCGTTTCAATATTCCCTACAACAACATTCGAGGTTTCTTGCTGCATTAACTTTAATAACTCTGGCATTTCTTCCGGTTGTAGTCCAAGGTTTTTGGCAGTTAGGGGATTAAGCCTCTGTCTTTCCTGAAGGAACCGCTTAATGTATTCACTTTTCTCCGGAACCAAAAGCTCATCTGGATTTATCTCAACGCCTTTCCTATAATCGTTCCACCTGTTATTAATCATCATTGATAAATAAAATCCAAGAATAGTCTCTTTTTCTGGGGTTCTAGCGTTAAGATTAGCTAAATACGTTGATATATTTGTAAATGAACGTATATATTCAGGAGTAAAGCTTTCCGGTATCTTAATAATTCCAAATCGCTCTTTAAATAGACTAGTTATTTCACCTCGCAACTTTGTTTTTTGCGCATCAAAAGCTTCTTTACCAGTGTCGAATACGTCTGCAAAATTACGAATATCCCGTCGCATATCTATTAATTGATCTTTTCCAAACGACTTTGCGCCTTTTTTATTTTTTCTTTCCATCAGAACCAACTTCGTTCTATATAGCGGATATATATCGCTCATAAACTCTTTTAGTTGGGCCGGTGAAAGTTTTCCAAACAAACTAAGGTAATCCGAGAATATACTGGGCGCTGCATTTATAATGTCGCGGGAGATATTATAAAAATCAGTTTTATCTTCGTTCGACCACTTCTCTCTAGCAAACCTTTCTTCCATTGAAATTAAACCTTGGCTAATCTCAAGTTTTGTTCGCTCAGCAGTAGTTTCTCTAGTAAATACTCGATTTACACTATTAATTAATGTGTTCAACGAATTTATTTGACTTAAAGGTCCTGCGCCGCCGCAATAATTGATAAATTCGGACATTAGGTTTAGTGAGAGGGGAATTTCACCTGGCTTGCCTGATTTTAAATAAGTTACCCACTGATCTCTTAAACCACTTAGACAGGCATCTCTTATTTTTGGGTCATTAAATAAGGCATTTATCTTTTCAGTCGAATATGGGGAAAGTTTTGGTAATCCGTATATTTCGGAATTTGATCTAACAAAACCCATTAACAATTGCTGCCAATTCAATTGACTGAGTTCTACCGTCTGCCCCGAAGCTAAAACTCTATCAATTTGTTCCAGTTGGCCAGGAACAATTCTGGCCAATAAATCAGTTAATTGTAAATCTTTACCGCTTTGAAGAGTTCTAATTCTCTCACCAATTTTCATTTCCAAATCTTGGTCAAGTGTAAAAAGATTTCCCCTTCTTACCTGTTGTAAAAATAACACGCCATCATTTGTTTCAAGGAACAATTTAGGATAGGCAACCGCTATTTCAAAGTTTTTATCGTCTAAGATATCTTCTCCCAGCAATGCCGGTAATTCAAGAGCGCGCTCCTGAGTTATTTTCTGGTCTGCAATTAATTGCACTATATGCTGGAGCTGAGAACTCTGATTCCTGTATTCAACAGTAAGTTTACGAAAGAAATTTAGATTCTCATCAGTTTCGAGGAATAGTTTGGGATTATCTACTGCGAGATAAAAAGACGGACTACTCAGGACGTCGGTTGCTATAACTGGTAACTGCAATGCTCTTTCATGCGAAATCTTTCCATTTCCTACCAAGGTTACAATTGAATCTAGTTGTTTTTCTTGTTCAGGGTATGCAGCAACCACCTCTTTAAAGAAGGTAACACTTCGATTCCCTTCAAATTGCTTACAAAATTCGTTCAATAAAGTACTATCCCTAACTAGAGCTGGAACTGTTTTATATGCATTCAAAAAGGCGGGTAAATCAGTAATAGGAATTGACGGATCTTTTAACCTTCTTAAAACTGGATCACTAATTAAATAATTTAACGCAACAAAATCAGATTTATTCTCTAACACAAGCTTGGAAACAGTATCAAACCTCTTTATTACCTCAAGTTTTTGTGAATCAACCGGCCCACCTTCTGTTTGAAGCAAGGAAAGAAGATTATCCCTGAGTCCATCATTAAAATAATGGTCACTTATGTAAGATGTTTTATAGTCACTTTCCTTGTACTGAAGCCATGTTTTTTCAGAAGTACTTCTCAAAAAAGTAATGGCTTGGACTATAGAATTTTGTTCTTGCTCATTTATCACTCCGCGCTTCGCTAAAATATTAACAATGGCGTCATTTTGTAAAGACAGAGTGGCTAGTGTTGTAAGTCTTTTATCGATATTTTTGTCCTCAAACAGTGATGCCGCGACATCTGCAGCAACGCGTTTAATATCAGGATGGGTAGCATATTCTCGATAGTTCCAGTTTTCTAAGGTCTCTCTAGCAGTTTTCAAAGATGGATGTGTTTTTTCTGCCTTATCTAAAAGCTGCCGCCACTCAGGTCTTTTACTTAAGTTATCTAATGTCCAATTTGCATGTACTGTTCGATAATTTAAATTATCAGCAGCAGCCAGTACAACTAAATTTCTGATAGCATCAGGAGTAGGGTAGTAATAGAGCATATCAATATCTTCACCATCGGTATCAGACAGCGATTTATCCATAACCGTCGCATACATCTCGACGTCCCTTTGGCGAATACTTTCACCAAAAAGTTCTTTTGCTGATTTTGAAGATTTCAATGCATTCCACCAATTCATGTCTTCATAAGGAGACAAACCACCATCCCCTTTAAATTTACCCAACAGTCTGGTATTAAAAGAGTGCTCATCACTTTGCCATCCATCGGCAGGTTCTATTGCTTTATCAAATATTGAAGAAAATCTGTTCCCCTGCTCATATCTGTTGTTAAACCACTGATCTGCTGCCTCTTTAATCGGACGAATCTCAGCTGCCGCCATATTTACTACAAAACCTTGCACAATTTGTTCATCACCACCCCTCAAGAGAGTGTCACAAGCGTTTTTAGCATCGTAGAACCCGGTATTGTAATCAAAAAACTTATCAAGTTCTTGTCGATAAACTTGTCTTTGTTCTTCGGGGTCATTTCGATGATTTATATATGTTCTTAAGGCTGAATAAAACTCCGCCTTTCTTTTATCTGGATATTTTTTCTCTTCAGCTATCCTCTCAACCTGTGGGGCTATAACTTGTTTTATATAAGCATCTTTAATTTCTGCAGTTGTTACGCCGTTTTCTTGAATTTCATGGGCAAGTTTTTCGTATTCAACTCGAACAGCTTGAATCTCCTTGCCAATCTCTTCCAGCAGAAGTTCTTGTTGTTTGAGACGAACAATAGATTCTCCTTGGGATAATTGGTCCACTATTTGTTGTTTTGCCTCAATTTTTGAATGTAAGTCATTCAATTGAGCTTCCAGAACCACTTTTTGACTAATTAACCGTCTTCTCTCAAAAGCTGCAGGAATTTTTTTCAAACCTCTTGCTTGGTTTAACGCCTCAAGTTTCTTATCGATTTCACGCTTAGCAAAATAGGGACGCATTGAAGTTTCGTTCAATTCTTCTTGATCGGCAGCTGCCTTACTTCTAACTTGTTCAGAAACTGCTAAAACTTCACGGCTTTTTGACAAAAACTCGGCTGGTGAAATTGACTCGTCCTTAACTAACGCTTCAAGCTGAGCCCCTGCATCATTAGCATTGATTTGCGGGGTTTCTACACTTATCGATTGATCACTTAATAATCCTAATGCTTTTTCAGAGTGAGCATGTGCACTTGCACGAATTTCAGCCATCCTAGCTATAAGAGGGTTGGGTTTTTCTACTTGTGGCTCTGGTTGAGCCACTATAATTGGTTTCTCAGTTATTTGGGGAACTTCGCCTACGCCAGTAGGCATGAATTCGCTTGTACCACCTTCCATATTATTTTCTCCAAAAAGACATGATTTAGATTAATGATCCTAAATTAAGTATACAAAATTACAGGTCTTTTACAAATTAGGAAGCTATTATTTTCCCTAAGATTGGTATTTTCCTTGCCCTAATTCTTTGAAGTTGTAATAGTTGGTTTTGTTTATTGCCAATAAAACTTCACCATCTCGAGTCAAAAAAAACCAAAGTAGTTTGGCGAAGTGGTTATTGAAGTCATTCTATCTATTTGTAGTGACTTCTGTCATTTGTGGAGCGGGGTACGGGAGTTGAACCCGTCTCTCAACCTTGGAAGGGTGGCGTTAAACCGCTTAACTAACCCCGCAGCTTTGCTATAATATCATGGTTAGCCGGGGTGGTGGAATGGTATACACGCAAGACTTAAAATCTTGTGGCCCACAAGGCCGTGCGGGTTCAACTCCCGCCCTCGGCACAATGAATCGCGGAGCGATTCAAATTTAAAATTTGAAATTCAAAATTTTGGATTGAAAATTTGTTGGCGGGGATTGGCGCAATTGGCTAGCGCGTCCGCTTTGGGTGCGGAAGGTTGTAGGTTCGAATCCTATATCCCCGACTTGAAAACTATGAAAACCAAAACGGTCTTAACTGTCGGTGTTTGGGACTTGTTTCATCAAGGACATTTGGATTTCTTAAATGGGATTAAGAAAAAATACCCTGGTTGTAAGTTAATCGTTGGAGTTTTGTCCGATAGATCGGTAAAAATTAAAAAAGGTAGAAATCGGCCTATAATTGGGGAAAAAGAAAGATTGACTATCGTCCAAAATATTAAGGCTGTTGATGAGGCATTTTTATGTAAATTTTTTAAAAATAAAGAAGATAGTATTCAATATGAGTTGAATCGGTTAAAACCGGATGTGGTGGAATGGGGTGGTAAAAAGTTTTCGGGTTGGTCGACGACGCGAATAATTGGTAAAATAAAGAAAATTAGTTAGCCAAGGTGTTGAAATTGGTATACAAGCGTCGCTCAGAACGGCGTGGAGAAATCCGTGCGGGTTCGACTCCCGCCCTTGGCACCACGAATCGTGGAGCGATTAAAATTTAAAATTTGAAATTCGAAATTTTTAATTAGAAAATAGTAGAAAATAGATAAATAAAGATTAGGAAATAGAAGTCAAAAATTTTTGTTATAATAGGTGGCAATTTAGCCGAAGTAGCCAAGGTGGTCACGGCACTGGTCTGAAAAACCTGGGATGTTGGTTCGATTCCAACCTTCGGCACTTGCGAGAATAGTTCAGTTGGTAGAATGTCTCCTTGCCAAGGAGAAGGTCGCGGGTTCGAGTCCCGTTTCTCGCTCCTATTCGACAGAGGGTTTGTCTTTTTGGGCAACTTTAAATTTGGGTCTGTGGCTCAGTTGGTTAGAGCGCTCGGTTTACATCCGAAAGGTCGGAGGTTCAACTCCTCCCAGACCCACCCAGAAATAATTTTTAATTTTAAATTAAGAATTAAAAATTAATTTTTAGCCGACGTGGTGGAACTGGTATACACGTACGCTTGAGGTGCGTATGCCGCAAGGTGTGGGGGTTCAACTCCCTCCGTCGGCACA
>ERZ795052.2339-NODE-2339-length-23259-cov-5.619764_pt1 | contig 23259 bp, 17 predicted proteins | sample MGYA00375136_ERZ795052 | MGnify/ENA primary metagenome ERZ795052 (study PRJEB30181, sample SAMN05720156) | activated sludge metagenome | isolation source: Anaerobic digester | place: Japan | collected 2015-05-26 ... | reverse complement strand
ATAAAATTCAACCCCGATCCCTTCTATAATCTTGATGGTACCAATAACAAGGTTCCTCTTTTCCCGAAAACTGCAGGTACCAGTGCCCCCAGCTCAATTGCAGGCATTGACAGAAACTTCAAAATGCCGCAGGTATGGAGAACAAGCCTTGCTGCCGATATAAAGCTTCCGCTCGACATGACCCTGACACTCGAAGGGATGTACACAAAGGATATCAACGCAATTGTACAGAGAAATATCAATATGCCTACACCCTACGGTGCAACGCCGTATAACGGCCCCGACAAACGACCAGTATGGACAACCGCTGGAAGAAAGATTTATTCGAATCTTTCCGAGGCAATGCTGCTTACAAATACCGATAAGGGTTATAGCTGGACTTTCACTGCTCAGCTGAATTTCCCGATAGTAAAGAACTTTAACGGTATGTTCGCCTATACTGCATCAATGGCGAAGGATATTTCCGGCAACCCTGGCTCTCAGGCAGCTTCGGCATGGTCGAACAACCTTTCGGTCAGGGGCCAGAACAACCTCGACCTTAGCTATTCGCAGTACCTGACACCTCACAGGCTTGTCGGATCACTCAGCTACAAGATAGAATACCTTAATCACGCTGCAACAACCATCTCAGTATTCTATTCAGGCTATATTGACGGTAACTTCTCATACAGGTACTCGAACGACTTCAATAATGACGGTATAAATGCAGACCTTATATATATACCGAAAGACCAGAGCGAGATTACTTTCGAAGACTTCATCGTCAGCGGCAACGTTAAGTACACCGCCGCTCAGCAGGCAGAGGCTTTCTGGAATTATGTTGCACAGGACAAGTACCTGAGTAAGCATCTGGGCCAGTACGCAGAGAGAAACGGCGCTTTCTTCCCCTGGTATCACAGATTCGATGTTAAAATACTCCAGGATCTCTTTGTCAACGTGGGAGGAAAAAGGAATTCACTGCAGGTAACAGCTGATATTCTTAACTTCGGCAACCTGCTCAACCCCAACTGGGGGATCCGCAAACGTCTGACACTCAGCAACGGTTCAATCCTTTCTTCCAGGATTGTATCAAACACTCCCGTGTTTAAGATAGTGGAAGCAGGAGGCGCACTCCCGACCAAGACATTTGACAATGTCAATACAACATCAAGCACCTGGGGTTTACAGATTGGTCTGAGATATACCTTTAATTAATATGGAATATTAACTCTTTTGCAGGGGGCATGCGTACATGCCCCCTGTTTTTTCTGATATGCTTTGTTAATCGGCATCTGTGGACGGCGGTAATCGTAGATTCCCATCTTTCCGGATGTACAATGGCGGTTAATAACTATCTAAACAAATGTTAATAATCAAATTTTTTTTGTCTTGCAAAAAGTACCATGCTTGTCTATTTTAGCAAATACCCGCTCGTTAAACCGGTGGTCGTTTAACTAAATCATATTCAGGAAATAATATAAAACGATTTTAAGGTATGGAAGAACTTTTTGTCCGTGAACCGGAGGTGTCGGAAGAAAAAAAATCTGTCGGTGCAGCAGAGAAGAAAGAAGGAAAGAAGAATCAGAACAAGCCTGCTGAAACTGAGGGTAAAAAAAACAGCCAGCGGACGGTTTATTCCAACGAAGAGGTCTTCCAGGCAAGCTGCCTTTACTTTGGAGGCGATGAGCTTGCAGCAAGAGTCTGGACCAACAAGTATGCACTGAAAGATTCGTTCGGTAATCTCTATGAGAAAACACCCGACGATATGCACCGCAGGCTCGCTTCCGAGATACACAGAATTGAAAAACAATACCCCGACCCACTGTCGGAAGAGCTCATCTACAGCGTTCTTAAGGATTTCAAATATATCGTCCCCCAGGGAGGATCGATGACCGGCATCGGAAATGACTTCCAGATAGCCTCCCTCTCCAACTGCTTTGTGATAGGCAATGACGGATCATCCGACTCCTACGGAGGGATAATGAAGATTGACCAGGAACAGGTGCAGCTGATGAAGAGAAGAGGTGGAGTGGGACACGACCTTTCCCACATCCGGCCCAAGGGAACACCTGTGCTTAACAGCGCCCTTACATCAACCGGCGTGGTGCCGTTTATGGAGAGATATTCAAATTCAACCCGCGAGGTGGCCCAGGATGGCCGCAGGGGAGCGCTGATGCTTTCAATTTCGGTTAAACATCCCGACTCACCCAAATTCATCGACGCAAAAATGGAGGCCGGAAAAGTCACCGGCGCAAATATCTCGGTTAAGATAACCGATGAATTCATGAAGGCCGTCGAGGCTAAAGACAAATTCAGACAACAGTACCCGATCGACTCGGACAATCCGAAATATGTTAAGGACATCGACGCAACAGAACTCTGGAACAAAATAATTCATAATGCCTGGAAATCGGCCGAACCCGGCATACTGTTCTGGGATACCATAATACGCGAAAGCGTACCCGACTGCTATGCAGATCTCGGTTTCCGGACTGTCTCCACAAATCCCTGCGGCGAAATACCTCTCTGCCCGTACGACAGCTGCCGGCTGCTCGCCATTAACCTGGCCAGTTACGTCAAAGAACCTTTTACCGCCAGGGCAAAATTCGATTTTGAACTCTTTAAGGAACATGTGGGGCTGGCCCAGCGTATAATGGATGATATTATTGACCTGGAAATTGAAAAAATTGACGCGATACTTGCAAAGGTTGAGGCCGATCCGGAACCCGAAGAGCTGAAGCTCGTGGAGAAAAACCTCTGGAAAAACATCCGCAAAAAAACCAGCGAGGTAAGAAGAATGGGCATAGGAACCACAGGTGAAGGAGATATGCTGGCTGCCCTCGGACTAAGGTACGGAAGCGACGACGCCATCGACTTCTCAATTGAGGTACACAAGACTCTCGCCATCGAGGCCTACAGGGCATCTACTTACCTGGCCATGAAAAGAGGCCCTTTCAAGATTTATGACCCCGAGAGGGAAAAGAACAACCCGTTTATACTCAGGCTCAAGGAAGCCGACCCGGTGCTTTATAACAATATGGTCAGGCACGGAAGACGCAATGTGGCCCTTCTTACCATCGCACCTACCGGAACAACCAGCCTGATGACCCAGACAACATCCGGAATCGAACCGGTTTTCTCAGTGTTTTACAGGAGAAGACGCAAGGTAAATCCGAACGACAAGGACGTTAAGGTGACATTCAGGGATGAGGTCGGCGATTCATGGGAAGAGTACAATGTTTTTCACCACAAATTCATCGAATGGCTGAAGGTGAATAATTACGACCCGCAGGAGGTCAGTAATATGACCACAGAGGAGATAAATGAAATCGTGGCAAAATCTCCCTATTACAAGTCGACCGCCAACGATGTTGACTGGCTTGCAAAGGTAAGAATGCAGGGCGCTATCCAGAAATGGGTCGATCATTCAATAAGCGTTACCATCAACCTGCCTGCCGATGTGAAAGAAGAACTCGTAAGCGAGCTCTATATGACAGCCTGGAAATCGGGCTGCAAGGGCGTTACGGTTTACAGGGACGGCTCACGCAGCGGAGTACTTGTAAGTGCCGCAAATAACAAGGATGCCGTGGTTGAACGCCCCAAAAGGCCAAAGGTCCTGGAATGCGATATCATTAGGTTCAATAATAACGAGGAAAAATGGATAGCCTTTGTCGGCCTCAAGGATGGTAAACCTTATGAGATTTTTACCGGAATGGCTGATGAGGAAATGTTCCCCATCCCGAAAACTATTGTTAAGGGAAGGATTATCAAGAACAAGGACGAAGAGGGGAATACCCGGTACGACTTTCAGTATACCGATAAATACGGTTATAAAAACACCCTGGGGGGTCTTTCTCATATGTTCAAGCCCGAATTCTGGAACTATGCCAAACTTATTTCCGGCGTTCTCCGCTACGGCATGCCTATTCCCGATGTGGTCAACCTGATTCAGTCGCTCAGGCTCGACAGCGATTCAATAAATAACTGGAAAAACGGCGTTGAGAGAGCACTCAAGAGATATATACCTGATGGTACACGTGCAAAGGGTAAATGCCACGAATGCAATTCGGAGAACCTTGTGTACCAGGAGGGATGCCTTATCTGCAAGGATTGCGGATCGTCTAAATGCGGTTGACCCAGCAGGGAACAGCCCCGGTTAAATTACACCCAGCTCCTTCCCCGTACTTATAAAGGCTTCCACAGCCCTGTCGAGATGACTGCGCGTGTGAGAGGCCGAGAGCTGGACTCTTATCCGGGCTTCCCCTTTTGGCACAACGGGGTAATAGAAGCCGATTACGTAAATACCTTTTTCAAGCAGCCTTGACGCAAACTCCTGCGAAAGTTTGGCATCATAGAGCATCACGGCGCATATGGCAGACCTGGTAGGCTTTATCGTGAATCCGGCCCTGCTCATTTGTCCGATAAAGTATTCGGAATTTTCATGAAGCCTCTCCTGCAGGGTGTTTGTACTGCTCATCATCTCAAACATTCTTATTCCTGCTGCAGCCACAAGAGGAGGGATGGAATTTGAAAACAGGTATGGCCGCGATCTCTGCCTCAGCATGTCGATTATCTCCTGTTTCCCCGTGGTAAAACCGCCTATGGCACCTCCGAACGATTTACCGAGGGTGCCGGTAATTATTTCGACCTTTCCCCTGAGATTGAATAATTCGGTCACACCCCTTCCGGTCTGCCCTACGACCCCGGCTGAGTGTGATTCATCAACCATCACCATGGCATTGTACCTTTCGGCAAGCTCCATAATCCTGTCGAGAGGAGCGACGTTGCCGTCCATCGAGAATACGCCGTCGGTTACAATAATCCTGAACCGCTGGGCCTGTGCAAGCTTCAGCTGCTCCTCCAGGTCTTCCATATCGGCATTTCTGTACCTGTATCTCTGCGCTTTGCAGAGGCGGACGCCGTCGATTATTGATGCATGATTGAGCGCATCTGAGATGATGGCGTCTTCCTCGGAAAGAAGCGGTTCGAATACGCCGCCGTTGGCATCGAAGCAGGCTGCATAAAGGATTGTATCCTCGGTGCCGAAAAATCCGGCTATAGCCTTTTCAAGTCCCTTATGCAGGTCGGTGGTGCCGCAAATAAAACGGACCGATGACATGCCATAACCGTGGGTTTTGAGTGCACTGCGTGCAGCCTCAATGAGCTCAGGGCTGTTAGAGAGCCCAAGGTAATTGTTGGCGCAGAAGTTAAGAACCTTCTGTCCGGTATTGAGCGTTATCTCAGGCCCCTGGGCCGAAACGATTATTCTTTCATTTTTGTAAAGCCCGGCTTCCCTGATCTCATTCAGCTGGCCAAGAAGGTGGTTTTGAAAATCGGAATACATCTTTTTATCGTTATAAATTATTTACTCTTAAACGGGGCCGGGGTTTTTTATTCCCAGTCCAGTATCACTTTGCCGCAGTTACCCTCCTCCATTACGTCAAAACCCCTCTGAAAATCATCAATATGGAAATGGTGGGTAATCACCGGGTTAAGGTCAATGCCTCCTATGATCATCATCTCCATTTTATACCATGTTTCCCACATTTCGCGTCCGTAAATGCCCTTGATGGTAATAGCCTTGAATATTATATCGCTCCACGGAACCTTACACTCCGCCGGGAGAATGCCCAGAAGGGCAATATTCGACCCGTTGTACATATTAAGTACCATTTCATTAAATGCGGCCGGGGAGCCGGACATTTCAAGTCCCACATCAAATCCTCTCATTCCCAGTTTCTTAACAGCGTCTGAAATCTTTTCGCCCTTTGAAGGATTAACGGTCAGGGTGGCCCCCATTCTTTTTGCGATATCAAGACGGTAATCGCTCAGGTCGCTTGCCACGATAAACCTGGCCCCCGAATACCTGGCAATGGCTATTGCCATGCTCCCGATAAGGCCGGCGCCCGTAACCAGCACGTCTTCACCCAGAAGGGGGAAGGATAGAGCCGTATGGGTTGCATTTCCGAAGGGATCCATTATGGCTGCCCAGTCGTCGGGAATTCTCCTGTCGAGAGGAACAACATTCGAAGCAGGGATCTTGACATATTCCGCAAATGAACCGTCGATATTGACCCCTATTCCGACTGTGTTCTCGCAGACATGCTCTTTTCCCCTGCGGCAGTTCCGGCAGTGTCCGCAGGCAATATGGCCCTCACCGGTAACACGGTCACCGGGCTTCAGGTTTCTTACACCGGCTCCGACCGATTCTATGTATCCCATATACTCATGACCAATCACCATGGGTGTTTTTATGGTCCTCCGGGCCCAGTCGTCCCATTTGTAAATATGAAGATCAGTGCCGCAGATTGCAGATTTACGGACCTTAATGATAACATCATTTAATCCGGGTTCGGGAACCGGTACCTCCTGCATCCATAAGCCCTTTTCGGGCCTGGCCTTTACAAGGGCTTTCATCATCCTTTTCATATGCGTCAGGGTTGAATCATGATTTTTCCGGACTCTAATTTAAAACATTTCTTCTCCGGAGAGGATGATATTTGTTATCATGTTAAATGTTTACCTCTTTGAGTATCTTTGCCCGGACAAGTAAAAGATCGGAGTATTATTATGGTAAGAGTAAGATTTGCACCGAGCCCCACAGGGCCGCTTCATATAGGAGGAGTCAGGACTGCGCTCTATAACTATCTTTTTGCCCGGAAAAACAACGGAACGTTTATACTGCGCATTGAGGATACGGACCAGACCCGTTATGTGGAAGGTGCAGAAGAATATATTTTTGAATCGCTGGAATGGTGCGGACTGAAAGTAGACGAAGGTGTCAGGGAGGGAGGACCTTACGGCCCTTACCGGCAAAGTGAGAGGAAAGGCATCTACAGGGAGTATGCTGAAATGCTTCTTAAAAAAGGAGATGCATATTACGCATTCGATACCCCTGAAGAACTGGAAAATGAAAGAAAGAGGGCCGAATCGGGGGGAGAGACTTTCCTTTATAACAGTTCGGTAAGAGACAGGATGAAAAATTCCCTTACACTTCCTGAGGCTGAGACCCTTAAAAAGGTTGAAACCGGCGAGCCTTACGTCATAAGGTACAGGATGCCGGCCGGCATTCAGATAGAATTTGACGATATTATCAGGGGTCATATAACGGTCAACTCCTCTACTCTCGACGATAAGGTGCTTTTCAAATCGGACGGCATGCCCACATACCATCTTGCCAATATTGTGGACGATCACCTTATGAAAATCACTCATGTGATAAGAGGCGAAGAGTGGCTTCCCTCTCTCCCCCTTCACGTGATGCTATACCGCTCATTCGGCTGGGAGGCGCCTTTGTTTGCCCATCTGCCCCTTCTTCTTAAACCCGATGGTAAAGGAAAACTGAGCAAACGCGACGGCGATAAGATGGGCTTCCCTGTTTTCCCTCTTTACTGGCCTTACGGCGAAACCGCCAGAGGATACAGGGAAGACGGCTATTACCCCGAAGCGTTCGTGAATATGCTTGCCCTCCTGGGATGGAACCCCGGTACCGACCGGGAAATATTTTCCCTCGATGAACTTGTTGCCGGATTTTCACTCGAAAGAATAAACAAATCCGGAGCAAGGTTCGACCCGGTAAAGGCTAAATGGTTCAACCATATTTACATCCAGCGGAAAACAAATAACCAGCTTGCAATGGAATTCAGGGAGATCCTGCGGACAAAAGGTTATCATTACGATATAAACCGCCTTGAAATACTGGCAGGTCTCGTGAGGGAACGCATAAGTTTTGTTAAGGATATGTGGGATGAAACCTCATTCTTCTTCAGTCCGCCTGAGGCTTATAATGAAGAAGCTGTCAGAAAAAGGTGGAAGGAAGAATCCCCGGCCATATTAAATGATATTGCCGGAGTACTGGGCACAACAGAGGACTTCAGCACTGAATCTGTCGAAGAAAAAATAAAGAACCTCATTGCCGCGAAAGGCTACAATAACGGAACAGCCATGCATTCACTGAGGCTGGTCCTTGTCGGGGAACTCAGAGGACCGGGGATCTTCGATATTATAAGCTGGCTCGGCAGGGAAGAGACGCTCAGCAGAATAAACAGGGGCATTGAAGCGTTGCAGGGAAGATAGGGCGATGACATTCACAGGAAGTTAATGATCATTCTTTTTTATCTGCCGGATGGAGGAATGGTATTCACGCACTGAATTGTGTCTGGGACCTGCTGCACTTGAGAAGCTAAGGGGGGCAAATGTGCTTGTTGCAGGCCTCGGAGGGGTAGGGTCATATGCCGCCGAAATGATCTGCCGCGCAGGAGTCGGCAAAATGACCATTGTGGACGGGGACACAATCCATCCTTCCAACCGGAACAGGCAGCTCCTTGCCCTCAAATCAACCGAAGGCTTGCCAAAAGCCCTGCTGATGGAAAAAAGGCTGAAAGATATAAATCCCGGTATTGAAATAACTGCCATAAATGAATACATCCGCGACGACAGGATGATAGAGATACTTTCGGAGCAGTTCGATTACGTTGTTGATGCCATCGACACCCTTTCTCCGAAGGTGTGGCTTATATTTCACAGCCTTAAAAGAAACCTGAAAATCGTCAGTTCGATGGGTGCAGGGGGCAGGTTCGATCCTCTTCAGATAAGGGTGGCCGATATATCGGAATCGTACGGATGCAGCCTGGCCCGCATTCTCCGTAAAAAGCTGCACAGGCTGGGAGTGAATGAAGGCTTCAGGGTTGTCTGGTCGCCCGAGGATGTCGATAAAACCAGGGTAAAGGAAACATCGGGAGAAAGAAACAAGGCTTCTGTTGTCGGAACAATATCATACATGCCGGCTGCATTCGGCTTAATATGCGCGTCTGTGGTGATCAGGGATTTGGCCGGAATAAACACCGGACAGGAGCAATGAATCAGCCCGCAAGAAGGTTGCAGCCCCTCACGTCGCTGTGATCATACCTCCCGAGCACTTCAAAACTGCCGTTTTCGTGCAGACGCCCGAGATCCCATGTGGCAATGAAGGAACACGAATTTATGTTGGCAAGATCAATGATGTTTAGTGCACCCGCCTGTCCCGGTTCGGATGAGACACTAAAGGGGTCGTTAAGCTCCCTTACTAGAATTTTCATCCACGGGGGGCAGCGAAAAAGACCCTCACCGTCCGACCATGCCTGGCTGAGAAGCTCTGTCATGCCGTATTCGGAATGGATTGTCCTGACACCCAGATTATTCATCAGCCTCGAGTGAAGTTCACCACGCGTAATTTCCTCCCTGCGTCCCTTCATTCCGCCTGTTTCAACCACAATAACCTCTGTAAGATCCATAGGTTTTGCTTCGGCAAAATCGAGAAGGGCATAGCTTATGCCCATCAGAATGCATTTTTTCCCTTCCCTCACTGCATCTCCGAGAATACCGGCAAGGTGATCATAATTCCGGGTAAAGAACCCGCTCCTCTTATCTGCACCCGACCTTATCAGATGGTTTACCATGTAGGAGAGAGAACCGGACGGCCTTTCTTCGGGAGATGGCATCAGGGCAGCTATAAGATAGTGGGACGGGCTGCCGTAAAAAAGATCAAATCCCCTTAAAAGTGATTCGTTATAGAGAGACAGATCGGTAACATAGTGCCTGCTCTTCACCTTAGCGGTGGTTCCCGAACTTTCAAATACTATTTCAGGGGTGCCCGGGCCTGTAATTACAATGTGATTACGAAAGAACTCCACCGGAAGGAACGGAATATCCAAGGTATTTCTTACGGATGCAGGATCTCTGCCAAGGCAGCTGAGAAATTCCCGGTAGATTTTATTCTCTGAAGCCTGCCGCATAAAAATCTCAATAGCAGCCTTCATGAATTCTGCTTCTCCGGCCAGACTGAAAATCCTGTCCGCTATTGATTCCCTCATCATTTTGGGAAGGTCATTGTTCCGTCGGGCTGAAAAACCCATTCGAAAGTGCATTCTGCGTAAGGCCTCGGCATGTCGGGCCTTTTCTCGTGCAGAGTGCTAATTATCCTGATTTTGGCATACCTGTCGTCGTCTGTACGGTACAGCCATATCTGGTTTGCGGCCACCGAGTCGCCAAGTTCAGTCCATAAGGGAGGAGTGAACTGCTTCAGGTTATTGAACGATGCAACGGCTTCCTGCGAGGAAGAGTATCCGCCGAATCTGAAGAATGCATTCTTAAAGTTGTTGGTAATAAAATTGATTTTTATCGGGGTATAATCTGCAGGTCCGAACACAGATGCCACGCTTATGATATCGCGGCTGTTGTTAATATCTGCAACTTTTTTACCGGTAGGCACATGAAACCCTTCAGTATAGTATGTCGGGGTCGTGGCCACGGGCTTGTTATTAATTGTCATTGTGCCGGAATAAACAGGTCCTGATTCCTTCGTGCAACCTGTAAGGAAAACAATCGCGAAAGCCGGAAGCCAAAGCTTATTCTTCATGATTATAAAACGCAAATCCGCGATTTTTATTGCTGTACTGCGATTCAATAACTCTTTAATAGAAGAGTCAGTGCCGGTATGGTCACTGACCCTTCTGAAAGCCGTTTAAATAATATTTCTATTCGCCTCTGATGGCTGTTATTCCCGGAAGTTTCTTTCCTTCCATATATTCGAGCATTGCTCCTCCGCCGGTTGAAACATAGCTGATGCTTCCGGCAAGGTTGTATTTGTTCACGGCTGCAACGGAGTCGCCGCCGCCGACAAGGCTGTAGGCACCTTTTGCCGTTGATGCTGCAATGGCCTTTGCAATGGCAACTGTTCCGGCCGAGAATTTTTCCATCTCGAATACTCCCATCGGACCGTTCCAGAGTATGGTTTTTGAATTCATAATCACCTCTGAGAACTTTTCTATAGTCTTCTTCCCGATGTCGAGGCCGAGCCAGCCTTCGGGCACATTGTCGATGGCGGAAAGGGAAACCTGGGCTTCATTGTCGAATTTGTCAGCGTTAACGCTGTCGACCGGAAGAAGCAGGTTTACTCCTTTTTCCTTAGCCTTATTTATAATGTTGAGAGCCAGGTCGAGCTTATCCTCTTCACACAACGATTTCCCTATTTTGCCGCCCATGGCCTTGATGAAGGTATATGTCATTCCTCCGCCTATGATGAGGTTGTCAACTTTATTAAGAAGGTTTTCAATAAGGAGAATCTTATCGGAAACTTTGGCTCCGCCCATGATAGCTGTAAACGGTTTCTGCGGGTTGTGAAGCACTCTGTCCATTGCGGCGAGCTCGCTGTTGATAAGGAATCCGAACATTTTCTTGCCGGCAGGGAAGTAATCGGCGATGACAGCAGTTGTGCCATGTGCCCTGTGAGCGGTGCCGAAAGCATCGTTTACATAGACATCGGCGTAAGAGGCGAGTTTCTGCGCAAGCACTTTCTGTTTTGCCTTCAGTTCGGCCTTGGCAGCTTTCTTTTCCTCGTCGGTGGCTGTTTCGGGGAGTATCGGTTTGCCTTCCTCCTCGGGGTAGAACCTGACATTTTCAAGCAGCAGTATCTCTCCGGGTTTAAGGGCGGCTGCTGTTTTTGCTGTTTCATCGCCAAGGCAGTCGTCGGCAAACTTCACGCTCATGCCAAGATGTTTTTCGAGAACAGGCAGGACAGGTTTCAGCGAATATTTTTCCTGCCGGCCTTCCGGCCTTCCGAGATGCGACATTAGTATACACGATCCGCCGTCGCCGATAATCTTCCTGATTGTCGGAAGAGCGCCCCTGATCCTTGTATCATCTGTTACAACAAATGTCTTCTTGTCGAGCGGAACATTGAAGTCGACCCTTACAATCGCTTTCAGGCCCTTGAAATTAAAATTCTCAATCTGTATCATATTATCGTATTTAATGTTAGCCGTTATTCAGCCTTGCAGGCCTGCATGCCGTTCAGACCTTTCCGGTCTTTAAAGCTGTGATTTAAAACCGGTTTACAAACCTACTTAATTTTTGTCAATTTGTGAAGCTGCAAACCTTAAAAGAAGACATGGAATCTTATTTTTAAAGTTCGTATTAATTTAGAAACAGTCCAAATAACAGTATCTTTGCATCAAAATTTTTGTCTGCACGTCTTTATTCCTGAAATCAGACTTGAAATGAAAAGAATTTTGATTGCGTCACTGTTTGTGATATTGCTTGCAGGAATCGGCAATGCCCAGGAAGGTGTAACGGATTCAAAGAAAAAATACAAAGCGGAGAAGATACCCGGCGCTCCGGAAATTGACGGAGTGCTGGATGAGGAGGTTTGGCAGAAGGGCGTATGGCTTGATGATTTTATACAGCACGAACCCTATAACGGCCGTCCTTCGACCCAGAGAACCGAATTCAAGATTCTGTTTGATGATAATAACCTTTATGTCGCAATTAAAGCATTCGACAGCGCCCCCGACAGCATAGTAAACAGGCTGACCAGGAGGGATCAGGCCGATGGCGACCTTGCGGGAGTGATTATTGACAGTTTTCACGACCAGAGAACAGGTTTCCTCTTCGGAGTGAGCTCCGCCGGCGTGAAATATGACATTCTCTTTTCTAACGACGGGCAGAATGAAGATCCTTCATGGGACCCCAACTGGTGGGTTAAAACATCTGTTAACGGTGAAGGATGGATTGCTGAAATGAAAATACCCTTCAGCCAGCTTAGGTTCGAAAAAAATTCAGGAGATGTATGGGGGCTGCAGGTTGCAAGGGTCATTTACCGTAACAACGAAACCACATTCTGGCAGCATATCCCGAAAGATGCTCCGGGATTCATTCACCTTATTGGCGAGATGACAGGACTGGAAGAGATTAAGCCCCGTAAAATATTTGATGTTACGCCCTACGGTGTTGCACGGGCCGAAACATTCAAAGCTGAACCGGAAAACCCATTCCTTTCAAAAGGCAGAAGATATGGTCTGAATGGCGGTATAGACGCCAAAATAGGGGTAACAAACAATATGACCATGGACCTTACCATCAATCCCGATTTCGGACAGGTTGAGGCCGACCCTTCGGAAGTAAACCTGACTGCCTATGAAACTTTCTTCAGGGAAAAACGCCCCTTTTTCATCGAAGGAAACAACATAACAAATTTCGGCCTTGGACTTGGTGACGGTGACGTTGGCAACGACAATCTCTTTTATTCCAGAAGAATCGGAAGAAGGCCGCAGGGTTATCCCGACCTCGAAGACGGGTGGAATGCTGACGTTCCGACGGCAACAACAATTCTCGGAGCAGCCAAGCTTACAGGTAAGACGCAGAATGGTCTCTCCCTGGGTTTTGTTGAAGCAGTAACGGCTGAAGAAAAAGCCGAAATTGACACCGTCGGAGGATCACGCATGTTTGAACCGGTTGAGCCTCTTACAAACTATTTTGTAGGAAGAGTGCAGAAAGACATAAATGAAGGCAACACAATCATCGGCGGAATTTTTACAAGCACCAACAGAAGACTGGACGAAAACCTTGCCTCCTTTTTACATAAAAATGCCTTTACCGGAGGAATCGACTTTACACAGTATTTTAAAAAGAAGAGCTGGATGTTTAACATTAACACAGCGTTCAGCAATGTTTCCGGTACAAAAGAGGCTCTTGAACTTACACAGCGATCCTCAGCCCGCTATTACCAGCGCCCCGACAACGACTATGTAAAATTCGACCCCAACCGCACATCTCTTTTCGGTTCGGGAGGGAGAATGCAGTTAATGAAACTCGACGGACACTGGAACTTCATGGCAGCCACAATCTGGAAAACACCGGGTTTCGAAACTAATGACCTTGGCTTTATACGTGAGGCCGACCAGATACTAACCGTATTGTGGGCCGCATACAACCAGTGGGAACCAAAGGGTATATACAGGAGGTACAGACTCAACGGGGATATCTATTTTGTAAATAATTTCGGAGGGGAATGGGTTTCCAAAGGGCTGGAGTACAACGGAAATATAACCTTTAAGAACTTCTGGATGGCCTGGGGCGGAGGCAATATAAGCACCTCACAGCTCTCTACGGGAATGCTGAGGGGCGGACCGATGATGAAACTTCCCGGCAACGTGAACGGCAGAATAGGATTCTCAACCGACTCAAGGAAAAAAATAGTGGCGGAAGTGTTCACAAATGTATCCAAAGGGCTTGAAAACAATTCCGCCAACTGGAATATTGGCACTGAACTGTCCGCAAAACCAACCAATTACCTGCGTTTTTCCTTAGACCCCTCATTTAACAAGTCCAACACGGATCTGCAGTATGTAACCAAAAAATCTTTCGCAGGAGAGGACAGATACATTTTTGCACATATAGACCGCAAAACGCTTATGGCTTCTTTCAGGGTAAACCTGAATCTTAGTCCCGACCTTACACTGCAGTACTGGGGCCAGCCGTTTATCGCCACCGGGAAATACAGCGAATTCAAATACATCACAAATCCGATGGCCGATAAATTCACCGACAGATTCCATATTTATGAAGGCAATGAAATCAGCTTCGATGCAGATAATTATAATATAGATGAAAACAAGGACGGCACCGTCGACTATTCCTTCGGCAAACGCGATTTCAACGTGCAGGAGTTCCTTTCCAACATGGTTCTCAGGTGGGAATTTAACCCCGGGTCGTCTGTCTACATTGTCTGGAGTCAGTCGAGAAGCTGTTATAACGACACAGGGGAAATGGATGTCTTTAACGACCTGGGCGATCTGTTCAACTGTAAAGACAACAAACCCCACAATGTTTTTCTTGTAAAGTTCAGTTACAGGTTCGGACTGAGATAACCACGGTAGCATAAATATCATTTTGTCATTACCGGGTTTTTGGTTTCCTTTGACCTGACCCGGAAATGACATTATGAAAACATTATTTTCCTTATTTCTCCTCGCCTTAACGCCGGCACTCTCTGCCCAGGATAAACCCGCCTACAGGATTTTCAACAGCGAGGGTAAGCCTGTAACTTATGCAGATATGATTAAATCTGCCTCAGGCGCAGATGTTGTATTCTTCGGCGAGCTTCACGATGATCCGATTGCTCACTGGCTGGAGCTTGAGGTTTCGAAAAGCCTTTTTGACCAGAAAAAAGGAAACATTGTGCTTGGAGCGGAAATGTTTGAGACAGACAACCAGCTCCTGCTCGATGAATACCTGAAAGGGGTTTATGACGCTGCCAGGTTTGAAGCCGAGGCAAAACTGTGGAACAATTATAAAACCGATTACAAGCCGCTGGTGGAATTTGCCAGGGCGAACGGAATTCCTTTCATTGCGACCAACGTACCAAGACGCTATGCAAATGTTGTTAACAGGAAAGGATTTGAGGGGCTTGATTCACTTTCGGCTGAAGCAAAAAAATACATCGCACCCCTTCCTCTGCTTTATGATCCGGAGCTTAAAGGCTACAAGGATATGCTGAAGATGGAAGGGATGGGAGGTCCGATGCAGGCTCATGCCACGGCAAACCTGCCAAAGGCGCAGGCCCTTAAGGATGCAACAATGGCCCATTTTATTCTAAAGAACAGGGATAACGATAAAATATTTGTACATTTCAACGGTTCATACCATTCAAGTAATTTTGAAGGAATTGTCTGGTATCTGCTTAAGGCAAACCCTTCACTTAAAATTTTGACTATTGAAACTGTAAGGCAGAAGGACACATCAGAACCCGGGAAGGCAAATCTTAAAATTGCATCGTTTATAATAGTTATTCCCGAAACAATGACCCGCACATACTAAAACGCCGGGTCACTCACTTTTTGTGGTGAATTTCTCAACGTTCTGCGAGTAAACCTGGGCAGTGTTAATAAGAACATAGGCCTTGAAGAAGTATTGCGTACCGGGCTCGAGACCGGTGAACGGGATTGAGAATATACCGGTATCGGGCGGGTGTTTTATGGAGTTTGTGTCGGACGGGTTGAATAACGCCGTTTTTGAAAGCTCAATTCCGTATTCAAGTATCTTCTGGTTGCCCGTCCAGATAATCCTGCCTTTCAGCAATGCCGAACTGGTTGTAATATCCGCATCCTCCGCCTTCAGCGTGGTTAGTTTTGGCATAAGCACATAATCATCATCGCATGCAAAAGGAAGGATGAGCAGTGTCAGGAACAACAGCGGGATTATTAATCTGCGGATTAACGGTACAAATCTGTATTTCATGCTTTTACCTGTTTCCGGATTCATGGTGACTGGTTTAAACCTGCAAAATAAACAATAAAATCCGTTGTTTCAACAGGGGTTTAAGTCTTGCAGGTCGTGCAAGTCATGCAGGTCGTACAGGCCTTAAAAAAGATCATTGAGGCCTAAAGTGTAAATCTCCCTCACCCCCTCGCTCCCTCACCCTCTCGCCCCCTCGCCCCCTCGCTCCCTCGCCTTTGGCACCATATTTGCCCGTTTTAATTAAGAGGCGCCTCTTTAATGAGACAGTAAAGATTGACCTGTAAAACATTTATTAACCGTTAAAAACTGTTTCATATGAAGAGGAAAAATGAAAAGGTTCCCGGGTTAGACGAGATAGTCTTCGAGAACCGCAACAAAGAGTACGGAGCATACGATATCCGTAAGCATTACCTGCCGTCGCTTTCTTACTCGCTGTTAGGCGGAACAGCGTTTTTTATCCTGCTTGTCCTGCTTTTCTCCTTCTCTTCAAGGGGAGATGTAAAAGCAGTGGACAGTAAGGAAATAGTTATAGTAATTGAAACTGATTCGACAATCAGGGCGCTGGAGAAAATCATTCCTCCTGATCCCGAACTTCCAAAACCCGAAACCAGATCGTTCAGGTATCTGCCCCCTGAGGTTGTTGACACTCTGCTGGAAACAGACATCACACTTGCACCCGTCGGTCTTCTCGACTCTGTAATCAACAAACCTGTTGATGAAGTTATAGAACCTGTGGAAGAACCGGATCCTGTTGTGACAGTTGAACCCGAACCCGTTGTGTGGGTGGAAGAGATGCCTGAATTTCCGGGAGGAGAAGCAGCCCTTTTAAGGTTCATAAATGAAAACGTAAAATACCCCGAAGAGGCAGTGGAGAACAACCTGGAGGGAAGAGTGGTAGTAAGGTTTGTAGTTTCTGCCGATGGCACTGTTAAGAGGGCAGAGCTCCTGAAAGGTGTACATCCGGTTCTGGACAGCGAGGCCCTGAGAGTTGTATCTCTGATGCCGAAATGGAGACCCGGGAAACAAAATGGCACTTCTGTTCCGGTATGGTTCTCGGTTCCTGTGAAATTTGAACTGAAGAGGTACTGAATAAATTCCTTCCGGCCGGGAAGGGAGAGATAAAGCCTTCATTTTATATATTTGCCTGGCAGAAATTACCGGAAGGGTTTATGCTTAGGCGTGTCAGACGGCTTGCAGATAAAATAATCAGGGATTCTTTCCCCCTGCTTCAGGGCACAAGGATCTGTTTCATTGTTGCACCTTTCAGATTTTATGCGCTTTCCCTGTGGATACCGCATATTATCAGGCTTGTGATTATCAGCACAAGGGTGAGACAGATGACCGATTTTGTGATTACGGGGATTATTGCCCACGAATTATGCCACCAGGAAAGATATCTGACAATGGGCACGACACGCTACCTCAGATTTGCGGTCGGTTACCTCTTTTCAGACAAGGCAAGAACCGAAGAGGAGAGGGCCACCGACTTTCTTACCATTGAAAAAGGCTATGCACGCGAACTTCATGAGCTTACCCTGATCTCCCGCGCCGATGCACACCATAAAACAATCATCGGCAATTACCTTACCCCTGAGGAAATCATCGGACATGCACTTAAATCAGGGAAATGGAATTAAAAACCCAAAGCCGTCGGGAACCAATTACTGCGGCAAGGTATTGTATCAAAACAAATAATATTTACATTTAAGCCGGGCATTAAAACCTGTTCAGCTACGGACCTGACCAGCTACATACCATCCAGGCAAAGAGTGCACAGGGTACTTTCAGTACCTGCATTCGGAATCCTCTACCTTTTTACCGCATTAATGGTTTTGGCGGGATTGCCTTTTCTTTACATGAGAATAAAACCGGTAGTGAGATCCATGATGCGTTTCTGGGCCAGAGGTATATTTTTTCTCCTTGGAAAGAAAATTGAAGTAAAGGGAAGGGAGAACATCCGAAACACAAACCGTTATATCCTTATTGCCAACCACTCCAGCCTTTTTGATATTGTTGCCATCGTGTCGGTTATTCCGGATATTGCATGGTTTGGTCATGAGCGTCTTATGAAAATACCCGTATTCAGGCAGGTGCTTGTCCTGACGGATTACATTCCGATGAGAAAAACGACAGTCAGGAACACTAAAGAAATGCTCAATGAGCTTCTGTCCCGTTCCCGAAACCGAAACATCGCCATTTTCCCCGAGGGTACTCGCACAACCAATGGAAAAATCAATGATTTCTACAGGGGGTTTATCATACTTCTCCGCACAACCAGCATTAACATCGTGCCTGTTACCTTAAACGGTTTTTTCAGGTTTAAACCTAAAATCAGGTCATATATCGATTTCAGTGCACACCTTCAAATGGTAATCCATCGTCCCATTGAGAGTGACGAACTTGTAAACCTTACTGATAGTGAAATAGCATCAAAAGTCAGGCAAATTATTGAATCTGCCCTGGTTGAAGACCATTCGATTCCACTTGAAGAGATTAAAATGAACCCCCAAATAATTGAAAAATGAGTAAGGATCCATGGGTTTTTATTGTGAACCCCGTGGCAGGTAAAGGGTATGCTGCCGAAACAGCGCAGGTAATAAAAGCTGAAGCTGCTTCAAGACAAAAAGAGGTTGTAATTGACTTTACCAGAAGCAAGGGCCATGCATCGGAGTTATCGGAGAAGTATTACAATGAAGGATATAAGTTCATTATAGGAGTGGGGGGCGACGGAACCTTTAACGAAGTAGCAACGCCCCTGGCAGGTAAGGGGGACGTTGTTACAGGCCTGGTGGCGGCAGGTACAGGAAATGATTTTATCCAGATACTTGGTTTCCCCGACCGGTTCGGCACCAAAGAGTGGGATGCTCTTTTTAAGGCAGAAACCAGGGCCATGGACGCCGGCTCCTGCAACGGCAGGTTCTTCTTCAACGGCATGGGACTCGGCTTCGATGCCCAGGTGGCGGCAGAAAACTATACACCCGAAGGCGAAGTTAAACCCGGAGGGAAAAACAAATACATCTGGCATATTTTAAAAACCATCCTTTTTTACAGGGAGAAGAGGATGATCGTAATCAATAACGGCGAGCGCAGTGAAACGGATTGTTTCATAAACACCGTATCGAACGGACGAAGATATGCCGGGGGATTCTTCCTTACACCTCAGGCTGTCGCAAACGACGGACTACTGGATGTGTGCAGCGTAAGAAAGATAGGGCTTTTCAGGAGACTGAGAATACTTGCAATGGTTCCGAAGGGAAGTCATATCTCCCACAAAAGTGTGAACTATTACAAGACCTCTCACCTTGAGCTTGAGTTTCCGATGAGGGTGCCCTATCACCTCGACGGAGAGCTCTATTTCTCCGACAGGTTTGAGATAAAGGTAATTCCCGGGGCCCTGAATGTGATATATAACCCAGGCGGCGGGCACTTTTTTAACGATTAATCATTTTTCCCCTTCGTGATTATAAGTCCGGTCTGCACCTGAATTTTCCATAAGTGGAAGATTTCTGAATTGTAAAAAGTATATTTGTATGTTACTAACCAATCTATAATAGTATGAAAACAAAAATAGCTGCTTATTTATTGCCTCTTTTCGCCGGGCTGCTTATTACCGGACAGGCCTGCACACAGCCGGTTAATAAGCTTACCGGGAAAGAAAAGAAAGAAGGCTGGGTGCTTCTTTTTAACGGAAAAGACTTTACCGGATGGCGACAGTACAACGGTACAGCCATGCCGGCCAACTGGAAGATTGAGGACAACGCCATGAAGGTGTTTACCGGTGAGGGCCGTAAACCCGGACAGGGTGCCGGAGGAGATATTATTTACGCAGCAAAGGAATTCAGCAATTTTGAACTTTCGATCGACTGGAAGACTGAAAAAGCGGGAAACTCAGGAATCTTCTATAACGTAAGGGAGGTTAAGGGGCAACCCATCTATGCCTCATCTCCCGAAGTTCAGATTCTTGATAATATTGATGCTACCGATAACAAAATTGACAGTCATCTGGCAGGGTCTCTTTATGACATGATAGCGGCAGACCCCAAGACGGTAAAACCCGCAGGGCAGTGGAATACAATTGTGATAAGGGTGAAGGACGGAAAGGTGACCCATACCCAGAACGGGGTAAAAGTTGTGGAATATGAACTATGGACCCCGAAATGGGATGAGATGGTGCAGAACAGCAAATTCAAAACCTTTCAGGGTTTTATTGAGGGGATACCGAAAAAAGGATACATTGGTCTGCAGGACCACGGCTATGCCATCTGGTTCAGGAATATCAAGATAAGGGAGCTGTAAGAACTTTCTGCAACCCGTCAGAGTTTTAGGTAGATATCCTGGTTTTCAAATTCCGGGCAGGGGGGTGTTACTTTTTGCCTGCCGGCACGGCGCTAATCTTCCAGTAATCCTCCAATGCTTTAAGCTCCTTGCTGGTAAGGTGGATCACTGCGCCATGCTTGGGGCGCTCGAAATTGGTCCCTTTCATCACTCCTTCGTTGAAGTGTCCGAGGTTAGTGTAATTTACAAAGTCGGAGGTTTCGCTGAAGCCCATATTGTTTGGCCTTGCACCGTAGACGTCATACATCAGCACCCACCTGTCGGTTCCAAGCCGCCTGAAAAGGTTCGGCGCTTCGGTTGAAACTTTTTCGGGATCAATACGGTTGGATGTTACTGTATAACCCTGGTTGATTTTGTCGGAAACTCCATGGAAAATCTTTGCATCGGACACAATATACAAATGATATTTGTCGCCCACTTTAGTAATGTCGCCATCAATTCCTCCGCCATCATATAATCGTTCAGGCTTTGTTTCCAGCCTTGTAAACTCATCGTTGGCATAGGAATAGTAAATATGGCTGTCTCCGTTTTTTATTCTGATGGTGAAATATACCATCATTTTGCCCTTCTTCTCATCATATATTGTTTCGGGCGCCCATGAACTTCCTATATCTCCCAGTTCGGGAAAGGCTTTATCAACCCTGAAATCGGAGTGGGTCCAGTGGATGAGATCGTACGATTTCATCATTACTATTGCCCGGTTGTTTCCCCAGCCGTACTCCTCAAGAGGCCTTTCCCACTGTGTGCTGCGGTGACCTGCACGCTGGCCGAAAATATGCAGGTCGGTCATGGCAAGGTAAAACCCGCCGTCGGGACCGCGTGCAATATGGGGATCCCGGACGCCCTTCTGCCCGGCGAGCTTTGTCCCGTCGAAAATAAAATCTCCACCGTTAAGGTCGGTAAATGTGTACCCGTCGCGGCTGATGGCCATATATGCCGACTGTGTCTGATCCTTGAAATAAACCATCAGGTAACCTGCCAGCTCTTTCTCCTTCGGCATCCTGGCTTTTTTGGGCTTCTGGAGTTCCGGAACTATTATTATGCCTGGTTTGACAGCCGCTTCATTACCTGTCTGGGGAAAAAGTGTTGTCGTGCAGAAAAGGGCTAACGCCGTAATCGATGTTGTAACGTATAAATTCATAATTCTGTATAGGTTTAATTATCAGGATTAATCTGATTTCATTAAGAGGTAAATATATTGAATAATCGGTAAATGAAGAATAAAAGGAAATTACGGGGAAAGTGTGCCGGACTCTCAATCGTTCCTGGTTCAGCAAGCTGACTTCGGGCTGATAACCCGTGGGGTGATCTGGTTTTGGGTGACCTTTCAGCAAAATCTTTTGTGCCTTCGGGAGAGTTTCGGAGGATTGCTCCTCCCGACAAGTCGGGACTCGCGATCCGGTCTGGGGTGACCTTTCAGCAAAATCCCTGCTCCGCTTTGCGGAGGCGGGATTTTTTTATTCATCCCTCAGTCCAGCAAGCTGACTTCGGGCTGATAAAAAAATCCCTCTGCACTTTGTGCAGCAGGGATTTTGCTGAGGTCGGTGGCGGATTCGAACCGCCGTTCCCGGTTTTGCAGACCGATTCCTAGCCACTCGGACAACCGACCATACAACGAGACTGCAAAATTAATAAAAATCCACAAATTCCCCTTTTTACTTCCTCCTTTTATCTTTTTGCTTTTTTCTTTTGTCTTTTATCTCACGAAAAAAGGCGGGCAACCGCCTTTTTATTTTTTACATCACTACTGTCATCTCGTCAACCAGGTGTCTGGCCCCTGCATAGATATCCATCACCCACAATACATATCTTATGTCGACAACAATGGTTCTCTGAAGATCGGGCTCAAAGGCCACATCTCCGCTCATCGCCTCCCAGTTGCCGTCAAATGCCAGACCTATAAGTTCTCCGCTGCCATTGAGAACAGGACTGCCGGAGTTGCCCCCGGTGATATCGTTGTTGGTGGTGAAACAAACAGGCAGATAGCCTTTCGGGGAAGCATACCTGCCATACTCCTTCCTGTCGTACAGGTCAATAAGCCTCTGCGGAACATCAAACTCATAATCTCCCGGTTTGTATTTCTCCATAACACCTTTCAGTGTCGTATAATATTTATAGGTTACTCCGTCACGGGGATCATAATCCAGCACCTGCCCGTAAGTGAGCCTCATGGTTGAGTTGGCATCCGGATACCGGGTTTTATCGGGCGCCATCTCCATAAGCGCTGCCATCCAGAGCCTCCTTCCCTTTGTGAGATCGGGATCGTACTGCCTCAGGTTTGCGCCAACCTCGGAACTGATTTTTGAGATTGAATTAGAGGTTATATACACCGGGTCGCTTTCAAGAACCTTGAGGTTAGGCTTGTCGAGAAAAGCCAGAAGCCTGGCCTGGTCGGAGAAGATCGACCTGTCAAACATATCGTCAACAAACTTATCGACATCGCCTTTAAATTTCTTATCAACGATGTTTGCGTAAAAATCGGGATGAAATTTAGCCGGCACGTCGGCCCTGTAAAGTTTCATCATGGCTTTTACTGCCTTCTTATCGGTGGGTGCGCTGTAATCTTTATAGAAAGATTCGGAAATGTTTTTCCTGATATTGTCTGACAGATCGGCGAGTCTCTTCTGATCTGCCGTTTTCATGGCGCCAATAAGGGCCGATGCAACCTGGCTGAGCTGGAGTATCTCGCATCCCTGCGAGAAACATTCGCTGATATATTGCTGTGCATTTGCATATTCTGCCCTTTTCCCGGTGGCATTCTTTATAAGGGAGAGAGCTTCACCGTATTTCTCCTTCCGTGCCGGGTCAGCATTGACCCACCTGTTAAACTGATTTTCAATTTCTTCTTTCTCTGCCTTTACGTTAAGCTTTTCCAGTCCGGCCTTCTGTCCT
>ERZ795052.2332-NODE-2332-length-23336-cov-5.761995_pt1 | contig 23336 bp, 19 predicted proteins | sample MGYA00375136_ERZ795052 | MGnify/ENA primary metagenome ERZ795052 (study PRJEB30181, sample SAMN05720156) | activated sludge metagenome | isolation source: Anaerobic digester | place: Japan | collected 2015-05-26 ... | reverse complement strand
ATCGCGGTAGCGGTTCAGGACCTGAATCTTGTCGAAAAGGCAAAGTCGGGCGATGAAAAGGCTTTTGCTGCACTCCTGAACCGCTACCGCGATTCAATCTTCTATATGCTTCTGAAAATGGTCAATAATTCAACCGACGCCGAGGACCTGACAATTGAAGCATTCGGAAAAGCCTTCAGAAACATACATTCATACACCCCTAATTTCGCATTCTCGACATGGCTGTTTAAAATTGCAACAAACAACTGCATTGATTTTCTCAGGAAGAAACAAATGACTCCCCAGGTAATTGACCAGGCTCAGGATGAAGACTCGGACGGTTATGAGGCTAACATCCAGTCCGACACCCCCGATCCGGAGGAGATAATGATAAACAAGCAGAATATTGCCGGGCTGCACAAAATTGTGGACCAGCTTAAACCGCGGTACAAAAAGCTTATTGAACTTCGCTATTTCAGGGAGTACTCCTACGAGGAAATATCGGATGAGATGGGAATTCCCGTCGGAACCGTTAAAGCCCAGCTTTTCAGGGCCAAGACTCTCCTGTACAACATCCTTAACAAACCGGGCAAAATCTGATGCAAAACCTGCCCGCAAAATATTTCCCTGATCTCACAGCCGGACAGGTGGAGAAACTTTGCGCCCTGAAGGACATTTATTCTTTCTGGAACAGCCAGATAAATGTTATCAGCCGGAAGGATTTCGGAAATTTTGAAATTCATCATGTCCTTCATTCCCTTGCCATTGCAAAAATAATAAGCTTCAGGGACGGCTCGGAATTACTGGACATTGGCACCGGAGGCGGATTCCCCGGAATACCGCTCGCAATACTCTTCCCCGGGTCCACATTTACCCTGCTCGATTCCATCAGAAAAAAGATTAAGGTGGTGACTGAAGTCTCAAAATCGCTCGGCCTGGATAACGTAATCCCGTTGTGCATGAGAGCTGAGGAACATAAAGGCATATATGATTTTATTGTCTGCCGTGCAGTGACCACTTTCAGGGAAATTGTCAGGCTGTCGGACGGAAAAATACGCGAAACGGGGAAAAACGACCTGCCGGGCGGGATATTTGCCTTTAAGGGTGGCAATCTTGATGAAGAACTTGAAGGCTTCAGGGACAGAACCACAGTTTACCCCGTCGGCGGATATTTTGAAGAGGAGTGGTTTAAGGAAAAATACGTCGTTTACATGCCCGTAAAAACATAAAAACATTCTGTTTCTCATATTTTTTCAAAAAAATTAATACATTTGCACTCTCATTTCAGAAAGTAAAAACGATACGGAAAAATGAAAAGGACATATCAGCCATCGAAGAGAAAAAGGGTTAACAAGCACGGGTTCAGGGAAAGGATGTCAACTGCAAACGGACGCAGAGTGCTTTCGGCCAGAAGGGCAAAAGGAAGAAAGAAACTGACAGTATCCGACGAAAAGATCGTCAAATAGAATACCGGTAACCATTCAGGAAGAGGCTGCATTGCGAGCCTCTTTTTTTTTCGGCCTCCCTGAAAGCCTTATTTGTATCTTTGCCCTGAGAAAATGATAACATTCCTGCAGCACATATCAGACCCGCGCTTAAGGGAAACTGCACGAAAGGTGCTTGACGGTGAGCGCATAACCCCGGAAGAGGGTATCATTCTTTACACTGAAGCAGGGCTGCCGCTTCTGTCGGTTCTTGCCCGCGCCGTAAGGGAGAGACTTAACGGTAATCTCGTCTTCTTTAACCGTAACTTTCATATTGAACCCACAAATATCTGCATCAACAACTGCCTTTTCTGCTCATACAGGAAAAGCGCCGGCGACCCTGAGAGCTGGCAGTATTCGGTGAATGAAATCATGGAAATCGTCAGAAGGTTCGATAATGTGCCTGTTACGGAAGTGCATATCACCGGAGGTGTCCATCCGAAACGCGACATATCTTTCTACTGCGAACTGCTCAGGGCCATTAAGGCTCACAGGCCGGGGCTTCATATTAAGGCATTCTCGGCTATTGAACTTGATTTTATGTTCCGGCATTCGGGACTTACTGCAGAAAAGGGTCTTGAATTTCTGAAGGATTGCGGTCTGGAGTCCATACCTGGAGGAGGCGCCGAGATATTCGATACCGGAATAAGAAACAGAATATGCCCCGGCAAAACCTCCGCCGAACGGTGGCTTGAAATTCACGAAAAGGGACATCTGCTTGGGCTCCCTTCAAATGCCACTATGCTGTATGGCCATGTTGAGGATTACAGCCATCGCATTGCGCACATGGAACTGCTGAGGCAACTCCAGGACAAAACAGGCGGCTTCAATGCGTTTATACCCCTCAAATTCAAAAGATACAACAACCCGATGTCGGAGATACCCGAGGTAAGCACCCTTGAGGACATGAGAAATTATGCCGTTTCAAGGATTTTTCTCGACAACTTCAGGCATATAAAGGCATACTGGCCGATGCTCGGAAGGGAACAGACGAGGATGAGTCTTTCCTTCGGCGCCGACGACGTGGACGGCACCATAGAGGATACGACAAGAATCTATTCAATGGCCGGTGCCGATGAAAAAAATCCTGTAATGAATTCCGAAGAACTGACATCGCTGATCAGAAGGGAGGGATTTACCCCTGCTGAACGCGATTCCCTGTACAATATAATCCGTGAGTATTAGCCCTCTCATTCCAGGCCTTTCGGATAAAGCCAATATAATTTTATCTTTGCCATGCCGTTATTAATTATACCGGAAAAAAGAGATGAGTTTAAAAAACTTCCTGTTAAGCAAGATTTTCTTTAAAAACCTGGGTATTGCACTGGCAATTTTAGCCGGCCTTTTATTAATTCTTCTTCTCTGGCTCAATATTTACACAAGGCACGGTCAGGCCCGGCCGGTTCCCGACTTTTTCGGCCTCAGCCTTGAGGAGGCAGCAAAGCTGGCAAAGAAGAATAAGCTGCATTACCAGGTAATTGATTCTGTCTATACCAATCTGGTTGGAAGAGGCTGCATTGCCGACCAGAATCCGAAGGCAGGATACAAGGTTAAGAAATGGAGGAGAATAGTGCTTACCATCAACGCACTTAATCCAGAAATGGTTGAAATGCCCGATCTAATTGGCCTTCCCAAGCGACAGGCTCTGGCAGTAATCCAGACATCCGGGCTGGAAGCCGGACAGCTCAGGTATGTTCCGGACCTTTCAATCGACTTTGTGCTTAAACAGATGCAGGACGGGCGGGAACTGCAGAAAGGCGACAAGGTACAGAAAGGCTCCGTAATTGACCTTGTTCTCGGCAAGGGACTCAGCAACGAAAGGACACCTGTACCGAACCTTACCGGGCTCACCTATGAACAGGCAAAACGAACCGTTCTAGGGGCTTCCCTGAATATCGGGGCATATATCTTTGATAACACCGTGACTAATGCTGAAGATTCAGCAAGAGCCTTTGTCTTTAAACAGAATCCGGAGTATAAAGACATCGCCCGGCTACAACTGGGATCGGCAATGTACATCTGGCTCACAACCGATTCTGCCCTTCTTCCCGTTGATTCAACAATGGTTAATTTACCCGACTCGGCAAATCATGTCATGATCACACCGGAACAATGAAAATAACCGGATGCTGAAAAAAATAATTATATCAGCTCTTATTCTGATTGTTGCTGCTGCAAGCCTTGCAGCCCAGGAGGTCGTTGCCGGACTCACCGGAAATATTTACCTGAGCGGTGCAAAATCAGCTGAACAGGCCAAAGGAATCGCTGCCGACACTCTCGAACTGCCGTTCTTCGACGATTTTTCCACCGGACAGCCATACCCCGACCCCCTGAAATGGCTGGATGACTACGTCTTTATCAATAACACGTATTCCGTCAGACAGATTACCAAAGGTGTTGCAACCTTCGATGCTCTCGACAATACAGGGAGGCTCTATGAAACAGCCTCATCGTTTGTTACTGAAGCCGACCGCCTTACTTCTGTCCCGGTAAACCTTCAATACCTGCCTGAGGATAACATTTACCTGAGCTTTTTCTACGAGGCAGCCGGTATCGGCGATATGCCCGAGGCAGGCGACAGCCTAACGCTTGAATACTGGGCTCCGGTAGAACAGAAATGGTATTCTGCATGGAAAGCCCCAGCTACTCAGAAGGCTGGTTTCGTACCGGTTATACTCAGGATTGACCAGGAGAAATTTCTGAAAAAAGGCTTTATGTTCCGGTTCAAAAACCATGTTTCGCTGAACTCCGCCCCAACCGATCCTTCGATGGCTGGCAACTGCGATCACTGGAATATCGATTATGTAATGCTCGGTAAAAACAGGACTCCGGCCGATACCATACCTCCCGATGTTGCATTCACCCTGCCCGTGAGGTCATCACTCAAGACTTTTGAAGAGATGCCGTGGAAACAGTTCAGGCAGGTTTTTCTCTCCGAAATGGGACCATGGATTACCATAAACTACCGGAACAACGACCAGGTGATAAGGAATGTCACACGGTCGTTCGAAATAACCGATGTTTACAACGATACCGTCGTTCACTCCTTCACGGCCGGTGCGACCAACATAGACCCTTCTGCCTCTGTCAGTTATCAGGCAGCACTTATCTACACCTTCAACTCTGTATCAACCGATTCAGCCCTTTTCCGGGTAAAAAGCTTTCTTACCACAGATGCTTTCGACAGGAAACAGAATGATACAATAGTTTATTACCAGAGATTCGGCAGGGATTTTGCCTTCGACGACGGGACATCCGAGGCGGGGTACGGCATCAACGGCCTGGGATCAAGAAACGCCATGGTTGCATACAGGTTTAAATCGCCCGTACCCGACACTATCAGGGCGGTAAAGATTTGCTTTAACGACAGTTACCAGAATGCCAACCGCAGGTCTTTCGACCTGATGATCTGGAGGAATAACCAGGGCGTTCCCGGAGATGTTATCTATTTCCAGGAAGAGATGCTGGTTGAACCCGGAGAAGATATTAACGGGTTCCACCTCTACCGTCTCGACAGACCGTTCGAAATAAGCGGAGATTATTTTATCGGCTGGCGTCAGAGATCGGAGACCTTCCTTAATGCAGGTTTTGACCTAAATACCCCACATAACGGGAAGCAGCTATACTGGATAAACGGCGAATGGAATGTTTCCCAGACAACAGGAAGCGTTATGATAAGGCCTGTTTTCGGGCCCAGAATAAATACTCTCGGCATTGAAACAAACCGGTTTAGCCCGGAAAAGCTCAGAATATGGCCCAATCCTGCAGGGGAATTCATCACCCTCGATGCCGGAGATATGATACCGCTCCTTATGTCGGAAATAACCATTACAGGCATTGGCGGCAAAGTGCTTATCAGGAGGAATTTCTCGGAAACAGTCGATATCTCAGGACTTCCCGCCGGGATTTATTTTATCACTGCCTGGAACGGAAACAGGATACTTGCCACGGGTAAATTTATTGTTGCCAGGTGATGAAAAATCCGGAAGAAGAACTGACCGGGCAAGAGCTTTTTGAGCATTATCGTTTCACGGTCGATGCCGGGCAGTCATCCGCCAGAATTGACAAATACCTCACCGCAAGAATTGAAAACACCTCCCGCACGAGAGTCCAGTACGCCTCTCTCGCCGGAAATATACTGGTAAACAACATTCCCGTTAAACCAAGCTACAAGGTTAAGCCGGGGGATGTCATCCAGATACTCCTGCCGACACCTCCGCGCGAAATAGAGCTGATACCCGAAGATATCCCCCTTAACATACTGTACGAGGATGATGATGTGATAGTTATCAATAAGGAAGCAGGTATGGTTGTCCACCCCGCCTACGGGAACTATACAGGCACGCTTGTGAATGCCCTTATGTACCATTTCAGGGATCTGCCCCTCTTCAGAACCGGCGAAGCGCGTCCCGGACTGGTACACAGACTCGATAAAAACACATCCGGGATAATGGTGGTAGCCAAGAATGAAATTGCCCAGAACAAGCTGGCACGGCAGTTCTTCAACCGCACCACCGGAAGGATTTATAACGCCGTTGTCTGGGGGACACCCCGGCCGCCCGAAGGCACCATCACGGGAAATATAGGACGGAACCTGAAGGACAGAAAGATTATGCAGGTCTTCGAAGGTGAAGAGCACGGGAAGCATGCCGTAACACATTACAGGGTTTTGGAAAGCTTCGGGTATGTTTCGCTTATCGAGTGCAGGCTTGAGACAGGGCGCACTCACCAGATAAGGGTGCATCTGAGCCATATCCGGCATCCCGTTTTCAACGACAATGAATATGGTGGTGACAGGATTCTGAGGGGAACAACCTTCAGCAGGTACCAGCAATTTGTAAGGAATTGCTTTGAAATCATTCCGCGCCAGGCCCTTCACGCGCGTACGCTCGCATTTAATCATCCCTCAACCGGGGAACGACTCTCTTTTGAATCAGATCTTCCTGACGATATGAAGTTGCTTCTCGAAAAATGGAGAGAATACACCGCACAATAGATTTTCTCTCCTACCAGCTTCCTCCTGCACCTCCGCCGCCGAAGCTGCCGCCGCCAAAGCCTCCGAAACCGCCGCTTCTCCCTCCGCCAAAGCCTCCGCCCGAGAATCCTCCCCAGCTTCCCCTGTGCGACCGGCTTCCCGAATTCATCATTGCCAGAATAACCCAGAGCGGAAGATTGCTCTTACGGCCTGAAATATTGTTGTTGTTGGAGCCCCACGATTTTAAAGCAATAATAAGGACAATAATAATAATGATTATTGCTCCGCCGGGGATGGTTGTTGCTGGGGGCAATTTTTTATTTTTCAGGTAGTCCGAGGCCGGGAACTCGCCCGAAGCCAGCGACATAAGGACATCCGTAGCCCTGTCGAGACCCCTGAAATATTCGCCCTGCCGGAATGCGGGAAGTATCTCGCGGTCAACAATCATGGCACAGACAAGATCGGGAATGACACCTTCAAGGCCGTAACCGGGAGCTATGAAGACTTCGCCCTTTGAGATTTCGGTTTTGGGTTTTACAAGGATAATTATTCCGTTGTTCGAGCCTTTCTGTCCCACACCCCACTTCTCACCCAGTCTCTGTGCATAATCGGCCTTGTCGTAACCTGCAAGATCCTTTAAGATCACCACTGCTATCTGGGTTGAGGTTGAATCGTTGAAAGCTACAAGTTTGTTCTCAAGCATCCCGGCCTCCTCCATGCTCAGAAATCCTGCAAAATCATTTACAAGGCGCGGAGGAAAAGGCCTGTCAGGTATCTCCTGCGCCGAAAGCTGAAAAAATGCCGCGAGAATAAAGGCTGCTAAAACCGTCTGCAGATATAAAATAAATTTCTTCATTTATTTTCTTTTGTTTCCCCGGCTGAAAAAGATATCTCATCCGTCAGTTCATTTCTGTCATTTTTCCTGAGAGGGAAGAAATTTTTAAGCTGCCTTCCCGCGAGGGTTATGCCTTCAGTGAGGCCTTCGGTAAACCGCCCTGCAGTAAAGTTTTTTCTCATGATTTCCTTCACCTGGTTCCAGAATCCTTCGGGTACAAGGGCGTTAATGCCGCTGTCGCCGATAACTGCAAATTTCCTGTCTTCCACAGCCAGGTAAAAGAGCACCCCGTTTCTTTCCCTGGTTTTATGCATTCCCAGCTTACCGAATATCCAGGCAGCGCGATCGAGGACATCATCGGGGCAACTTGTTTCGATGTGAACCCGTATCTCGCCCGAGGTCTCCTTCTCGGCCTGCCTGATGGCTTCAACAATCTTTTTTTTCTGATCCGGCGTGAAAAAGTCTGCTGCCTTCATTTAAACAATAATTAAAACTTCACCTCAGGAGCTTTATCTGCCCCCTCGGCTGCCTTGAAATATCCTTTGGGATGGAACCCTCCCAGTCCGGCTATGAAACTCTGGGGAAAACGCTTGATGTAGGCATTATAAGCCATTGCCACCTCGTTGAATTTCCTGCGTTCGGTTGCAATGCGGTTCTCCGTGCCTTCAAGTTCAACCTGCAGATCGCGGAAATTCTGTGTTGCCTTAATATCCGGATATTGTTCCACAACAACCATCAGCCTGCTTAATGCCGAGCTCACCTCTCCCTGTGCCTGCTGGAAGCGGGCAATTGACTCCTCATCAAGATTCGACGGGTCGATTTTCACCGAAGTGGCTTTCGATCTCGCCTCAATAACCTGTGTCAGAGTCTGCTGCTCAAAGTTGGCGGCGCCCTTAACGGTATTTACAAAATTCGGTATAAGGTCGGACCTCCTCTGGTACTGGGTTTCCACATTTCCCCACTGGCTGGTCACACCTTCATTCATGGTAACCATGTTATTGTATGCCCTGATACCCCAGAGCACGATGAAAAGAACAAACAGCAGGGCCACGGCCCCGATTGTCAATCCTATTAAACATCCTTTTTTCATCTCAGTTAAAAGTTTATTTAATGCAAATTTAACAGAGTAAGCTGAATTATGCGGCATCATTCCGGCAGAGTGCCCGGAAAAGCCAGCAGAAGAGCCTTTTTTACCGGTGAACGGAGAAATGATTTGCCTGCAATTACCCGGGCTCAGCGAGTGTTAACATTTCTTTATACCTTTACGTTGATTTTTATGAACGGATGAAGACTATTGCTATTGCAGCAGGCGGCGATTCGCCTGAATACGGAGTTTCGGTTAAGAGCGCAGCCGAGGTGGCCGCCGCCCTTTCGGGGAAATATGAAATATTCATAATCGTGATAAGAGGCGATGCATGGTATTGGGAAGACGATAGGGGCAGAAGGCATTCCGTCGACAGAAATGATTTCACCCTTAAACTTGATGACCGGAAGGTAAGGTTTGACGCCGTCTTTATAGCAATTCACGGCACTCCCGGAGAAAACGGATTGCTGCAGGGATATTTCGACATGCTTGGTATTCCCTACACCTCCTGCGGAGCATTCTGCTCAGCCCTCACCTTCAACAAGCAGGCCACAAAGCTCTATCTGAAAGAGTACGGGATTCCCATGGCCGACGCTTTGCTGATACGGAAAGGGGAAAGAACCGATACGGAGGCCGTAATTAAACGCACCGGACTTCCGTGTTTTGTAAAACCTAACGACAGCGGCTCAAGTTTCGGTGTTTCGAAGGTTAAAACCCCGGACGAACTTCTTCCCGCCATCGAAAAGGCTTTCTCCGAAAGCAGCGAGGTTCTTATAGAGTCATTTATGAACGGCAGGGAAGTGGCCTGCGGGGTTGTAAAAACCGGAGAACGCAAATTAATCCTGCCTGTGACAGAGATAATACCGAAAAAGGAGTTTTTTGATTATGAAGCCAAATACACTCCGGGCATGTCGGATGAAGTAACGCCTGCAAACATCGGAGAAAAGCTGACCGGTGAAGTACAGCAGCTAAGTTCTTCGATCTGCGACATACTTGGCTGCAGGGGTATCGTCAGGGTTGATTTCATAATAGTAAAGGATAAACCTCTCTTTCTTGAGATTAACACCGTGCCGGGGATGAGCAGCGAAAGCATTATACCCAAACAGGCAGCCGCAGCCGGTATATCTGTTACCGACCTCTACTCCTCGGTTATAGAAAGTCTATTTACCTGAGGGGCGTCCCCCGGACCCGGATTTTTACTGTTTTGCCTTTTTCAGCGCTTCGGTGGTGGTGTAATATTTTGTAATCATCCCCGGAACCTCCCATTCAGGAAGAGAACCCGCCTTCAGATACTCAAGATATTTTGCTGTCACCTGTCCGAAATGTTCTTCATGACCCACCCTGTATTTCGCCGGTATGTTAACCCTCAGCCTGCCTGATCCCAGATCATCCACAGTAAGGCTGTCGTATGGCATGGCGGAAAGGGCGCTCAGAAGGCTGGAGCGGAACCCTGCAGCATCTCCCCTTATATTCTCTATATAGAGAGTCGGTACAAATTTTTCATCGGCGGTCTGCCTTATTACAAGGTCGCAGTTTGTACCCCTCATTATCGAGAAATGGGTGTCACCTCCGCCCGGAGGGGCAACATATTTCCATTCAACCGAAACCTTGGCAAAGGTGCCCTTCAGCCTGTATACCATCTCACCGTTTGCATAAACGTTAAGCTTTCCGTCTTTCAGGTCTTTTGAAAGATAATCGGGAAATTGATCAAGCCCGGTCACTCCTTTGAACTCTTCCCTTGAGATTATGGTAGGCCACCTGCGGGCGGAAATAATTTCCACGTCGTTCTTTGAGAGGATGACTTCAGGGAAGCATTCCCATTGCACAAGGTCCACCAGGTGCGTGGTAACGTCAACAATACCCTCTCCCTGCTGTTCCACATCAAAGAACCAGGCCGGTCTGATCAGAGGAGAGCCTGAAACGATTTTGGAAAAATGATGCACGCTCTCCTTGGTTACGGCAGGCTCCTTCTCCGATCCCATCGTAAGAGTACCGAAAACTTCCTTCCTGAGAGAAAGTTCCTTCTGCAGCATGGTTGTGATTTCGTACCTTTCAGTCATGATGTCGTAGAGCAGCAATCCCTTCTCGCCCGCTATGCGGAAAGCCTCTTCAAGCTTAGGAAATTCCTCGGGTGAGATCACCATGGGTTTGTCGGCAAGAACATTGAACCCGGCGCTCACCGATCTCAGGATGTAGTCAGTTTTCTTTCTGTTATTGCCTGACAGGACAACAACATTCCCGGGTTTCTTATCGATCATTTCTTCAAAGAAGTTTGCTCCGGTGAAGACTATCTCATTCCAGCGGGTAGGATTTACGGCCCGGGTGTTATACGACTCAATCCTTGCAAGGTGCTGGTCGAGGTCGGGACCGGCGGGTGCAAAGACATAAACATCAGGGGAAACCTGTTCGTACATGGTTTTCTGAACAAGGGCCGCATGAAAATGGCCGGGATCAACAGTCATAATCTTAACCATCTGAGCTTCTTTTGATTCATTTGCACCGGGGGCCTTCTTCCCTTTGTTTCCGCATGAGCTTATTACCATCGAAAAAATTACGAATACCGGAAAAATCTGTCTCATATTTGTTTCTTTTAATATCTGTTATCTGCAATAATCTCTTTATTAATCACTTAAGTGTAATATTTGCAACCGGAGGATAAGCGAAATCGAGCCAGATTCTCTCGGAAACTGACTTGTCGACTTTGCCGTCATAGACCAGCATACGGTATTTAAGCCGGTACACATTTCCGGGTTCAAGCACCCAGTCGCGGTGCCTTATGGGACAGAATTCAAAGTACACATCGCCCCTGCCGTTCTGATCTACCGGCCATACCCTCATCGGTTCGGGGTGCTGTCTGTTCGACGGATGAGAAAGGAACACTATACCCGATTCACCTTTCCCTTCAAACATTCCGCCGACATCGGTCCATCTGGCCCTTGTACCATCGGCGTCAAGCCGCGTTTTGCCTTCGGAGGTAAGCACCCAGCTGTTCTTGTTGTTCCATTCGGCGGTTGCCCTGAAACCTATTCCTCCGCCGTAGCGGTATGCCTCAAGAATCACAGGGTCGTCTCCTGCGACAGACAGGTATGATACCGCATCAACGAGCCATGTCTTCGACCCGTCAACAGGTTCGGCATTCCAGACTCTTATGTCCCAGACCTCGTTGAAAGTAATCTCCTCGGGTTTCACACCCTGGTAATCAACATGTTCCTGCCGCACGCTGAATCCGCCGAAAACAGGTCCCCGGGTAACTGAATTTATGCCTGCGAATCTTACAGTTCCCTGGTGACTGTAGAGATTCCAGAAATCAGTAACATGATCCCTTATTCTCACCCTCGTCCACGGGTTCCAGATACCGAAGTGATGGTAATGGTCGGGAGCATTTATGCGGGTAAGTATATTACCCGAGGGCGAGTACAACGGATGAATAAACCCGTTTCGTTTATACATTGTATCAACATTTGCAGGCGGGTAAACGAGCCTGACGGCATAGTCGAGAACAGGTTTGCCGTTCTGCGTGATTCTGATGATATCGGGTCTTTTCTCGGCCACCACGGCGGGTGCCGGAGAAGGTCTGAATTCCTGGTAAAGCACATATACTCTTTTCGCTCCGGGCTGTGTGGTGCCTGTCATTATCCACCACAGCCGGGGAGTGTATCCTTCCTCCACCTGCGAAGCTGTTTCGGTGAGTTTTCCTTTTACCGATTCATATAACACGAGTTTAAGTGTGTCGGCTACACTTATATTTTTCAGGTCGATGCTTACCGGGGTGTTTATTCTCAGATATTTCCCGGCTTCCACAGTGATGGTTGCAAGCTCTTTCTTCTGGGCATGCGAGGAGAGAGAAAAAGCAATGATCAGGAAGATTGGTAACAGTTTTTTCATGGCAGGTTTTTATATTTCTTCATTGACAGCTTCGATAAATGCAGTGATGTTTTCGTTTTTCACACCCGGTGGCATACCGCCTCCGACCGACCAGAGTATCCGGCTGTAATCGTTTATTTCGGAGGCAGCCTTTTTCACCGCATCCTTTATCTGCTGGGGTGTCCCTGCTGCCATCACGTCGCGGGGAGGTATGTTGCCGACGAGAACCACTCCGGGTCCGGCAAGTGACCGTATCTCGCCCATGGAGTGCTCGAAGGAGAAATTAAACATATTGATATTCATATCCGTGAGGTATTTTGCGGTAATCAGCCCCTGTGCGTCATTATGAAGGAACCGTGCCTTTGCATCGAATGAGCTGAATATCCGCCTGAAGGCAGGTATGGCATATTCATTGAATTCATAGTCGCCGATAAAACCCATAAGATCGTCGAGCACCAGAATTCCTTCAATTGACGGGAAACACTCTTTCTGGTATTTCAGCCAGTTGCAGACGAAGTCGGTTATGTTGTCAATCAGAATCTTCGCTTCAGCAGGATTCATTGCCAGGCTCATCATAAACTCGGTGGTTCCCATCAGGAATGAAGCAATATTAAGAGGCCCTCTTGATATGGCGAATTTTACATGGTGGCCTTCGCTGTTCATTGCCGGTTCGCATTCTTTCAGGCGGTCGATCATAAAAGGAAGCAGGCCGTCAGTTTTTACATCGGGGACAGGAAGATTGCTGATATCCTCTATGTTTTTAATAACCTTTTCGGCATGAGGCAGACTCTGTTCCATCCATTTCATCCTTGCCCCGTATGCCGATGGTTCGGTGCACATCCCGAATTCAGACCAGAAGCCCGGCAGAAACCAGACATCGGGAAAGAGGTTGCAAGCTTTCAGGTTGGCCTTCAGCCAGACATCGGAAGAAGCATAATACCGGATGTTGGAAATGCCGTACCATCCGGGTATCCATGGACTGTCGATTATAAAACCTGCCGGCCGGTATCCGATATCCTGTCCTTCAATCAGCCTTACCAGGTCGTTCCATTGTCGGAGGGTCATATCTTAAAAGGTTTAAGGTTTTCCTGCCTGTATGAATCTATCGGAGCGCATGTGCAGATAAGGTTCCTGTCGCCGTAACCATCGTCGATCCTGCTTACCGTGGGCCAGAACTTATTCTCATGGAGCCATGCGGAAGGGAAGGCAGCTTTAGTTCTTGTGTAGCTGTGATTCCATTCGTCTGCTGAAATAACCTTTTGGGTATGAGGCGCATTATGGAGCACATTATCCTCCCTGTCAGCTATTCCTTCTGCTATTTCCCTTATTTCATTCCTGATCATTTTCATGGCTGTAATAAACCTGTCGAGTTCCTGCAGGGGTTCAGATTCGGTAGGCTCCACCATCAGGGTGCCGTGTACGGGAAAAGAGAGGGTCGGGGCGTGGAATCCGTAATCCATCAGTCGTTTTGCTATGTCAAGCTCGGTAACGCCCGCCTCTGATTTAAAATCCCTGCAGTCGAGGATCATCTCATGTGCTGCCATTCCGTTTTTTCCGGTATATAAAACTTTATACCATCCTTTCAGGGAGGCCGCGATATAATTTGCATTCAGAATTGCATACCTTGTTGCATCGGTTAGTCCCTCCGCTCCCATCATCATAATGTATGCATGGGATATGGTCAGTATATGGGCGGAGCCGTAAGGTGCCCCGGCCACCGCAGTGATTCCGTTTTCTCCGCCGGTTTTGACAACCGGGTGGGATGGCAGGAACGGGGCAAGTTTTTCGTTAACCAGGATGGGGCCCATTCCCGGACCTCCTCCCCCGTGAGGTATTGCAAATGTTTTGTGCAGGTTCAGGTGGCAGACATCTGCACCTATTGCTCCCGGACTCGTTAAGCCGACTTGGGCATTCATGTTCGCACCATCCATGTACACCAGTCCGCCGTTTTTGTGAATAATTTCAGTCATTTCAATCACCTCTTCCTCGAAAACTCCGTGAGTGGAGGGGTAGGTTATCATGAAGCAGGCCAGATTATCCCTGTTTTCCTCAGCTTTCCTGCGTAAATCAGCCACACTGATATTTCCGTTCCGGTCGCATTCCACCACTATTACTTTCATTCCTGCCATTGCGGCGCTTGCAGGGTTTGTGCCATGGGCCGAGGCAGGGATAAGAGCCACATTCCTTTTGCCCTCTCCCCTGCTCAGGTGATACTGCCTGATGACGAGCAGACCTGTATATTCTCCGGCTGCTCCCGAGTTGGGCATGAACGAGACATCTGAAAATCCTGTTATCTCTTTAAGTGCATTCCCAAGCTCCTCAATAACCCTGTGATATCCTTCAGCCTGACCGGCAGGTGCGAAGGGGTGAATATTTGCAAATTCGGGCCAGCTCATCGGGAACATTGAAGTTGCAGGATTCAGTTTCATGGTGCACGAACCCAGTGATATCATGCTGTGAGTAAGCGATATATCCTTTCTTTCAAGCATCTTGATGTAACGCATCATGCCCGTTTCGCTCCGGTAACTGTTAAAAACCGACTCCTTCAGAAACTCCGATTTTCGAAGAAATTCATCTTTAATCTTCCGGCAGTCGCACAACGTATCGACAGGCTTAGGCCTGACACCGGCAACTTCCGCGAATACCGAAATTATTTTGTTTATGTCTTCAACCGATGTTACCTCGTCTGTGCTTATTGACACAACATCTCCCCCCGGATACCAGAAATTAAGGTTTTTCTCGAGTGCCTTTTCTCTGATCTTTCCGGCATCTGCTTTCCCGGACAGCTTTACTCTTATTGTATCGAAGAATCGTGTATTCAGATTACCGAAACCCATTTTCCCCAGTTCACCGGCAATAGTACAGGCGCACCTGTGAATCCGTGAAGAAATATCTTTCAGGCCCTCCGGCCCGTGGTATTGGGCATACATACCCGACATTATTGCCAGTAGTGCCTGTGCTGTACATATGTTGGATGTTGCCCTTTCTCTTTTGATATGCTGTTCTCTTGTCTGCAACGCCATACGGAGAGCCTGGTTTCCGTTTACGTCGATTGAGACGCCTATTATCCTGCCCGGCATATTGCGTTTATGCTCCTCGCGGGCCGCAAAGAATCCGGCGTGCGGTCCGCCGTAACTCATCGGGAGTCCGAATCTCTGGCTTGAGCCAACAGCAATATCGGCCCCCCATTCTCCGGGGGGAACAAGTAATGCCAGGCTCATAAGGTCGGCAGCCACACCGAGCATTGCTCCAGCAGAGTGAACCTTTTCGGCGAACTTCCTGTAATCGTTTATCTGACCCGAGGCTGCGGGATACTGAACCAGCGCCCCGAAAAATGTTTTATCAAATTCAGCTGTCTCAAAACTGCCGGTTACGAGTTCTATTCCCAGAGGCGCCGAACGTGTCTTAAGCAGGTCGAGAGTCTGGGGGAAAATATCGATGTCGGCAAAGAACCTGTTTACACCGGCCTTAACCGCTTCTCTCGGACGGGAGTTAAACATCATTATCATTGCCTCTGCAGCGGCGGTGGATTCATCCAGAAGGGATGCATTTGCTATTTCCAGCCCCGTAAGGCTTATTATCATTGTCTGAAAATTGAGCAGCGCTTCGAGCCGTCCCTGGGAAATCTCAGCCTGGTAAGGTGTGTATGAAGTATACCAGGAAGGGTTCTCGAGAACGTTCCTGATTATCACAGATGGAACATCGACACCATAATAGCCCTGGCCTATAAAGGATCTGAACTGCCGGTTAAGCTTTCCCAGTTCCCTTATATGACTTAGATATTCGTATTCTGTCATGGCCGGTGGCAGATTCAACGGACTTTTAAGCCTGATAGAAGCGGGGATTGTTTTGTCAATAAGTTCCTCAAGCGATTTAACCCCAATGGTTTCAAGCATTGCGGGCAGCTCTTCTGCACGTGGTCCGATGTGCCGGTTCACAAATTTGCTGTATGTCATTATGTTCCTGATTTTATGTTCTTTAACACAATTATGGATTGCCTTATGTTGTCGCTAAAATAATAAAAGTAACTTTCAAATTTTATGAGAGATTGTGTATTTGAGGTAAATAATAAAATCCATGCTGATCTCCCCTGAGGGTTTGAGAGGCAGGACGGAAGATAATGTAAAATATCGGGGTTGTAAGTGAGTTGTTAACTTTATGGATTTATTTCAGCCACGGGTTTGATTCTATCTCCCTGCCTACTGAGGAGGATGGGCCGTGACCGGGATAAATAACAGTTTCGGGTGGGAGTGACAAAATCTTTTCCTTAATGCTTCTAATAAGAGTCTCGTAATTTCCTCCGGGCAGGTCGGTGCGGCCGATACCTCCTGCAAACAGGGCGTCGCCGGTAAAGACAAACTCCCCTTCGCTGCAGTAATATGCCAGGCTGCCGCTTGTATGTCCGGGTACATGGAGAGCTTTAAAAGTCAGGCCTGCCGCACTTATCTTATCACCTTCTTTTATAAAATCTGAAGGGTCGGGAGGCTCCTCCATCGACAGGCCAAAGAAACCTGCATGGACCACTGCCCCCTTCAGGTTGGTTAATTCATCCTCACTGCAGCATGTACGGAGGTTGTAACGTTCAAGCATAAACCTGTTGCCGAAAACATGGTCGAGATGACAGTGAGTGTTCAGAAGCTTTACAGGTTTAAGCTTTTTTGCTTCAAGAAAACGGACAAGCTGACTGAATTCATTTTCGTCATAACAGCCGCAGTCAATCACAATACACTCGCCGTTGAGCCCTGCCGCGACAAATGTATTGACCGATATTGGGGAAAAGACTCTTCTGTATACTTTCATAACGGGTTTTTATTTATCCTGTGTACCTCTAAGCAGCGGGACAAAAACAAACGTGCCGTGTGATGAATATTCCCAGGTTTCCTCGCCTGTTCTTACCGCCACTGTCATAACCTGGTAATCGCCTTTGCCGAGCGGCACCACAAGTCTGCCTCCCGTTTTGAGCTGCTTCAGCAGTGCAGGTGGAATTTCCGGTGCGGCTGCTGTAATGAGTATCCCGTCGAAGGGCCCGTACTGTTCTTTGCCCTCAAAGCCGTCGCCGTAGAAAAAATGTATATTGTACCCGAGAGTTGCGATTGTCTGCTGGGCCTTAAGAAACAGCTCACGGCATCTCTCTATGGTATAAACCCTTACTCCCATCTCGGCCAGTATTGCTGCCTGGTATCCCGAACCGGTGCCAATCTCAAGCACCTTATCCCTCTTTTTTACATTGAGAAGGCTGGTCTGGAAAGCAACCGTATATGGCTGTGAAATAGTCTGGCCTGATGCAATGGGGAAAGCCTTGTCGACGTATGCATGATGCAGAAAAGCAGGATCCATAAAAATATGCCTCGGGACCTTTTTCATTGCCCTCAGCACCTCTTCATCGGCAATGCCCTTCTGCCTGATGCTCTCTATAAGTTTCTCCCTCAGTCCCCTGGCTTCAAATGAATCAGTCATACACCTGCATATCCGTAACACAGCAAAAATAAGAATGTATTTGTATTTTTGAAAGGCGAAAAATTAAAGTGGGCCGTTTATTTCCGGAAGCATAACCTGCAATTATTCCGGGCACATACCGTTTTGACTATATGAACAAAAGAAAAGTATCCATCGCATATATAACGGCCGATATTGCAGGCTCGGTTTTTGCATGGATCGCATTCTGCCGGATGTCGTTGCCATATACTGCCTCTTTAAGCACAGATGCTGTCACGATATCCGGGAATATTACTCCATTAAGTCTTCTGCTTTACCCCCTGTTCTGGGTATTTCTGTTTTTCATTTCCGGTTTTTATATTGTATCGCTTAAAAGATCGAGGCTGCAGGAGTTTTTCTATTCTCTGGCGATTACACTTCCCGGTTCGCTGATAATATTCCTGATACTTATCATCAACGGATCAATAACCGACCGCGCTTATTTCCTCAGTTCCCTTCTGCTTCTTACCGGTCTCCAGTTTTTCCTCACATCATTACCCAGGTTCCTGATAACTTCGGCGATAGCTTCACGCGTTCACCGTGGTCTTCTCGGCATAAACACTGTCATCATTGGATCGGGGGAAAAAGCATCCGGAGTTATTCAAATGTTAAGAGATGAGAAGATTCCCGGCGGAAACATCATAACGGGATATGTTAAAATTAACGGTGAAGAGAATGGTTTGGAGAAGACAGGCCTCAGGTGTCTTGGAAAGTCCGATAATCTTCTGGAGATCATCAGCAGTAACAAGACAGAAGAGGTGATTATTGCTTCAGAGGACTATGAATCGGACGATACTCTTAAGATAATAGGAGATCTTCTGCTTACCGGCGTTACCATCAAGGCCATTCCCTCACTGAAGGACTTTCTTACAGGCAGGGTTGAGCATACTGTGATTTACGGCACCCCCTTTCTTGAGATTACCAATTATACACTTTCGCCCTTCCAGAATAATATCAAGGTCATATCCGATTATATCCTGTCTGCCGTATTGCTTATAATTCTTCTTCCTGTAATAGCTCTCCTTTCGATCGCAATAAAGATGCAGGATGGCGGACCGGTGTTATACAGGCAGGAAAGGATTGGGCGCAACGGGCGGCCTTTTGTCATTTTTAAGTTCAGGTCCATGAAGCCGGATGCTGAGGCAGACGGTCCTTTGCTTTCAGGAATAAATGACAGCAGGATAACCCCGATCGGTCAGTTCATGCGCCGCCACAGGCTCGACGAGATCCCCAACCTGATTAATGTGCTTAAGGGCGAGATGTCGCTTGTCGGCCCAAGGCCGGAAAGACAATACTACATTGACCAGATAGTGCAGAAGGCGCCGCATTTCAGAAGGCTTCTGAAAGTAAAACCGGGAATTACCTCGTGGGGACAGGTTAAATACGGATATGCTTCCACGGTCGATCAGATGACAGAAAGGTTAAGATATGACCTTCTGTACATTGAAAACATGAGCCTTGTTCTTGATATTAAAATCCTGATCTATACCGTTATTATAATTATTAAGGGAAAGGGTATTTAACCTTCCTGCCCGATGGTCAGAATCTAACGACTTCCCAGAAAACCTTTTTGGGCTTCATATTCGTGTCGAACAGAAGAGGGTAATGCCTTCCTCTCCTTGGTGTCCGGTTATCGAGCCATGAACCCCTGTCGGACAGATTCCAGAAAGTTACACCCGTAATTTCATCTTTCTTTTCCCTGAAGACCCTGAATGCCATCTTGTAAAAGTCGATCTGACGCTGTTCTCTTTCCGGAGTGAACCCGAGGTTGATTGTATCTGCCCTTGAAGTATAAATTGACACATCAAGCTCCGTTATCTGTACCTGTAGTCCCAGTGAGGCAAATTTATCGATCGACTCCCTGATGGCATCTTCAGATGAGCCGGGAATTTCAAAATCGCCTTCACCCGGCTGATGCAGTTGTCCCACATGTCTCGGACCGCCAATATTCCAGTGGCCCTGCAGTCCAACTCCATGTATGGGAACACCTTCGTCGAGAAGTTTCTTGACCATGTTGTATATCTTTTCCCGCTTAACGGGGTTCTCGGTGTTGAAGTCATTATAGAACAGCACTGCATCCGGGTCGGCTTCATGTGCCCACCGGAATGCCTTTTCAATAAATTCTTCCCCGCATATTTTGTACCAGAGAGTTTCCCTGAATCCCTTCGCTGGATCAGCATTGTCTATAGCCTCATTCAGGACATCCCAGGCATAAACTTTACCCTTGTAACGGCCAACCACCTGCATGATATGTTCCTTAAGTCTTGCAAGCAGAAGCTCTTTGGATGCCTGGTTGCCGTCAGAATCCTTAAACATCCACTCCCCTGTCTGATTATGCCAGCACAGTGTATGTCCCCTCACCTTCATTCCGTTTTCCATGGCAAATGCGACAATCCTGTCAGCATCCTCCCAGTTAAACTTTCCCTCTTCAGGCTGTAAAAGAGCAGGTTTCATAACATTTTCGGCTGTCAGGCTGTTGAAATGCTTTTTGATAAACTCACCCTGTTCGCCCTGTAGCGATCTGGGCGACACAGCTACACCGATCGGGAAGTAATCCTTGTAGAAATCCTTAAGTCCTTTAAGTGAATCTTCTGAACTCAGTTGTCTCTCTCCTCCGCTGCCTCTGCAACTGCTAACAGATATGACAAGTGTGGTAATTAGCGTCAGCAGAAGAGAAAAAGTTAATGCTGTCAGAAATAACTTTTTTGTTTTCATGTGATCAGATTCTGGTAAGCAATAAACATAGACAAAATTTCAACATCCGGCGATTATTTAATTTTAATTAACACCTGCTGAAAGACATTTATCGCCTTGCCCTTAATCTTTTATATTAAGATATTGCCCATCTCATTCTACCGCTTTTTGGTGATCCCGATAACTGCGACGGAATAAGGCTCCATATCGAAAGCCATAAGATTTCCGTTATACTCTGCCGATGCAGCTAAGGGTCTGATCATATCCGGATTTTCCAAAGAAGGTGCATCGGTGAGTCCGGCTTTCAGTGTAATTACCTTAACATCTGCACTTTCGGGAGCCTCTGATCCCTGTACCCTTACAAGCAGTGTATTTGTCTTTCCCTCATAATTTACTGCTTTGATCACTATTCTTCCGCCATCTGTGCTGCCGGTGGCAACAGCTTCAAAGGTGCCTGATTTCCATCCTTCCGGACGCATCGAGGAGATACCGTTAAAGAACTGCAGCCTGTTGTTTATATCCTTAAAAGTTCCCTTTGCCGATGCCAGGAGATTCTCTTCATAGTATTCCCGGAACAGCTTTTCGACAACATAACCCGATCCCGGGAACCAGGAAGCATGGTCGTGATAGATAAATGCCGTCCAGGTCGGGTCGTCGGTAGTGTTTCTCATCCACAATGCGGGGCACGACATGATGAGTTCGGGCCCGAGTTTTTCATACATCATAAGGGTGCCGGCAGTATGCAGTCCGGCTCTCCAGTCGTATGTACGGCAGAGGCCCCACTCGAGGACAGCAATTTTGATATCGGGATGTTTTGAGATTTTTATATAGTCGCGAAGTCTGATAAGGTATTCCTCTATGCGCTGCAGCCCTGACTGGAAATTATCATTTTCATATTCATAATTATGGCAGCCGAGTATATCAAAATTATTACCTGCAAGGTCGATTAGTTTCTGGCTCCAGTTAAGGTCATTCGAACGTTTCTGCCCGCATGCGACAATTTTTGCCTCAGGGGCGATTTTTCTTATCCCGCTTCCATACAGATTCACTATTCCGGCATATTGTTCGGGCGTAAGTCCGTGGTTCATGGGTTCATTGTCTATCTGGAAATACCTTACATTGTAGGGCTGCGGGTGTCCGTTTTCTGCGCGCGCTCTGCCCCACCGGGTTGTCGGCGGGTCGTTGAGATAATGTATCCAGTCCATCGCATCCCCGAACTGCTGCTCATCTGTATTTGTAGCACTGAGTACAATGAGAGGTTCTGAATTAAGCTGCCGGCACAGCTCCATAAATTCGTCTGTACCAAAGCCATAATAGTCGGAATAACCTCCCCAGATTGTATTTGGATGGTATTTCCGCGCAACACGCGGGCCAATTCCGTCTTTCCATTTGTAGATTGATGCAAAGGAGCCCCCGGGCCATCTGATGAATGGCGGTTTCAATGCCTTCATTGCCCCGAGAAGATCAGGGCGCATGCAACCTGAATTCCGGATGTCGGTCCGCATCATCGAAATGAAATCCACAAGCACCTGCCCTGTTCCGGCGGCAAACAGGCCGACAACGGCCTGTTTGTCTGTAATGCCGCTTTTAAAAGCAAAAGAGACCTCCTGCCACTCCTTTCCCGAATGCCTGAGGGGTACGCTGGCTATCTGCCTGCCTCCGGCATCCGTAACACGTAAAAACAACCTTACGGTTCCTGATTCAGGTTTTACCCAAACAGAACCCGAATAATCATATCCGCTCTCAACGAAAATCCTTCCCTGTTTAATCCCGGCAGTGCCTCCGCCGGGTGCGAGCCGAACGCTTTTTTCCCCGTTCTGAAACTTGACCTCTGCAACTTCAACCTTCCCTTTTCCGCCTTCAGGAATCCAGTACGTTTCAAAATCATTGCCTTCAAACCCGCATCCCCTTATCTGTTCCGCAAACAGGCCGTCGACCACCGAGTGATTTATATGCTCAAGGAAGTGACCGTAGACGGCCTCTTCCACTCTGCCTTTCTGCCTGTCGGTGTCGACGAGCAAAACGGCAACACCTGGCCGGTCGGAAGCAGGGGCGGTTTGTGATTGCAGATTCAAATAATGTGAAATGAAACAAATTGAGATCAGGACCGCCGTAACGTAAGGTTTTATTTTCATCGGTGTGGGTTTTGGTTTGTAATTATACGGAAATTCCCGATAAATTCATTCCGGCGCTTTTGCCTTTAACGGCTGAGCATACCTTATTTTTATATAGCTGTATTTTTTATAGGGATATATTGGGGGCCTTCAGGCTTCAGGATGCTTTCGTAATAGACTACTTCCTTCACCCTTACACTCTGAAACTCCTGATCGCGGAATTCGGCCAGCAGGCTCTTAAGGTTTGCAGCATTACTGAGATATTTAATCCTGCCAAGTGTAAGATGAGGTTTAAACTCCTGATCCCCGGTCATTATATATAAGGTATGGAGGAAACCTGATATTTTTTCATGTAACCGGGTTAATGACTCATGATTTTCTATTCCTGCCCAAAGCACACGGGGGTTAATTAAACCGGGAAAGACACCCAGTCCGGCAACTGAGAAGTTAACGGCTTTGGTTTCTGCGGCAATCTGAGGCAGTCCATCAGCTATTTTCCTTATCAGTTCCTCTTCAGTATCTCCCAGGAATGCGAGCGTGAGATGCATTTTTCCGGTATCGGTCCATTTTATTTTTTCGCCGGCCAGTTTTTTTCTGATAACAGACAATGCTCTGAGAAGGTTTTCTTCAGGAATTATGTCGACGGCTATAAATGTGCGTTTCATCAGGCTCGGTGTGGATATCCGTGTAAAATCAGATTGCTTTTTTTGTTCTGGCATGAAATTAAAAATAAAAATTACTTGTTGTTGTTTTGTTATTCGAAATATCTTTTCTATATTTGCACCCGCTTTTGGAGCGAAAGTTGGTTGAAGGGTTAAGAGATAGTTTTCCG
>ERZ795052.2294-NODE-2294-length-23579-cov-10.536856_pt1 | contig 23579 bp, 22 predicted proteins | sample MGYA00375136_ERZ795052 | MGnify/ENA primary metagenome ERZ795052 (study PRJEB30181, sample SAMN05720156) | activated sludge metagenome | isolation source: Anaerobic digester | place: Japan | collected 2015-05-26 ... | reverse complement strand
AGGAGATCGCGCGGCCCCTGATCGGGGTCGTCAACTCCTACAACGAGATCATCCCCGGCCACATCCACCTGCGCACCGTGACCGAACAGGTCAAGGCGGGCATCCGCATGGCCGGCGGCACCCCGGTGGAGTTCCCCGCCATCGGCGTCTGCGACGGCATCGCCATGGGGCACGTGGGAATGAAGTACTCGCTGGCGAGCCGCGAACTCATCGCCGACTCCGTCGAGATCATGGCCATCGCCCACCCCTTCGACGGGCTCGTCTTCATCCCCAACTGCGACAAGATCATCCCGGGGATGCTCATGGCGGCCCTGCGGCTCAACATCCCGTCGATCTTCATCAGCGGAGGCCCCATGCTCGCCGGCAAGCTTCGCGGCAAGCCCGTCGACCTCATCACCGTCTTCGAGGGCGTGGGCGCCGTCAAGTCGGGAAAGATGACCGCGAGGCAGCTCAAGGAGATCGAGGACTGCGCCTGCCCGGGCTGCGGGTCCTGCTCCGGCATGTACACGGCCAACACGATGAACTGCATGACCGAGGCCCTCGGCCTGGGCCTGCCTGGAAACGGGACCATCCTGGCGGTGGACTCGGCTCGGATGCGCCTGGCCAAGCAGGCCGGCATGCAGATCCTGGAGCTGATCAGGAAAAACATCCGGCCCCGGGACATCGCCACGCTTGCGGCCTTCAAGAACGCCATCGCCGTGGACAACGCCCTGGGCGGATCGACGAACACCGTGCTGCACCTTCCGGCCGTCGCCCACGAGGCGGGCATCCGGCTCGACCTCGAGCTCTTCAACCGGATCGGGTTCAAGACCCCCAACCTCTGCAAATTGAGCCCCGCGGGCGCCCACCACATCGAGGACCTCGATGCGGCCGGAGGCGTGCAGGGGGTCATGAAGGAGATCAGCAGGCTCGGCGTGATCGACGGAAAGGCCATGACGGTGTCCGGCCCGGTGGCGAAGAACCTCAAGGACGCCAAGGTCTGGGATTACTCGGTCATCCGCCCCGTCAAGAACCCCTACAGCCCCGACGGGGGCCTTGCCATCGTCAAGGGAAACCTTGCACCCGACGGGGGCGTCGTGAAGCGCTCCGCCGTGGCCCCGAACATGCTCGTCAACGAGGGCCGAGCCCGCGTCTTCGACAGCGAGGATGACGCCATCGAGGCCATCCTGGGCGGGAAGATCAAGCCGGGCGACGTGATCGTCATCCGCTACGAGGGACCGAAGGGGGGGCCCGGGATGCGCGAGATGCTCGCCCCCACCTCGGCGCTGGCCGGCATGGGACTGGCCGAGTCGGTGGCCCTGCTCACCGACGGGCGCTTCAGCGGCGGCTCCCGCGGCGCGGCGATCGGCCACATCTCGCCCGAGGCGGCCGAGGGGGGACCCATCGCGCTGGTCAAGGAAGGCGACCGCATCGCCATCGACATCCCGAAGCGCAGGATCACTCTCCTGGTGAGCGCCGAGGAGCTGAAGAAGCGCAGGAAGGCCTGGAAGCCCCCGAAGCCGAAGATCCAGTCGGGCTACCTCTCCCGGTACGCCTGCCTCGTCACCTCCGGGAGCACGGGCGCCGTCCTGAAGGACAGGGTCTGATTTCAAGGAAGGGGAGCCGACGCGGCTCCCCTTCCTCGTAGAACGTGAGAACGGAAGAGGGTAAGAAGGTCGGATTGGCTTGCGGCCTCCGGGGTGCTTTCGCTTTCCAACCCTCTCACCTGCTCACCCTCTTACCCTCGGGGTTTTCCATGCTCACCTCGGCCCTGCGCACCGTCGCCCTTTCCATCACGGGGGTCCTGGCCTTGATGTTCTTCCTGCAGTCGAAGCTCGTCTACTTCCCCGACGGGCAGATCGCCGCCACGCCGGCGGACCGGGGACTGGCCTACGAGGAGGTGACCTTCGAGGCCGCCGACGGGGTGGAGCTTGCGGCCTGGTTCGTGCCGTCGGAGGCCGGCCGGGGGGTCGTCCTGTTCAGCCACGGAAACGGCGGCAACATCTCCTACAACCTCCCCTTCGTCGAGATCCTCCACCGGGTCGGCCTCTCCACCTTCATCTACGATTACCGGGGCTACGGCCGCAGCCGGGGAAAGCCCTCCGAGGAGGGAACCTACAGCGACGCCGCGGGGGCCTGGCGATACCTGACGGAGAGCCGAAAGGTCCCCGCGGGACAGATCCTGCTCTACGGCCAGTCCCTCGGCGGCCCCGTCGCCGCGAATCTCGCCCGGGGGACGCCCCCTGCGGCCCTCATCCTCGACTCCACCTTCACGAGCTTCGTGGACATCGCGGGCCACCACTACCCGTTCCTTCCCGTCCGGTGGCTCGCGCGCTTCGAGTACAACACCCTCGAGCACGTCCGCAACGTCCGGTGCCCCGTGCTCGTCATCCACAGCCCCGACGACGAGATCGTCCCGTTTTCCCAGGGGCTCGCCCTCTACGAGGCGGCGCCGGAGCCGAAGGCCTTCATCCGGCTGCGCGGCGGGCACAACGACGCCCTCCTCCTGTCCGCCGGGGCCTACAGGGAGGGAATCGACGGGTTCCTGAAAAAAATCGGCCGCTAGGCGGGCGGCAATGCGCGGCACCCTTCGTGCATGATGCCTCGGGCATGTCCATCACCCCGCAACGGATCGTCAGGGCTGCCGGGAACCGGGCAGAGGTCGCCTTCCGGTATTTCCTGCGCCTCTTCATCCCCTTCGACCCGTGGCATCGCATGCCGCTTGCCGCAAAGGACTATGCCTGCGGCATCGTCGGGCACCTCAATGCGCTTCCCCCGGAAAGACGGGGGCGCGTGGCCGAGATCGGCTGCGGCCTCGGGGACATCCTGCTGAACCTCGATTTCGAGGAGCGCCTGGGTCTCGACAGCGACCCGGCCGTTCTCAGGGGCGCCGACATCATCCGGCGGACCCATTGCAGGGGGAGTGCGAATTTCGCCGTTTTCTCCTTCCCGCAGGACCGCCTGGAGGGCCGCTTCGACGCCGTCGTCCTGACAAACTGGCCCCATGCCGTTTCGCCGGAACCGCTGAAAGCCGGCATTGCCCGTCTTTTCGGGGACCATGTTCGCGCCGGCGGGTGCCTCGTCATCGACACGGTCTCGAAAAGCGGGTACCCCTATCGACACGATCCGGATTTCCTCCTGGGCGGGTTGGACGGGACGGTTGAACCAATCGGCGCCTACCCCTGCGGTCGCAGGGTGTGGAAGGTGACGAAAACAAAGGATCGGTGACCGGTGAAAGATGAACAGCAACGCACATCGTACCGGTGCGAATCTCTCAGACGGGATCCTGCCGACTGTCGGCTGCCGACGAGCGAGGCGCCTCAGCGGGTGGGTCCCCACATCTCCCGGCGCTCCCAGTAGGACTTTCTCTCCCAGATGTTCCGCAGGCCGATCTCGCGCCGGACATCCCTCATCCGCTGCCGCAGATCGGCCGTGTACGTTTCCACGGAAACGCCGGCGGGACCGCTCCCGCCGGCATGGACGCGGGTGAGCTCATGCTCGACCCGATCGAGGTGGCCGATGAGCTCGGGCTTGGACATGAGCCTGTAGTCGGCCGCGAGGACCCCCTCCGTGTACACGCGCTGCGGCGCAGCGCATCCCCCCAGCAGGACCGGGACGAAAACGGCCATGGCCAGGAGGGCCTTTCGCACCGGCACGCAGCCCCATCTTCCCCGGTCCGGCATTCGGATCACCCTCCTCATGGGTCCGGCGGTTCCCGGACGGGTTCAGGGCAGGGGACGCTGAAGCTCCATCCTCTGCCGGCGCTCGTCCTGCCCCATGATCTCGCGGGCGGCGATCGTCGTCCGGACCTCGTATCGCCTGGACTGGAGATCCGCGAGATACGCCTCCCGTTCGACGTCCCCGGGAGGGGCCGCCCCCCTCTCGATGCGCGCAATCTCCTCGTCAATCCGGGCCGCGTAGCGGTCGAGGTCCTCCTTCGAAAGCACCCGGTAATCCGTCGCCAGCGGGCCTTCCCTGTAGGGCACGGACGGGGCGCACCCCGCCATCGCGAGGGACAGGGTGGCGATGCACAGCAGGGCAGCGGCAAACCTGTAAGGCATGGTCTTTCTCCTTTCGCGTTTCCTGAAACACCGCATTGAGAATAACGATCTTTCACGCCCTTTACAAGGGATGATGCCGGGAAGAAAATCGCTGGCGGCACCCCGTGAAAACGTGTAGAGTGCAGCAGGCGATTTTCCCATCCCCGCCCTTTACACGCAAGAGCCGGAGAGGTCACGGAAATGAAAGCGAAGCCCCTTCTCTCTGCATCCCTGGCGGCGATCCTGATGCTTTTCACCCCGGCCGGCTGGTCCGCGCCGCCGTCATCGGTGGAGCAGGTGCCCCGCCTGACGAAGGAACAGGTCAGGGGCATGCTCGGGAAGCCCGACGTCGTCATCGTGGATGCACGCTACATCAAGCAGTACGAAGAGAGCGACAGGAAGCTCCCCGGGGCCGTGTTCGTCGAGCCGGAAAAGATCGACGACTTCGTCAGGAGCCACCCGAAGAAGGACGCCACCTACATCCTCTACTGAGCCTGACCCCGGGAGTACACGGCCGCCCGGGTGGCGGTCGAGCTGAACAAGCGGGGCTACACGAAGGTCTACGCCCTGGCGGGCGGATGGAACGATTGGGCCAAGGCCAACTACCCGACGGAACACAAACCCGTCACGTCGGCGAAACAATGCGTCCTCTGCCACACGGCGATGACGCCCGGGATCGTGGCGGATTGGAAGCTCAGCAAGCACAGCCAGAAGGGCGTCGACTGCGCCGTCTGCCACGGCGACAAGCACTTCTCCCCCGAGACGGTCGCGCTGGCCGAGATCCCGACACCCGAGCGCTGCGCCTTCTGCCACGGCCCCCAGGTCAAGCAGTTCAGGAACGGCAAGCACGCGAAGGCCTGGGACGCCATGAAGGCCATGCCCACCTTCCACATGCAGCCCATGGCGATGATCGACGGCATGAAGGGCTGCGGGGGATGCCACAAGATCGGGATCAAGACGGAAGCCGAAATCAAGGAGCTGAGAAAGCAGGGCGGCCAGTTCGGGGTCGCCTCCTGCGATTCCTGCCACACCCGGCATCTCTTCTCAAAGAAGGAGGCCCTGCAGCCCCAGGCCTGCCGCACCTGCCACATGGGGATCGACCACCCCCAGTGGGAGATGTACTCCTCGTCGAAGCACGGGGTGCGCAAGGAGCTCAAGCAGCTCGGGGTCCTGCCCGAGAGCGCCGCGGCGCCCACCTGCCAGAGCTGCCACATGACGAACGGCAACCACGCCGTCCGGACGGCCTGGGGGTTCGTGGCCGTGAGGCTCCCCATGCCGGATGACCCCGCGTGGGCCGCCGACCGCACGAAGATCCTCAAAGGGCTCGGGGCCCTGGACCCGGCGGGCAAGCCGACGTCCCGTCTCGGCGTGCTCAGGGACCTCGACGTGTTCCGGACAACCCAGGAGGACTGGCAGAAGGAGCGCGACCGGATGTTCGCCAACTGCCGGCAGTGCCATTCGACCAACTTCGCCCGCGGAGAGCTCGAAAAGGGCGACATGATGATCCGCGAGGCGGACCGGCTGCTCGCCGAGGCAATCGAGATCGTGGCGGGCCTCTACAGGGACCGCATCATCGCCAAACCCGGGCATTACGCTTACCCATACCCGGACCTGCTGGCGTTCCACGACGCACCGACGTCGATCGAGCAGAAGCTCTACCTCATGTTCCTCGAACACCGGATGCGGACGTTCCAGGGCACCTTCCACGCCAACCCCGACTACGCCCTGTGGTACGGCTGGAGCAAGATGGTCTCGGACCTCACGGAGATCCGCAAGATGGCGGCCGACCTGAGGAAGGAAAAGAAAGGCAGGAGAAAATAGGGCAACCGGCCCCTCGGCAGGCGCCCCCGTCGGGGCGCCTTTCTTTTTGCCCGGACCTTTACAATCCCCCGGGGCATGCCATATTAAAGGTCAAGCCGAGGAGGAACAAGCCGTGAAGCGGTTTCTGATCACCCTGTTCGTATCCATCCTGGCCCTGGGCTGCCGGAGCCCGGAGACCAACGCCATCGAGGGGAAAAGTCCCATGACAAGTCAAAGCGCAAACACGAAGATCGCCACCTTTGCGGGCGGCTGTTTCTGGTGCACCGAATCGGACTTCGAAAAGGTGCCCGGGGTCCTGAAGGTCATCTCGGGGTACACGGGCGGCAAGAAGGAGAACCCCACCTACGAGGAGGTGTCCTCGGGGCGGACGGGCCATTTCGAGGCCGTCCAGGTGCACTACGACCCGGAGAAGGTCACCTACGAGCAGCTCCTGGAGGTCTTCTGGCGGCACATCGACCCCACGGACGCAGGCGGGCAGTTCGTCGACCGGGGCCCCCAGTACCGCAGCGCCGTCTTCTATCACGACGAGGAGCAGAAACGGATCGCCGAGACATCGCGCGATGCGCTGGCCCGCTCCGGGAAGTTCGCCAAGCCCATCGCGACGGAGATCCTGCCGCTGACGACATTTTACGAGGCCGAGGACTACCACCAGGACTATTCCAGAAAGAGCCCCCTGCGCTACCGGTTCTACCGCTCCAACTCGGGGCGGGACCAGTTCCTGAAGAAGACCTGGGGCGACGAGACGCCGACGTCCGCGGGACCCGCCGGGAAGTCCTGGTCGAAGCCCGACGACGCGACCCTGCGGCAGAGACTCACGCCGCTGCAGTACCAGGTGACGCAGAAAGACGGGACGGAGCCGCCCTTCCGGAATGAGTATCACGAAAACAAGCGCGAAGGGATCTACGTGGACATCGTCTCCGGCGAGCCCCTGTTCAGCTCGCTGGACAAGTACGACTCCGGCACCGGCTGGCCGAGCTTCACCAGGCCGCTGGAGCCCGGCAACATCGTCGAGCGGGCGGACCGGAGCCTCTTCATGGTCCGCACGGAGGTCCGCAGCCGGCACGGGGACTCGCACCTCGGGCATGTCTTTCGCGACGGGCCCGCGCCGACGGGCCTGCGCTACTGCATGAACTCGGCGGCCCTGCGCTTCATCCCGAAGGAGGACCTGGAAAAGGAGGGCTACGGGGAGTACCTTACGCTCTTCGAGAAAAAATAAGATTGAAGGAAGGGCCGCAAATCGGGTATCCATCGGAGACCGCTATCCTGTGACGAGGAGGGAAACGCGATGGACCCGATCAAGGTCATGCCCTGCCTGGACATGAAAAACGGCCGCGTCGTCAAGGGGGTCCACTTCGTGGACATCCGCGACGCGGGCGACCCCGTGGAAAACGCCGCCTTCTACGAAAAGGAAGGGGCCGACGAGCTGGCGATGCTGGACATCGCGGCCACGGTCGAAAACCGCAAGACCCGGCTGGAGTGGGTCCGGCAGGTCTCGGCCGTCATCTCGATCCCGCTGACCGTCGGGGGCGGGATCAACAGCCTCGAGGACATCGAGCTCGTACTTGGGGCCGGGGCCACCAAGGTCTCCATGAACAGCGCCGCCGTGAAGAGGCCGGAACTCGTCCGGGAGGCGGCCGACAGGTTCGGCTCCGGGAGGATCACCGTCGCCATCGACGCGCGGCGAAACCCGGCCATGCCCTCGGGGTTCGAACTGGTCGTCGCGGGCGGCACCACCCCCGTCGGCAAGGACGCCATCGCCTGGGCGAGACAGTGCCAGGACCTCGGGGCAGGCGTCATCCTGCCGACCAGCATGGACGGGGACGGGACCCTGGCGGGCTACGACCTGGAATTCACGAGGGCCGTCGCCGACGCGGTCACCGTGCCCGTCGTGGCCTCCGGCGGGGCCGGGAAACTCGAGCACTTCTACGAGGCCGTCGTGAAGGGCGGGGCGAGCGTCGTCCTGGCCGCCTCGGTCTTCCACTTCCGGACCTTCAGCATCCGCCAGGTCAAGGAGTACCTGCGGGACAGGGGGCTTCGCGTGAACCTGGAATGACGGGCTGTCACTGCCGAGGGTTTGCCGAATCCGAAGCCGGGAAGCTGAGAAGTCAAGAAGCCCGGAATAGAACCGAGAAACCGCACATTCCGGAATTGCACAACTTCATCGCTTCTCAACTTCCAGGCGGTAAGCAGCACCGGGGGATGTCTACGTGGAACACGAAGCGACGATCCGCCTCGGTTTTTTCCTGGGGACGCTGCTTCTCCTCGCCATGCTGGAGTGCACCGCGCCGAGGAGGTCTTTGACGGTTTCCAAGGCGGCGCGGTGGTTTGCCAACCTGGGAATCGTGACGCTGGGAACCCTCATCGTCCGTTTCCTCTTCCCCGTGCTCCCCGTGGGCTTCGCCCTGCTGTGCAGCCGGGAAGGCTGGGGACTGCTGAATGCTTACCCCGTCCCTTACGGGGCCGCGGTCCTCATCGGGGTGGTCCTCTTCGACCTCTTCATCTACGTCCAGCATGTGCTGTTCCATCACCTGCCGGCGCTGTGGCGCCTGCACATGATCCACCACGCCGATCTCGACTTCGACCTCACCACGGGGATCCGCTTCCATCCCCTCGAGATCGTCCTCTCCATGGGGATCAAGCTGGGAATCGTCTACCTCTTCGGGCCGCCCGCCCTGTCGGTCATCCTCTTCGAGATCCTCCTGAACGCAACGGCCATGTTCAGCCACAGCAACCTGAGGCTCCCGCTCGGGCTGGACGGGGTCCTTCGGCTGCTCGTCGTGACGCCGGACATGCACCGGGTCCACCACTCCGTCGTCATCCGGGAGCGCAACAGCAACTTCGGCTTCAATCTCTCCGTCTGGGACCGGCTCTTCGGCACCTACCGTCCCCAGCCCGAGCGGGGCCACGAGGGAATGACGATCGGGCTTGCCAACTTCCGCGACCCGTCGCGGCTCGGCCTGTTGCAGCTGCTGGTCCTGCCCTTCACGCAGAAGCATCCATGAAGAGGGAGGATTGGAATGTTGGAGTAATGGAATGCTGGAAAAGAAGATTCTGCCTCCACGACAACCATTATTCCAATACTCCATCACTCCATCATTCCAAGTCCCTGGGTTTGCGGCTTCCGCTCAAAAAACAGCTTGCCCGGCGGCCCGATAAGCGGTATGGAATACCGCTTTTGGAGGTCTGGGCGAATGAGAACAGCGGACGGGGGGGGCGACCGGTTGGCCATGACCGTTCTGACGGCCATGGTCTTTTGCGGGGCGATCCTGCTCTTCGGGCTGGAGCCGCTCACGGGGCGCCTGCTGACCCCCTATTTCGGCGGCGCGGCCCACGTTTGGCTCACCTGCCTGATGTTCTTCCAGGCGGCCCTCTTCATCGGGTATCTCTACGCCCACCTCTTCGCCAGGAAGCTCGGCGTGTGGCACCTGGCCATCCTCGCCCTTCCCCTGGTGAACCTGCCGCTCCAGGTTTACGCCCAGCCCGACCCCCATGCCCCCCTCGCACATCTTCTCTGCGTCCTGTCGGTCTACGTCGCGATCCCCTTTGCGGTGCTCTCCACAACGGCCGTGGTGGCCCAGGCCTGGTTGAGCGAGTCCCGCCTGGGCAGGCAAAAAGAGCCCTACCCCCTCTATGCCGCATCCAACGCGGGCTCCCTGATCGCATTGCTCGGCTACACCTTTGTCGCCGAGCCCCTCATGGGGGTCAGGCTGCAGAGTGTCGTCTGGAGCCTGACCTATGTCCTCTACGCTGCCCTCGTCGTCGCATCCTGGTTCCTGCTGCGCCCCAACCTGGGACCGGCCGCGGCAGCCGGCCAGGGGGAAAGGCGGCCTGCCGAAGAGACCGTCGGCGCCGCAACCTACGGGAAATGGCTCCTGCTGTCCAGCCTGCCCTCGGCGTTCCTGCTGGCCGTGACGAACTACATCGCCCTCGAGGTGGGGTCTTTCCCCCTGACCTGGATCCTGCCGCTCGCCCTGTACCTGGGGAGTTTCATCGTGACCTTCCGGACCGGCGGAGGCGTGCCCCGTTTTCTTCGCAATGCCTGGCCCGAGATCCTGCTGGCCGGCCTGCTCATGTTCCTCCTGGGGCCGGTGCACTGGCTGGCCATCATCGGGCACCTGACGGTCTTCTTCCTCGTCTGCCTGGTGTCGCACGGAACGCTCTACGAGCTGAGGCCCCCGGCATCGCACCTGACGAACTTCTACCTTGCGGCGGCCCTGGGCGGCTGGATCGGCGGGGCCCTGATCAGCCTCGGCGCTCCCTTCCTGTTTTCGGCTCTCTATGAATACCCGATCATTCTCGTGCTGCTGGCCCCCACCTTCTGGTGGTGCCGGGAGACGCCGCTGGCCCGCCTCAGGACCGGCATCTCCTACGCTGCCGTCGTCGGCCGCGCCGTCCTGGCGGCCTTCCTCGTGTTCCTCATCGTCAAGGAAGGCTGGCAGACCCTGCAGGAGCCCGTGCGCTTCCGCCACCGCAATTTCTACGGGACCTACACGATCTGGGACGTGGCCGCCCACCCCCACGACGTTCGGCAGCTCCTCCACGGCCGCACGATCCACGGCGCGCAGCTCCTGGACCCCGAGGAACGCATGACCCCCATCATGTATTATTTCATCGGCGGCGGGATCGCGGATGTCTACGAAACGACCCCCCCTGTCCGGAGAATGGCCGTGCTGGGACTGGGGGCGGGCGCCGCGGCGGCCTATGTCAAGCCGGGCGAAACCATGGTCTACTACGAGATCGATCCCGACAACGAGGGGATCGCCCGTCACTGGTTCTCGTTTCTCGGCGAGAGCAGGGGGGACGTGCGGGTCGTCGTGGGCGACGGGAGGCTCGCCATGCAGAACAGCAGTCGGCTGGAGCCCCCGTACGACATCATCCACATGGATGCCTTCACGGGCGACGGCATCCCGACGCATCTGCTGACACGGGAAGCGATCCAGATCTACCTGGAAAGGCTCAAGGACGACGGGGTGATCCTCTTCCACGTGTCGAACCGCTACTACGAGCTTCGCCCCGTCATCAAGGCGATCGCCGCCCAACTCGGCCTTGCCGGCGCCATCAACGTGCCGACGCCGAAGACGCAGCTCAAGGCGAATCAGAGCGCCACGTGGTGCGTGGTTCTTGCCCGCAACCCCGAACGGCTGACGGCCCTCCTCAGGAAGGGCTGGATCCCCTTCGGGCCCGGCGACGGCCTCAAGGACGCGGCCCCCTGGACGGACGACTACATCAACATCCTCGCGCCGCTCAGGGACAGCGCGAAGGAACGCTGGGGGGATTTCAACATCAAGGCCTGGCTCGAGTCCCTTCGATTCTGGAGATAACGGCTCGGGAAGACAATCCGGGAATCGCGAGGAAAAAAAGCCCCCGTCCTCCCGTCCCGGAAGAGGGGGCGTTTCCCTTGCCGCTCGAGGCCTTGTTGCCTGAGGCTCCCCGGTCAGACGCCCGGGAGCCGGGAGCGGTTCCGCTCGTATTCCTCCATGACCTTCCTCGTGTACCCGGTCTTCGGCTCGCTGTTGCGCTGCATGTTCTGCCGGGCCCGGGTGAAGCCCACGTTGTAGGCGTAGAGGACGGCGTACTCGTTGTCGTAATAACGGCTGAGCCACGACAGGTAATAGACGCCGAAGCGGACGTTGGCGTGGGGGCACTGCAGGACATCGCGCCTGTAGGGGATCCCCACCTCGTCGGAGAACTCCCGGGCCACGACGGGCTTGACCTGCATGATCCCTATGGCACCTGCGTCGGAAACGACATTGTGGCGGAAGTTGCTCTCGGCATCGATGACGGCCAGGACCAGGCGGTAATCCACATCGTAGCGGCGCGCGGCGTCGTACATGGTCCTCGCAACCTCCCGGAGTTCCCCGTCCGGGATGAGGGCGTTCTTTTCCGCCAGGTGCGCCGCGATCAGCTCCACGGCGCGCTCCTTCTGCCAGTTCAATTCAAAACCGAGGCCGCTGTATTGGGCGGCCTCGTCGGAAAAATTCAGGCTCGTCAGCGATACCACGCCGACGATCAACCCCAGAAGGGCCAGGTATTTCATCGCGTTCATGTCTCTTCCCCTTCTTTCTCCTGACCTGTCCCCACCCGGCTGGTCCTGTCGAGAGGCTTTTTCTCAGGCGTTGTCGTTGGGGAATTTCAGCGGGACGAGGGGACCGGAAGGTCAGGCTGGTTCAAAGACGGCTGTTGATTCTTGCACCCGCTGCAACTTTGTTTTTACGAATGTTACAAGCCGATGACGAGAATTGCAAGAAAAAAGTGGCGAGTTTCTTTGATTAACCAATAATATCAATAAGATAAAATAAAAGCGGGGCTTTTCGGGCCCCGCGGTGCAGAAAAAGCTTGATTTTTCCTCATCCCGAAGGCCGGGCTCCGCTTGCAGGGCGGCGTCGAGGCCGTCGGCCGGGCCCGCCCCGCGGGGGTGACGCCTTTTGCGCCCTTGCCAGTCCCTGCTTTTTCGGTTAACGTGGATTGGCCGCAACGGGGACCCTGCCGCGGTCCCCGGGACGGGAAAACTCACCCTTCAGGGAGATGCACGATGAATGAGCTGCGATACGCAAAGTCGACCCGCCGGGGGGTCCTGACCCTACTGGGGTTGATCCTGCCCTTCCTTGCGTTCCCGGGCATTGCCGCCGCCCAGAAGGCAGGCACCCCGGATCTGGGCACCGCCATCATCCAGATCGCCAGGGAGAACATCCCCGCCGTGGTCCACATCGAAGTGACCCGGAGCCAGGAGGTCCGGCGCCCGGTCATGCCCTTCGAGGGCGACCCGTTCTTTCGCTTTTTCCAGGACCCGCAGCAGACACCCCGGCGGTACAAGCGGGAGTTCAGGGGCCTCGGCACGGGGATGATCACCGATGCCCAGGGCCATATCCTGACCAACAACCACGTCGTGGGCGGCGCCTCGAAGGTGCAGGTGCTGCTCGCCGACGGGTCCCGATACGAGGCCCGTGTCGTCGGGACGGACCCCAAGACCGACCTCGCCGTCATTAAGATCGAGGCCGGCAAGCCCCTTCCCCACGTGCGGTTCGGTGACTCGGACGCCGTAGAGGTCGGCGAGTGGGTCGTCGCCATCGGCCACCCTCGCGGTCTCGATCAGACCGTGACCACCGGCATCATCAGCGCAAAGCACCGCCGGGGGATCACGGACCCGTCGGGGTACCAGGACTTCCTGCAGACCGACGCCGCCATCAACCCCGGCAACAGCGGCGGGCCCCTGCTGAATCTGCGCGGCGAGGTTGTGGGCGTCAATGCCGCCATCGCCTCCACCTCGGGCGGATTCGAGGGGATCGGTTTCGCCATCCCGAGCAACATGGCCACCTATATCTCCCGCGAACTGATCGCCAGGGGGAAGGTCGAGCGCGGCTGGCTCGGCGTCTCCGTGCAGGACCTCACCCATGAGCTCTCCAGGACCCTGGGCATCGAGGCGACCCGGGGCGCCCTGATCGCCGAGGTGCACAAGGCCAGCCCGGCGGAAAAAGCGGGTCTCCGGCAGGGCGACGTCGTCGTCGCCTTCAACGGCAAGGAGATCCGCGACGCCTCGCAGCTCCGCAACGAGGCGGCCGCCTCGCCCATCGGCAAGGAGGTGCGGGTCACGATCCTCCGCGAGGGAAAGAAGCGCGATATACCCCTGCGGATCGAGTCCATGGAGAGCCGCGCGCAGGCAGCCGCCGTCCCGATCCAGCAGCGCCTGGGCGTCACCGTGAGACCCGTCACGTCCAGAGAGGCCTCGCGCCTGAAGCTCCGACCGGGGCAGGGCGTGATCATCACCCGCGTCGAGGCGGGAAGCCCCGGCGCCAGGGCGGGGCTGGAGCCCGGGGATGTGATCCTGGAGGTCAACGAGATGCCGCTCTCGAGCGCGCAGGACCTCTCGGCGGCCCTCGCCCTCGTGAAGCCGGGGGAGCAGGTCCTGGTTTCGATCGTGGACGGGCGCACCCGGGACAGGGGCTCGCTCCAGATCAGGCTGCGCTGAGCTGCGACGGGCGGAATACCCGACGACGGGGGGTCGCTTGAAAGAATGGGGCGGCCCCTGCCTGTTTCCAGGCGGCTGCGAATGCCGCCCCCTCAAGAATCCGTGAATTCGAAACCCCTTTTTGCTATACTTCGAGCCGGGGCGCGGTTGATTCCGCGCGCCTGACTCTGCCCGAGGGGGCGTGACGTGGAAGGTCACCCGGCGGCGCGAAGGCCCGGGATGCGATTGCTGGGCGCGACATTGGCATTCGCGGCGGCGCTCGTATCGGCGTGCGCCCCTCCGACGCCAGGTCCCTCGACGGCCGAAGAGGCTTTCCGCAAGGAGGTCAAGGAGGCCCGGGAGGCTCTCTCGGCGCCCCTGGCGGATGCCGCGGCCAACCGGGAGCCCGGGGCTGCCGGGGGCATCCTCGAACAAACCTGCTCGCTCGCCAGGGAGAGCGGCCGCCCCTTTGCCTGCGGGATCACCGTACTGGATCGTCAAGGCATCACCCTTGCCTCCGCGACGCCCGGGGCGCCGTTTCGCCGTCTCGACTATTCGCGATACGACGCCGTCTCAACGGCCTTGAAGGAACGCAGGATCGTCAAGACGAAGCTCTACCTGCAGGACCACACCGCGCTCTACGTGGTGGCGATCCCCCTTGAGCGGCGGGGCGAGACGGTGGGGCTTCTCGTGCTGGCGTTCGATCAGGCGGATCTGTTGAACCGTCACGGTCTGACCGAAGAGGCATTTCAGCGGGTCGACCTGGGCCGCTGAGCCCCGACCGGAACAGGAGCCATGGCTGAAATCAGCGGTGCCGGATACAGGTTGAGGGTCGAGGGCACCCGGGGTGAGGAGGCGACGGTGCGGCTCGCAGGCCGCCTCGCCCTCGCGGACCTCAGGCCTCTCATGGCGGAGCTGCAGGCCATCCCGGCGCGCCTCGAGCCCCGGAGGATCACCGTCGACGTCTCCGGTGTGGAGTACCTCGACAGCGCCGGGGCGCTGGCCCTGATTGAGATGGAGAACCTCTCCCGGTCGAGAGGGATCCCCTTCGAGCTCCTCGGCGTATCCGAGAAGGACCACGGCCTGCTGTGCCTCATCGACCGTGAGGCGCTCCAGCGGCCGCCCCTGCGGCCCGAGTCCGAGCGGCCGGACATTGTGGCGAAGCTCGGAGAGCTGGCCCGTCTGCAGTACAGGGACTTCCTCGAGATCATGTCCTTCGTCGGGGAGCTCGTTGCGGCCCTTGCCTACTGCCTGGCGCACCCGCGCAGTGTGCGCGGGGACGAAGTCAAACGATACATGAAACGGGCAGGCGCCGACGGGCTCCCCATCGTGGCGCTCATCAGCCTTTTGCTCGGCCTCATCATGGCCTTCATGTCGTCGCTGCAGCTCAAGCAGTTCGGGGCCAACCTCTACGTGGCCAACCTCGTCACCATCGCCATGGTCCGCGAACTGGGACCGATCATGACGGCCATTATCGTCGCGGGGCGGTCCGGCTCGGCCTTCGCCGCCGAGATCGGCACCATGGTCGTCAACGACGAGGTGAATGCGCTGGTGACCATGGGGTTCGACCCGATCCGGTTCCTGGCCGTCCCCAAGGTGCTCGCGGCGATGATCGTGGTCCCCATCCTGACGATCTACGCCGACTTCTTCGCCATTCTCGGCGGCCTCATCGTGGGGATCACGGGGCTCGATCTCACCGCCTTCACCTACATCCAGCAGACGAAGGACAGCATCCGGGTCTTCGACTTCGCCACGAGCCTGGTCAAGGCGGTGGTCTTCGCCGCGCTGATCGCCGGGATCGGCTGCCAGCGGGGGTTCCAGGTGCGCGGTGGCGCCGAGGGGGTGGGGCAGTCGACGACCTCGGCCGTGGTCTCGGCGATCTTCCTGATCATCGTGGCCGACTCGGCCTTCGCCATCATGCTGCACTACGTCCGTTACTGACAGGGGTGAAGGAAAGGATGGCGTCGTCGAACAGGGACCCGGTCATCATCGTCGAGGGGCTCACCGCGCGCTACGGCGACGTGACGATCCTCGAGGACGTGAGCTTCGAGGTCTATCGGGGCGAGCGCTTCATGATCCTCGGCGGAAGCGGCTGCGGGAAGTCGACGCTCCTGAAGCACATGATCGGGCTCCTCCAGCCTGCTGCGGGCCGGGTCGTCATCAACGGCGTCGACATCACCCGGGCCGACGGGGAAACGCTGCACCGGGTCCGGAGCCAGATCGGCGTCCTGTTCCAGGCCGACGCCCTCTTCGGCTCCATGTCGCTCGCCGAGAACGTGGCCTTGCCGCTTGCGGAGTACACGGACCTGCCGCCGGAGCTGATCCGCGAGATCGTCCGGATGAAGCTCGGCCTCGTCGGGCTGGCGGGATACGACAACCACATGCCCTCGGAGCTCTCCGGGGGCATGCGGAAGCGGGCGGGGCTCGCGCGGGCCATGGCGCTGGACCCCTCGTTCCTCTTCTACGACGAGCCCTGGGCGGGTCTGGACCCCGTCACGGCTGCCGAGCTCGACATCCTGATCCGCAGCCTCAACGAGGGGATCGGGACGACCATGGTCTTCGTCACGCAGGAGCTGGCCTCCATCTTCAGCCTCGGCCAGCGGGTCATCATGCTGCACAAGGACGCCAGGGGCATCATCGCCCGGGGCACGCCGCAGGAGCTCCGGGAGACGTCCACGGACCCCCGGGTCAACCATTTCTTCAATCGCCAGGCGGACTAGAGGGAGGACGTTTGCGATGGCCAGAAAGGTATCCAGCAGGGCTCTCGGCATCTTCGTGACCGCGGGGGCCCTCCTCGGGGTCGCCGCCATCATCTGGGTGGGCGCCTCGAAGTATTTCGAGAAGGGTACCCGCTTTGTCACGTACTTCGACGAGTCCGTGCAGGGGCTCCAGCGGGACTCCGCCGTCAAGTACCGGGGTGTGGACGTGGGGCGTGTGGAGGAGATCCGGGTCGCACCCGACAACCGCCTCATCGAAGTCGTCATGAAGATCCGGCTGCGCGATGACGTGGAAAAGAACACGGTGGCCGCGCTGAAGGTTGCGGGAATCACGGGCATCGTCTTCGTCGAACTCGACCGCCGCGACCCTGAGGAACCCGACCAGTCACCCCGGCTGGACTTTGCCTCCGAGTTCCCGATCATCCCTTCGAGGCCGTCCCAGATCCGCCAGATCTTCTCCGGCATCGACGAGATCGTCGAGAAGATCAAGCAGGTCGATCTCGAGGGGATTTCGAAGAGCATCACCCGCTCGGCGAAGGCCGCAGAGGATCTGCTGTCCGGCCCGCGGACACAGAGAGTGCTGGCGAACCTGGAGTCGATATCGGCCAACCTCGACCGGACAGCGGCCCGGGTGGAGACGATCACGGCTGAGGGACGGCTCGAGGGGATCGCCGACGAGACGCGGGCGGCCCTGGCCGAGGCCCGGTCGCTGATCGCCATGACCCGCGACGAGATCAAGGCCCTGCGTCTGGCCGAGACGGCGGAAAAGACCAATCGGGCCGTGGATTATCTCTCGAGGACGTCGCGGACGACGGCCCGCGATGTGCAGGTCATGATCGAAAACCTGCGGCGGGCCTCGGAGACGCTGGAGAGGCTCCTCGAGAGGCTGGAGTCGAACCCCTCGGACCTCCTGTTCAGCAGCAAGTCCCCGGCGGGCCGGCGGGATTAGCGAAACAGAGGGTAAGAGGTTGAGAAGGGAAGAAGGTTGGAGATGCTGAAAGGGCAACAATGATGTGGCGGATGCGATTGAGCGTATTGGTTTTCCTTCTTACTCTGACAGGCGCGGGCTGCGGGGGGGGGAAGTCGACCTATGTCGTGAAGCAGTACCTTCCCGAGTATCCCCCGCCTGCGGCGGCCGGCCAGCCGAAGATCGACGCCGCGATCCGCGTCGAGCCCTTTTCCACGGCCCAGGCCTTTGCGGGGACGGCCATGGTCTACCGGCCGTCGCCCTACGAACGGGGGGCGTACAGCCGGGAGCGCTGGCGCGTGACGCCGGGCGACATGGTCACCGATTTCCTGCTGAGGGACCTGCGCGCCTCGGGCTCCTTCAAGGCCGTGCTCGGCTACGAGGACCCCGGCGAGGGACGGTTTGTCCTGGCGGGCACCGTCACCGAGTTCCTGGAGACGGACGGGGCCGGGGGCTCCAAGGCGCGCCTGGCCGCCGACGTGACGCTGCTGGACACGGCCCGTCGGGAGATCACGCAACGCGTCGTCTTCCAGAAAACGTACGCCGTCGAGGAGGCCATGAAGGAGAAATCGGCGCGGGCTCTGGCCGAGGCGATGAGCGGGGCCGTGCAGAAATTCTCCACGACCCTCGCAGCGGACGTTTACAGGGCCGCCGTCGAGTCGAAGAGCGCCAAGGCGCCGTGAACAGACCGAAGTCGGGAAGCGATGCGGAACGACGGGTCGGTCGAAGAAAGCATTCGGGCGCTCCGCTCTTCGCCGGCATGAAGGCCGGGGGGGGGGGAGGAAGACCCTCCGCCGGCGCGTGAAAAACCCCGGTCCACAGGGACAGGGGCTTCACAAAGGAGGAGAAAAAGGAGACCGGACCAGGCCTTCAGGGCCTGACACATACGTTCCGAATTAGCACAAACCATGCCACGGGGTGCCGCAAAAGGAAGGGACCCCGATGCGCGAAACGCCGGACAAGGGGGTTGCCATGACGAGCAAGGGAAAAGACTATTTCACGGCCCTCTACGAGGTGGCCAAGGTGATCAACGCCTCCCTGGAGCCCGCGGAGGTCCTCGAGAGGATCGCCTGCTGCGTGACCGAGGCCATGGGCGTCAAGGCCTGTGCCATCCGGCTTCTCGACGCGGGGGGCAAGCGCCTGCTGATGGGGGCGGCCTGCGGCCTGTCGAAGGGGTACCTCGTCAAGGGACCCGTGCTGGTCAGGGAAAGCGGCGTGGACCGCAAGGCGCTGGGCGGCAGGACGATCTGGGTTCGGGATGCCCAGACGGACAAGGGCTTTCAGTACAACGCCGAGGCGAAAAAAGAGAGGATCCGCTCCGTCCTCGTCGTCCCCCTGCCGGTGGGGAAGAAGATCATCGGCGTGCTCCGCGTCTACACGAGGGAAGAGCGGAAGTTCGACAGGCAGGAGATCCGGTTTCTCGAGGCCGTGGCCAACCTCAGCGCCATCGCCCTGGACAACGCACGCCTCTACAGCGCCCTCAAGACGAATTTCGACCTGCTGGTCGAGCACAAGTACCGGATCGACGACAATTGAAAACGGGGCACAGGGTACAGGATACAGGGATGCAAGAGGACTCTTCAGAAAGGGCAATACCATGACACGGATCGGAATCAACGGATTCGGACGGATCGGGCGACAGGTGCTCAAGGCGATCCTCGAGCGCTACCCGGAGAAGCTGCAGGTCGCGGCCGTCAACGACCTCTTCGACGTGGAGACCAATGTCCACCTTTTCAAATACGACACCAACTACGGGCGCTTCCAGGGGACGGTGGTCGAAGGGAAGGACCGGTTCATCATCAACGGCCGGCCGATCAAGAGCTTCGCCTTCCGCGACCCCGCCCAGATCCCCTGGGACGACGAGGGGGTCGACATCGTCGTCGAGAGCACGGGCCTCTTCACGGATGCCGCAAAGGCCCGGGCCCATCTCGAGGCGGGCGCGAAGAAAGTCATCATCTCGGCCCCGGCCAGGGGCGAGGACCTCACGGTCGTGATGGGCGTCAACCACGGCGCCTACAACCCGAAAAAGCACCACATCGTCTCCAACGCCTCCTGCACGACGAACTGCCTCGCCCCCCCGGTGAGCGTCGTCCATGCGGCCTTCGGGATCGAGAAGGGGATGATGACGACGGTGCACTCCTACACGAACGACCAGCGGATCCTCGACCTGCCCCACAAGGACCTCCGGCGGGCCCGCGCAGCGGCCTGCAACATCATCCCGACGACGACGGGCGCGGCCCGGGCACTGGCCCTGATTATCCCCGAGCTGGAGGGGCGCTTCGACGGCTACTCCCTGCGCGTCCCCACGCCGACGGTCTCCGTGGCCGATTTCACCGCCGAGCTCCGGAACCCGGCGACGACGGAGGAGCTGCACGAGGCCCTGCGGCAGGCGTCGCGAAAGCCGCTCAAGGACATCATGGCCTGCGAGGAGGAGCCCCTGGTTTCCATGGACTACAAGGGCGATGCGCACTCGTCCATCGTGGACATGGAGTTCACCCAGGTCTTCCGCGGCAACATGGCCAAGGTGGTGGCCTGGTACGACAACGAGTGGGGCTACTCGTGCCGCGTGGCGGACCTGGCGGACTACATCGCGGGCAGGGGACTATGAAAGAAGGCGCACGGCAAACGGCGAAAGGCAAATGGCTGGAGACACGACCGCAGGCAAATGGAGACCGCAATGCCTAAGCTGACCCTTCCCCGCAAGATCCGGAAACGCGACGGCACCGTCGTCCCCTTCGAGAAGGAAAAGATCCGCTACGCCATCGAGCGGGCGGCCTTCGAGGTCCTCCAGGACCGGCTGCGATCGATCGCCGTCGCCGAGACGGTGACCGACACCGTGCTCGCCGACGTGAGCCGCCTGTACCGCAAGGCGACCCCGGGCGTCGAGGCCGTCCAGGACCTCGTCGAGCAGGGCCTCATGAAGGCGGGCTACGGCCCCATCGCGCGGGCCTACATTCTCTACCGCGAGCGCCGCGCCGAGATGAGGCAGGCCAAGGCGGCCCTTGGGCTGCGGGACGACCTGAAATTCCCCATCAACGCCATGGAGGTCCTCAAGAAGCGCTACCTCATCAAGGACGACGGGCGCAACGTCGTCGAGACCCCCGGCGAGCTCTTCCGCCGGGTTGCGCGCCACGTGTCCGGGGCGGAGAAGCGATTCCGGTCGGCCGTCACGGCCACCGAGGCTGAGGAGACCTTCTACGACATGATGCGCGAGCTGGCCTTCCTGCCCAACTCGCCCACCCTCATGAACGCCGGCACGGCGCTGGGCCAGCTCTCGGCCTGCTTCGTGCTCCCCGTGGACGACTCCATCGACGGGATCTTCGGGGCCCTGCGCCACATGGCCAAGATCCACCAGTCCGGCGGGGGCACGGGCTTCAGCTTCTCGCACCTTCGGCCCAAGGGGGACCTCGTCAAGACGACGAAGGGAGAGGCCTCGGGGCCGGTCTCCTTCATGAGCATCTTCGACGCGGCCACGGGGGTGATCGTCCAGGGGGGGAGGCGCCGCGGGGCCAACATGGGGATCCTGCGATGCGACCACCCGGACGTCATGGAGTTCATCGAGGCCAAGATCGACAGGGGCCGCTTCGCCAACTTCAACCTCTCCGTGGCCGTCACGGACCGCTTCATGGACGCCGTGCGCCGTAACGGCCCCTTCGACCTCGTCAACCCCCGGACGGGGAAAAAGGACCGGACGGTGAGGGCCAGGACGATCTTCGACCTCATCGTCTACGGCGCCTGGCGCACGGGCGACCCGGGACTCATCTTCGCCGACACGGTCAACCGCCGCAACCCCACCCCCGCCCTGGGGCGGATCGAGGCCACCAACCCCTGCGGGGAGCTGCCGCTGCTGCCCTACGAGAGCTGCAACCTGGGGTCCGTCAACCTGGCGCGGATGGTCAAGAACGGCAGGCCCGACTGGGAGCGGATGGCCGAGACGATCCGCTGGGGCGTCCGTTTCCTCGACGATGTCATCGAGGTCAACAACTTCCCCCTCGAGGAGATCGCCGCCGTCACCCGCGCAAACCGCAAGATCGGGCTGGGGATCATGGGCTTTGCCGACATGCTCATCCGCCTGGGCATCCCCTACGACTCCCGCGAGGCGGAGCTCTTCGCCCGCAGGCTCATGGCCTTCATCCGCCGCGAGTCGCTCAAGGCCTCGTCGCAGCTGGCCGCGGAGCGGGGCGTCTTCCCGAACTTCGCCCGGTCGATCTACGCGCGGAAAAACCTGCCCCTCCGAAACGCCACGGTCAACACCGTCGCCCCCACGGGGACGATCAGCATCATCGCCGGCTGCTCGAGCGGCATCGAGCCGCTCTTCGCCATCAGCTACGTGCGAAACGTCCTGTCGGGCACCCGGCTCTTCGAGATCAACCCGATCTTCGAGAAGGTCGCCCGGGCCCGGGGGATCTACAAGCGGGAGATCCTCGCCGAGATCGCCCGCTGGGGGACCCTGCGGCGCATCCGGGGGATCCCGCGGGACGTCAAGCGGGTCTTCGTCACGGCCTTCGACGTGGAACCCGAGCAGCACCTGCGGATCCAGGCCGCCTTCCAGGAGCACTGCGACAACTCCGTGTCCAAGACGATCAACCTGCCGGCGGAGGCCACGATCGACGACGTGCGCAACATCTACCTCATGGCCCACCGGCTCAGGTGCAAGGGGATCACGGTCTACCGCTACGGGAGCCGGGCCGAGCAGGTCCTGTCCTTCCGAGGGGCCGACGGTGGCCCCGTGATCCTCGAGGAGGATCTCGTGGCGGCGGACTCCGAGTTCGCCGGTGGATGCATGACGGGGACGTGCGCGTTCTGAGGGAAGGCGCAGGGCAACAGGCGAAAGGGGGAGAGGCTGCATTGAAAGAGCGGCGCGTCGAGGAGGCGGTGAAACGGCATCAGAGCGGGTTTGGCTGCGCCCAGGCGATCCTGGCCACCTACGGGCCGGAACTGGGCATGGACCGCGAGACGGCGCTGAAGGTGGCCGGCGGGTTCGGCAGCGGCATGGGCCGCATGGCGGGGACCTGCGGGGCCGTAACGGGGGCCTACATGGTCATCGGCCTTCTCCACGGAATGACGAGGGCGGAGGACCAGCGGCAGAAGGAGCGCTCCTACGAGGTCGTGCGCCGCTTCGCGGAGATGTTCAGGCGGCGTCACGGGTCGCTGGAGTGCCGGGAACTGATGGGGGTCGACGTGAGCAGGCCCGAGGGGCTTGCCGTCGCGAGGCAGAGGAACATCTTCCGGACCGTCTGCCCCGGGTACGTGCGCGACGCGGCGGAGATCCTCGAAGAGATCCTGGCCGAGGCCATGAAACACAGAGGGTAAGAGGGTATGAGGGTGAGAAGGTCGGAGGGGCCGGGCGTTCGAGTCTGGTCACCGGCTAATCCAACGTTCTCACCCTCTCACCGTCTTACCTTCTCTCTCCGGTCTGCGCCCCCGGTCGACAGTCCCTTCTCATTGCATGATATCGCCGGCCGACACCACCTCCGCGTAGATCCCCTGCAGGGCCGCCATGAAGGCCCCGTGGACCGCCCAGGCCGGGACGGATTCCCCCTTGAAGGAGAGATTTTTCGTCGCGCAGGCGTCCTCGACGACGGTGCACCGGAACCCCAGGTCGAAGGCCGCCCTCGCGGTGGCGTCGATGCACATGTGGGACATGGCGCCGCAGATGACGAGGTGACCCACTCCCTCCTTTTTCAGCAAGTCCTGGAGGTCCGTTCCCCGGAAGCCGTTGGGGAAGACCTTGGTCACCACCGCTTCCCCCGGAAGCGGCTCGACGGCGGGGTGGATCTCGGCCCCTTTCGTCCCGGGCAGGAAGAAGGTCGACCCGGGGCGCTTCGAGATGTGCCGGACGTGCAAGACGGGTTCGGACCGATCCCGGAAGAGCTGAAGGAGGGCGCTTGCCTTTCCTGCCGCCGCCTCCATGCCCACGAGCTGCATCGCACCGCCCGTGAAGTAGTCGTTCTGGATATCCACCAGCAAAAGCCCCCGTTTCATCGGCATCCCTCCGTTCAGGCCGTGGCCCCCGACGAGGCCTCGATTCTCCTCAGTTCGTCGTAGAGCCGCCGGTTCACCGGGGTCGCCACGCCATGGCGCTTCCCCAGCTCGATGACCGTTCCGGC
>ERZ795052.2292-NODE-2292-length-23599-cov-24.028542_pt1 | contig 23599 bp, 28 predicted proteins | sample MGYA00375136_ERZ795052 | MGnify/ENA primary metagenome ERZ795052 (study PRJEB30181, sample SAMN05720156) | activated sludge metagenome | isolation source: Anaerobic digester | place: Japan | collected 2015-05-26 ... | reverse complement strand
TTGACCGCGGTGGCCAGGGCGAAGGCAATGAGCGTGGACGGGTCGGCGAACTCCTTGACGACGGCCGAGGTCAGGGCCAGGCTCGCGTGGGCGTTCTTGAGGCAGAGGCAGTCGTAGACCTTCTTCTCGGCTCCACCGCCCGGGTTGGCCCCCGCGTCGAAGAAGATCCGCCGGACCTGGAGGACTTCCGCGGGCGATTTGTCGAAGAAGAAACCCTTGGAGAGCCGGAACTCGGAGGTCCCGTCCGGATTCGTCGCCCACGGGTGGTTGACGATCGCGATCTTCGTCGTGCCGTCGTAGCCGTAAACCTCGCGGATCTGCCCGTTGCCGGTGCCGGCGGTGATCCGGCAGATCAGGCCGAGGTAGGCGTCGTTGACAGCCGAAGCTCCGGCGTCGAGGGCGATGGCCACGTTCCCATTGCCCGAGGCCTGGCAGGTCCCGGTCCGCTCGGCGACCGAGGCTTCGACGGCGACGTCCCCCGTCGTGGTCCCGGACTTGACCGCCTTGAGCAGCCGTTCCACGGTAGCGGTGTAGGCTACGGGGGATTGCCCATTGAGGGTCTTCACCTCGGTGAGTTTGGATCCCGCCGCATTGCGGTACGTGATGGTGACGGTGGGGACGGTATCGCCGGCCGCCGAGGAGATGAGCTGCAGGTTCCCGGCGTAGTCCACGAAGACCTTCTTCTTCTGCGTGTCGATGGCTCCGCCGATTTCCTGCGTGCTATCGTCATCCGCCTCCGAGGCTACCCCATAGCCTTTTAGGTCACTCAGCAGGATGGCCACTGCTCATTCCTCCTCTCGCTAACTTTCCGTGAATTTGCGCAACGACTGGCGCGGGTTCCCGGCCTCCGACGTCCCGGCGGGAATCACGCGGTTCGCCCAGTAGCAGGCCCACTGCCCGATCTGCAGCACCCCGAGGCTGAGCGGCCCGGCGCCCAGGGCCGGCGCCGTCCCGTAATTCGGCGCGCCTCCGGCGGTGGTGTTCTCCGCGGACGGCATCCCCGCCACGCAGGCCGCGCCGTCATCCACGTAGGTCGTGCTGCTCCCGCTGTTGATTGTGGCCCGGCGGGTAGACGCCCCGTAGGTGCCCGGGGTCGGCGTGCGGTAGACGTAGTACCCGCTGGCGGTCGGGCTCTGCTGCCACGTGAGTGTCACCTTCTTGGTGGTCACGTCCACGTTCACGCTGATCGGGACGCCGGCCTGGGTCTCGCCGGTCGCATTGAAGGCCGTCACGACATACTCATAGACGCCCGTGGCGCCGAAGACGCCGCCGGCGCCCGCTGCGGAGAGGACGGCCGCCAGCCCGTAGGGCGGCCGGACGGTCGCCGTGTCGAGCCCGATCCGCATCATGGCGTTGCCGTCGCTGTCCCCGGCCTGGACGAGGCTCAGGGCAAGGTTGAGCGAGTCGCGGTCGCCGACGTTTTGGACCCAGAATTTCTCAGCCGTCTGCGCCACGCCCGCGAAAGCATCGGGCCAGGCTTTCGAGGTAATCTGGCCGCCCCCGGTTTTATCGAAATGTTTGAGGATGAGGCCCATGGGCTCCGCTCCTTTAGGATCCCGTGTAGGCGTTCCCGAGCAGGGTCACGATCGCGCGCACGCGCAGCGTCATCGTATAGGTGAACAAGGTGCCGAGGAAGGTCCCCGTCGGCTTGAACTGCGCGATGAACACCGTCATGTCGTTGCCCAGCCAGTCGGTGAGCTGATACGTGGCGCCTTTGGTGCGGTACATGGTATCCAGGGCGGTCACGACGCTCTTCTCGAGATACTGCGTCTGCCCGGAGCCGAGCGTGATGGTCAGATCCTTCGCGTGGGTTCCAAAGTCCTGGATGATGACGGATCCCCCGAGAACCGGATGCTCGCTCACCCGCTTCGGCCACTCGTAGGTCTCGTACGGCACGGGATCCGTCGTGAACCGCACCCCGCCGAGATACACGGTCCCGCGTGCCAGGAGGGACATGGCTAGTTCCGATCCAGCTGGCCCATGATGCGCCGCACGAGATACTCCTCGAGGTTGCCGTAGATCGTCTGGGCCACCCGGCTCGAGGATTGGTTGACCCGGTCTTCGATCTTGGTGAGCCCCACGTCCACGGCCGTGTACGCGGCGTCCATCGCCTCGCCGTAGCCCTCGGTGACCGCGGCGCCCCATCCCCCCATGGCCTCGGTCATCGGCCCAACGCCCACGTCCGCCCCGCCGGCGAGGATGTCCCTGACGCCGCCCAGCTCCCGCTGCTGGGCCTGGGCCTGATTGAGCTGGCCGGCCGCCTGATAGCCCGCGATCACGTCGGCCAAGGTCTCGCCGCCCCCGGCCGCGAAACGCTGCGCCCGGGCAGCGGAGCGGGCCCGTTCGGCCTGGATATCGAACATCTCCCGCTCGACCATGTCGCGGGTAATGACGTCCTCTTCCGTGTACCCCTTGGTCTCCAGCCGCTCCTTGACCTCGCCGAGGATCCCGAGCGCCGCCGCCTGCCGCTTGTTCCGGAGTTCCTCTTCCTTCTTGTAGACATCCTCCTCGGCCTTCATCCGCTCGGCCGAGCCCTGTCTCGCTGCGGCCGCTTTCTGCTTCGCGCGGTCGATCTCGTCCTGGAGGGACTTGAGCCCCATCGCCTTGTCATGCGCGAAGAGCTGGTCGGCCATGTCCTTGGCGAACTTGAAGACCTCGGCCTCGGCCTGGATCCGCTCCTTGGAGCCGGCACGGAAGAGCGCGGCCCGCTGCTCAAGGAACGTGAGCTCGTCGGCGAAGGTCGCCTCGCCGTTGGTCTTCATGACCTTGAAGGCCTCCTCCAGCTCCTTGATCTGCTCCTTTGCAGACCGGATGACGGCCTGATTGGATTTCGCAACGGCTTCTGTGACGGCCGTCGTCTGCGCGCCGGCCTGCACGCCGGCGGCAATCGCCGTGCCCGCGAATTCCTGGAAGGCGCTCGCCATGCCGTTGAGCTTCCTGGCAAACTCATCCGTCGTCGCCGAGCCGCTGCCGACGGCATTCCACCATTCGACCGCGGATGCCGCCGCCGTTTCGCTCGCGGCCGAGAATGTGGTCGCGACGTCTTTTGCCCAACTCTCGATCTCGCGCAGCTGGTTCGCCCACGGATCGCCCCAGAGCTCGGCCCACCAGGCGAGGCCGGCGGCGACCTTTTCGATCCCCTTCAGGATGTAACCGAATGCCGTTTCGACGCCGGTCTCGAGCGTGCGCAGCCCGGCCATGATGAGCCGGAGGCTTTCCACAACAAGCGCGCCGGCCTTGGCGAGCTCGGCCACAGCCTGCGCCGCCCAGACAAAGCCCCGAACGATGGCCTCAGCCGTCTGTACGGCCCAGATCTTGAGCTGTCCGCTTTCGCCCCATTCCTTGATCTTGGCGATGATCCGCGAAAGGCCTTCGTTCATCACGGGGAGCAGGACGGAGACGACTTGGTTTCGAAAGCCAGTGAGTCCCGCTTCGATCCGCGTGAGGCTATCGTTGAACGTTTCGGCAAGCGTGGCTTGCGCAGTAGTCCAGGTGGCGCCGAGCTGTTCCGCCTCTTTCCGTTGGGCGTGGATCACCGCGCTTCCCTGGTTGAGCAGGGGGATCATACCGGCGCCGCTCTTGCCGAAGATGTCCATGGCCAGTGCCGTCTTCTGGGCGCCGTCCTCCATGGCGGCGAACTTGTCCGCCACCTCGAGCATGATCTGTTCGGCGGTCTTGAGCTTGCCGGCATTGTCGCTCACCCGGATCCCGAGGGCATCGAAGGCGTCGGCCGCCTCCCCAGTACCCTTGGAGGCCTCGACGATGTTCCGCGAGGCCTTCTGGAGCGATGTCCCGAAATCCTGAAGGGAGAGGTCGGACAACTCGGCGGCGAGCTTGTAGCCCGACAACGTCTCGGCGCCGATGGCGACGCGCTGGGAGAGCTTGGCAATCTCGTCGCCGGCGTTGGCGGAGAGCTTGACCAGGACCGCGAAGGTCCCCGACGCCGCGGCGATGGCGCCGGAGAGGGCGAGCATGGAGGTCTTGACGGCGGAGGCCATCCGGCCCGCCGCGTCGCCGACCGATCGCTCGATCGCGACGAGCTGTTTGGACAGGCCGCCGGGATCCGCGGTGAACTTGATGACGGCTTCGGCGAAGTTCGTGGCCATCTAGCGCCCCGCGCGGACGATCGTCCGCAACGCCTCCCAGGCCTGGTTATGGTTCTGTGCGGAGGGCCCCGGGAGATAGCCGGCGAGCGTCCGGAGAGTCCGAAGCAGCTCGCCGCGCGCGTGCTGTTTGAAATAGGGCATCAAGGTGACGGTCACCTCGTCGAGCTGCTCCTGGGCCCGGATCTCCGGCATGAGCGCTTGGAAGCGCTGGAGCTGCCGGAGGCTCAGGCGCCGGAGCTCGCTCCAGGGCCAGCCATAGAAGCGGGCGACGACGGCGAACTGATAGGCGAGCCGGAGCGCCCGTCGCCGCCCACCGGAGGGACCTCGGCCAACCCCATTGCCTCCTGCATGACACGGAGGACCTGCCGCGAGGAGAGCTGGCCCAGCGTCGCCGGATCCATCTCCGGCACGAGGATGGCCATGTAACGCAGGCCCATTCGGAGCTGCTCGCCGGGGCCTTTCCCGCGAAGCTCTTCCTCGGCGCGGAGGATGAGGAAGAGGTCGTCGGCCGGAATATCGGCCACATTCCGGACCGCGTAGCTCTGCCCCTTAAACTTGATGCGCTTGCCGTCCGCCGGGGCGAACGCATCGAGGTCGATCAGATACTCGTCTCGCTCGGTCATGGTGTCAGCTCACGCGGCGCGAAGTGACCGCCGCTCTACGAGGCCAGTTCGTCCCCAAAAAATGCCCAGCGTCCCGTGGTATCGTCCGGCCAGGCCTCGAATGTGGCCGAGAGCACGCGTTGGTCGGTCGGGGTGAACGAGACGCTCAGCTCGCCCTCGACCGGCGAGGCCTCCGGGATGATGAGGTGATCCTTCTTCAGCGCCGACTCCACGCCGCCGACGATCTTCTTGAGCGTCAGCTTCTTGGCCAGACTCCGCAGGCTCAGGCCGACCCGGTTGGTGAAGTCGACGCGCCCCGAGTCGCTGGTGAGCACCGCATGCGGGTAGGCGCGGGCGAAGTTCTGGAGGGTCATCTCCTTGAACTCGACCGTGAGCCGCACGCTCCCGCCCGTCAGGATCTTGTCCAGCGGGCTGGTGCCCTTCTGCGCCCCGGTGAGCGGCGACGCTTCCGAGGCCAGGTTCAGGGTGACGTTGCCGAGGTACCCGACGTTCTGATCGACGCTGTTCTCTTCGAGATAGACGTTGCACGGTCCGAGTTCGAGGTTGTTGCTGTCCGGCATCTGACGTCCCTCCTTCGTCGTACGAGTGAGCGATCAGGAGACCTTCTGGAACACAATGCAGCCTCGACCGCCCTCCGCTTGGCGACCGGGCGCCTCAGCCACGAACCGCCAGCCAGGCCGTCTCCCGGCCAGGAGGCCGAGGCTTTGCAGGGCCGCCAGGGTGCGGATGGGCTCCCCCCGATGGGGCTGCGGGTCGATGTCCTGTGACCAGGGGGCGGTATCGTGAAAGATGACGACGCCGGCCTCGGCGATCCGCGGCTCCAGCGCCAGGAAGTCCGCGCGGACGCAGGCCTCCTCGTGGCAGCCATCGATCAGAGCTAGTGCGATCGGCTCCCGGGAGCGCGTCAGCCACTCCTGCGAGACCGCCCGCTCGAGCGCAACGCGTTCACCGAAGGCCGCAGTCGCCTCCTTGAAGGCCCGTTCGTCCAGACACCACGCGCCCGGGAGCAGGAATCCCTCTACGCCCTCGGGCAGGTCCAGGCCGACCGCCTTCCACGACCGGCCGCTGGCGGCCAGCCGCCGGCACACCGGAGCGAACGTCGCGCCGCCGGCGACGCCGATCTCGAGATACGTCACGGGACCGCGCGTGGCCTCCAGCGCGACGCGGATGGCCGCGCTGATGACCGCCTCGCAGCCGGCCATGCTGAGCCCCCAGGCGGTCATGCGCGCCTCCGCGCCAGGATGAGGAGGTTCGTTCCCTCGTGACGCTTCGCCTCCAGGATCTCCATCCCGCGCGCCTCCAGGAGGCTCCGGAGCAGCGGCACGGTGAAACCGGCCCGGTGGAAATTCTCCGCATAGTCCTGCCCGCCATAGACCCGGTAGGCCTTGGTTTCGTCGCTCTCAGTGCCCCGCAGGATGAATTCGGCCAGGGCCGCGAGGTCCGGCGTCTTGAGGTGCAGGAGTCCCCCGGGGCCGAGGAGCCGGATCCATTCGTCCAGGACCATTCCGGCCTGCGCCTGCGGGAAGTGTTCGAGCACGTCCTTCGCCCAGATCTCCGCGGCGCAGCCGTCCGCAAACATGTCGCCCAGGTCGGTGATGTCCGCCCGCAGGAACGTCGCCCCGTCCGGTGGAAGGAGGTTGCGGCAGTCGACGTTCACAACGCCGTCCAACATCCAATCGTCGCCAGAGCCCAGATTGAGCCGAAGCGTGGGGACGGCCCCCGGTCGATGCAGCCGCACCTTCTCTTCAAGCGTCACGGCGCGAAAATTCACGGCTCGCCTCCAGGATGAGCTGGACCGTTGATCGGCCATAGCAGCGGGACGGCAGGAGACCGAGGCCCGGCCCCGGCGGACGATCGTCTGTCGTCTGGGCTGGGCACGTGCCGTCACCATCGCCGTACCGGACGTTGATGCAGGGTGTTGCACACGTCTGCACGGCCCTGGCGCTCGGGTAGTATTTGCAGTAGGCCGCGCCGTCGTTGACGTTGAAGATGCCGACGGTGGGCCGCCCGAGGATCCCGCCCCAATGGAAGGCGGCGGTATCCACCGAAATGACGAGGTCGGCCGCCGCACAGGCCGCACCCATCAGCCGGTAGGACAGACCGCTCAGCATGGGCAGCGCGACGGGAAATCGCCGGTCGTGGAGGAGCGCCACGGCCCAACCATCCCTGATCAGGCCATTTGCGAGGTCCTCGAACCAGGGATAGTTCTTCCGACGATTCACGGACCAGGGTGCGATGAGGCAGACCGGCCGATCCGAGTGGACCGTCCGGGCGAGGAGCACCCGCGCCGCCGCGCGCTCGTCCTCGCGAAGCGCGATGTTGGTCCGCGGATTGATGACCCGGAGCCCGACCCAGCGCGCCCACATGTCGAGCCGGTTCCGCCACTTGAGCCCGTGCCCGCCGTCGATCCCGCCGTAGGCGACAAAAAAGTTCTCCCAGACGTGGCAGGGGATGCTGATGTCCTCGATCAGGTCGTACCGGTCGAGGATTTCCCGCCGCACGCTCCCCCCGTGGAGCTGAACGTCCCGCCCGCTCCAGACCGCTTCGTAGGGGATCAGGCGGAGGCCGGAGCCATGAAAGACCGGGTGGTAACGCAGTGGAACGGCATAGGTGATCCGGATCTGGGGATACTGGTCCGCCAGCATGGGGAAGATCATGCTGCTGATGAGGATGTCCCCGAGCCCACCGTACTTTCGGATGAGGAGGAGCTTCTCGCCCGGCCGCAGCTCGTCCAGGCGCGATCGCCGGGTCGCGAACTGCACGATGCCCGACGGCCGCGCGCCGATGAAGCGACGCAACGCGCTCCATGGATCCTGATCGCCGTTTGCCGGGCGGGCTACCCCGTTCGGCTGGGAGAGGAGCTGGGCAGACACTACCTCCGTTGTCACTTCTCACCCTATGCTCGCCGGGTTGCCCCGGAGCGTGTGGTATTCGATGACGAAATCGCACCGGACCGAGGTCAGGACACCGGGCGCCTCGTCATTCGTGATCACGATGCCGGTGATGTTGGTTCTCCGCGCCAGTCCGCCGCGCGTGGGATCGGTCGTCAGGGCCCGCTCCACGTCGGCGGCGGCGCGATTCGCGAGCGTCGGCAGATTGGCGGCCGCGGAGCGGAGGAGCACCTCGACAGAGACCGGCAGCGTCCGGGTCAACAGGAAGTTCGTGTCCTGGGTAAAGCCTTCATCGCCTTCCTGGAGGAACGCCGCCGGGAGGTCCGCCGGATCCTCCTTCGGCACCTGCCGCCCGCGCTCGACGCTGGCCAGGGCCACGTGGTAGGCCCCGGTCCCGTTGATTGCCAACAGGCTCGTCTCGCAATGCTGCAGAATGCGCTCGCGGATCGGCTCGTCAGCCACGGCTGGCACCCTGCCGGCTCAGAAGGTACTCGACCTCGTGCGCCAGGTTTTTGCGCAGCGCCTCCGTGGCCGTTCTGCGGACAGCGTCAAAGATCCCCTTCTCGATGACCAGGTTCGGCACGGACGGGCCGACCTGCCGCATGATCGGCAGGTTCTTCGACCAGGCGCCCGCCGATTTCCGCTCCGAGGGCAGCGGCGAGCGCAGCCAGACGGTGGGGCGCTTCGACTTGGGCATCTGCTTGATGAAGGCGGACCGGATGAGGACCGGCCCGCCGGGTTCGCGGTAGATCACGCCACGCTTTGTCTGTCGGGCGCCGAGTCGCATAAGGGAGAGCGGCCGCCCCTGGGCAATGAGCTTCGCCGTCGCGTATTGCTGCACCGTGGCTGGGATCACGGGCAGCATCGGGCGCACGTCCTTCTGGGGCAGCCGGACCTCGCGCGCCACGGCACGGACCGCCTGGGTCCTCGCGCTCCTCGCCGTGCGGTTGACGGCGCGCATGATCGCCCGGGGCGCCTTTGCGCCGAGCGCCGCCAGGGCCCGCTTGAGGTCCCGCGTTTCGACACTGACGGTCATCTGGACCATGGACGTGCCTCAGTTCGGAATGACCACCACGCGCACCTCATCGACCCCGACACTGATTCGAGCCTCGACTATCCAGGAGGAATTGGCCGCGCCCTGGTACTCCGAGAGCTCGATCACCGTCCCGCGGAGCCGCTCAGGCTCGATTGAGGCCAGTCCGGCCCGCGGTAGAGCCAGCGCGCGCTGAGGATGATCGGTCTGCACCAGGACCCCGGCGATTTCGACGGGCAGCGGCGGGAGCCAGATGGCGGTCGTCGCCACCGGCTCCTCGCCGGGTATCGTGACCGTGGCGGGCAGCCCGAAGACCGCGAGAGCTACCCCGATGCCAGGCCGCAGGTCGCTCATTGCCGGATCGCAGGCGCTAGACCTTGGTCGCCTTGACGACCGCGCGAGGGATCAGACAAAGCGGCAACGGGTTGCTCTGACTGTGTAGCTGTACATAACGATTGAACCCGCTCGGATCCGGCGCCTGCTTCGCGTAGATCGGGAGGCCGATGGTGTTCACGGTCTCCATGAAATCCGCCGGCGCGAAGTAGGTCGTGAAGAGCGGGCCCTTCTCGGTCGCCACGCCTTCGGGGAAGACGTAGGCATCGTCGGCCCCGATGAAGGCCACGCCGCCGACGGAGCCCACGTACTCTTCCCAGACGATCCCGCCGAAGGCGAAGCCCTTGCGGAGATCGCGCCGGAGCACCTCACCTTCCTGGTATTTGAAGGTGTCCTTGACGAGATCGTGGCCGACCAGGGCATCGAAGAAGCTGGAGCCGCAGAAGCCGCGGAGCCCCGTGTAGACCGCCGCGCCGAGTGCCGCTTCGATCTGTCGGGCGATCGCGACACACTTGGCGCGGACGTCCGTCGTGCTTGTGGTGAGCGCCATCGCCTGGGTCTGCTGGTCGACGCCAAACTCCGTGAAGAGGTTGTAGATCGGCGTGGAGCCGTCCGAGTCGTAGATCACGCCCTTGATGGCCCCGATGCGGAGGTGCTCGAGGGTCACCTCGTGCATGGTGCGGAGCGTCGCGAGCTTGTCGTTCACGATGGTCTGGACGACCTGCACCTCGGTCTCGCTGCCGAAAGCGCGGACGTTCTGGACCTCGTCCGCATTGACGTGCGCTTCCCGTGCGAGGTGGGGCACGACGAAGCTCCGCGCGTTCCGCTTGTTCGTACCGAGCACGTCCGGCACGCCGCCACGGGGCGAGCTGGGGATGAGCGACAGCAGCCCGTCCTTTTCCTCCACGATGACGGTCGTCGTGGTGATGCCCTTCTCGCCGAAGAGCTTGAGGTCGCCGATGCGCCGCGGTTGGTAGGGCGCATGGAGGATCGCGTCCGTGAGGCTCGTGACGCCGAAGGCATCGTTCCGGAAGACATCAAGTGTTGGCACTGTAGCCTCCTTGCGCCGCTAGATCGCTCTTTCGGCGCCGTCTGTTGTTGGCCTGTTCCTTCCAGGTCGCCCAGCGGCAATTTCCTGGTGCATATGGGCCGTCATTGTTGATCCTGTCGAGCGTGAAACCAGGTCCTGGCCGCGGCCCCATATCTCGCAGGAACGCTGCAAAGTCCTTGCGCCACTCAGGACACATTGTGATGCCGCGGCCGCCATAGTCCGAGAATTGGTGATGCCCCTGGTAGAAGCAACGCCTTTTGGCCTCGACCCATGAATTCCATTCCGGTGTGCGGGTGCCACCATGCTTCCAGGCCGGATGAAGCTTGGGATTATGACTGCGGGCGCGTGCGACATCGGCCCTCAAGCAGCCACAGCTCTTGGACTTTGCCTGCGTGAGGCTGTTCTCCATGACTGCTCGCACTGTTCCGCAATCGCACCGGCACATCCACTGCCGCTTGCCAAAGGGGCCGGCGTCGGTCGGTTCAAGAACGCACCAGCGACCGAATCGGCTCCCCGTCAGATCGCCACGCTCCATGACACGGCCCCTCGGACGTGCCCTACCGGCACTTGATGTTCTTCGTCAGCAGATCCGCCACGCCGGCGGTCTGCGCCGTCGCGTCCTGGCCATTCCAGTTCAGACCCGCGAGCCGGACCTCGGCGAGCCGTTCGACGGCCACGCCCTTGACGTCCGCCGGCGCCGCGCCCGCGTTCTTCAGCTCGGCGTAGAGCACGCCGGCCGCCACCTCGCTCCCGTCCGAGGCGCCGTTGTTGTAGGCCACGTACTTGCCCGTAGCCGTGATCTTGCCCAGGACAAGGCCGGCCGGATACGTGGTGGCCGCGGGCACCGTGACGGTCACGTTCTCCCGGCTCAGCGTGCCCGGGGCCTCGCTGAAGAGGAATTCGCCCGGGTGGGTCCCTTCCAACAGGCTGCTCATGGTCTAGGCTCCTCTCTGCCCGCTGCGGGCATTGCGCTCGGCGTAGATCGCCGAGGGATTCAGACGCGTTTTCGCTGCGGCCCCGCCCGCGTCTGGCAAGAGGCTCGCGTCGATCTCCACCTTGTCCAACTTCGCCGTGATGATGGTGAGCTGCGCTTTCACCGCCTCTGCCGGCATGCCGCCGGCGACGTAGGAGTCCGCGAGTTCCGGCTGCTTCGCCATCGTGCAGAGTGCCCGGATCTGCTTCTCGCGCTCCGCCCGGGCCGCCCGGGCCGCCTGCTCCTGCCGGATCGAGGCGGTCACCTGGTCCACGGTGGCGCCAGCCGCGATCAATCCCTCGGCCAATTCGAGGCAGCCGGCCTCGCGGCAGGCCGCGAGCACGGCAGTCGGCTCCGCCGGCTTGGGCGCTTCTGGCGCAGGCGCCGGCTTCTGCATGCGCGCCTCGATCTTGGACCGGATGGCCTCCGGCATGGCCTTGACGGTCTTGTCACCTCGCCGATCGTAGGCCACGTTCATGGCCGGAAGGCCGGCGACCTTTTCGTCGGCGAAGCCCTTGGCCACCGCCTCGTCGGCGTCCATTAGCGTTTCCGCATCCATCAGCGCCCGGATCTCTGTGTCCTCGAGCGCCGAGCGCCACTGGTAGGCGGTGATGATGCTGGTGGAGACCTTGTCCAGGTCGTCGGCCAGCTTGCGGAGCGACGAAGCATAGTAAAAGCCGATCAGGATGGTCAGCGGGTTGTGGACGAACATGAGCGCGGTATCCGCGATGCGGAGCTTCCCCTTGCTCACCGCGCTGGTGATGATGGTCGCCGCGCTGGCCGCCATGGCGTCGATCTCGCCCTCGACGATCCGGCCCTTGGTGGCCTGCTGATCGCGGAGCAGGTTCGCGATCGCCGTCGCCGAATAGAAATCCCCGCCGGGGCTGTTGACCCGGAGCTTGATCGTCTTCACGGAGTCCGGCAGGTTCTTCAGCTGCTCGAGGAACGCCTTGGCCGTGATCCCGAAGCCCCAGTAGTCGTCGATCCAGTCGCCGATGAAGTCATAGATCTCGATCTCGACAACCGAGGGATCCTCGGCCTGGTTGGCGATCCGGTACCATTCGCGGGGCGCGTCGTTCGCCTTCTGTGCCATGGGCGTTCGCTCCTTTCAGCGCTGTTCCTGGCCCGGCGGTTCCGGCGCCGGCGGCGCGCTCGCCTTGATGCTAGTCCGTCCATCCGAGTCGTATCGGAGGCCGAGCTGGTCCGCGCGGGCGTTGTCGTCGGCCTGCTCCTGGTCGATCACTTCCGCGTTCTCCCCGCGGGCGCTGAGGACCGCTGAGCGGCTCGTGAGGCCGGACCGGATCGCGGCCTTGTCCGCCTCGACATCCTGGACGGGGTTCATGTAGGGCCAGCCGTGCGGCTGCCACTTGACCGCTTGCCAGGTGGCCGGATCGTCGTAATAGGCGGAAGGGACCTCAAGGGCGCCACTCAGCACGGCCCGCGTGAACCAGGCCGCCCAGATCGGCCGGCAGACCTGGAAGGCGAAATGTTGCTGCAGCTGCTGGACGTGCCGGCGGAACTCGCCCAGGATCAGGCGCACGGTGCGGTCGTTTACCTGCCGAAGGTCACCGGTGAAGATCTCGTACGGCACACCGGCCGCAACACCTCCGCCCATGAGCTGCTGCCGCATGAAGCCTTCGTAGGTCTCGCCGACGCTCGGCGGATCGGAGAACTCCACGCTCTCACCGGGGGCGAGTTCCTCGAAGGCGCCGGGCTCGAGCCCCACCGCGGTGCGATCGCCGATCGTCTCGATCGGCTGCCCGGTGATCGGATCGAGCTCGGCATCGCCCGCGCCGGCCGGCCGCGTCACGAAGCCGGCGAAGAGATTGCTGATTTGCTGCCGGAGGAGCGTGGCGTCATCGAACCGATCCAGATCCTTGAGCTTCACGAGTGCGGCCGCGAGGCGCGGGATCCCGCGGATCTGCCCCGGTCGCTCCGGGCTGTAGAGATGGCAGACGGTCTCTGCGGGGACGCGCACGAGCTCCGACGTGTCCAAATCTTGCCACTCGCCAGGGCGCTGGCGGTACATCCAATAGGCCACGCGCTTGCCGATCGGGCTGAACTCGATCCCGGCGCGGATCCGGTTCTGGCCGTTCATCGCGTCGTACGTGTGCGGGCAGAACTCCGGCTCGATGATTTGCACCTGGAAAGGCACCGGCAGCCCGTCCCCCGGCAGCCGATCGCGGAGCCGCAAGAACGCCTCGCCGGCGGCGAACCAGCTGAGGGCACCTTGCGCTTGCTGGCCGTAGAACTCGCAGGTGCCGTCGGCGTCGGAGAAATCCGTGGAGTCGAGCCACAGCTTGTGGAGTGCCTTGCGGAACCCCGGATCCGGGGCGCTGGATTGCGGCGTGATCCCGCACCCGATCAGGTTCGTGACGAGGGCGTTGATGATCGCCCGGGCGAAACCGTCATTGCGGCAGGCCGCACGGGATCGATCACGAAGGAGCGAGAGGCCCGCCAGGACACTATCGTTCGGGCCCGTGGTGGGCGCATGCCACCCGCGCGTGCGGCGGCCGGTCCCGGCGGCCTCGTAGGCCTGGACGCGGGGGCGGAGGAGAGTGATGCTGCGGGCGGATCGCGGAGCGGGATAGGATCGACCGACCGTCGCGAGCATCTAGAGGCCCTTGCCGCGGTGGTATCCAAGGAACTGCTTCGGCCGTGGAGCGCCTACTGAACGTTCGATCTCGGCGATGAGTTGACGGAGCTGGGGAAGATCGTGGCTCGTCCACGATCGATCGCCGAAGGTGACGCTCTTCCCCGTCGTCAGCGCTTTGAGATACGCAGCCTTGGCAGCATCCAGGTCCGCCTGCGTCCAGTGCATCCGCTCCCCCCGAGGGGCCCGAAAAGGAAAAGGCGACCCGCGGCGTGCACGCGAATCGCCTTTTCCTCGACTATGGCACCGTCGCCCCGCTGGCCGGCGGGGTTCGGGCTTAATTGGCTACTTCATCGCACACAATAGGAAAGCGCTTCCGGATTGCAAGAAAAAAGCGCAGCCTCCTCCAAAAAAGTGTGACATTTACCAAACCACTCCTAATTCGAAGACCGGTTCCGACGGCTTGGCCGGACGCTGAGCGCGGAATTCCGCGGGATCCGTAGGCCATCGGGGAATCGGAACGCCACGAGCCGTCCCGTCGAAATCCACCGCCGGATGCTGCGCTGGCTGACGCCGAAATGGACGGCCAGTTCATCGATGCGGAATGATGGCTTGTTCGGCAATCCACTCCCGTCTACCATCCCTCGCCTCCACTGTTGCGCTGCAGGTAGGAGGAATAGCGCCGGCGCTGCGGTGCTGGTGGACGCGCCGACGCAGACGTTGGACCAGGCGTCTCGGCCATTCGCGGCGTAGGTGCCGTCCCGCGGAGCGGGAGCCCGCGCAACCGCTCGGCCCAGCGGTCGAGCTGCGCGTTCAGGAGCTTCATTGCGGCGTAAGCCATCACATAGCAGTCAAGGGCCTCGTTCCGCGGACGGATCTTCCGCCAGAATTCCTTCCGGGCGCCTTTCTCGAACCGCGTGACGAGCACCTCGCTCGTGAGTTGGAGCGTGAGCTCCTCATCCGCCCACTCTGCCAGGGGGATATGCACGAATCCGGGCCCGGCTTCGGAGAGCTGCAGCCGGCCCATGAGGAGCGCCTTGGCCGTATCCACCCCGATCGTGTAGAGCGGGACCTGGCGCTCACCCCGGCCCCAGCGGCGAGGCGAGGGCGACGACGTGATCGGCCGCTGCCCGTCGCGCCCGATCGTGGCGAACACGCGCCGCGCGGCATGGCGGGCGGCATAGTCGTAGACCATCGTCGTGCGGTGGCCCGCGCTGTCGATACACGCGGCGTGGATCATGAGCGACGTCTCCCGTGCGTGCTGGTAGACGTTCGCCAGCGCCTCATCGAGCATCGCCCAGGGCGCCGCGGTCGAGGTGTCCCCCGGGAGCGTCCACCGGTCAATGAGCCAGGATTCCTCGCCCGGCCCCCAGCCGACCACCAGGCCCTCCAGGCGGTCATCCTGGGTATCGATCCCGACCGTGATCGCGCAGACACCATCGGGGGCCTCGATGCCGGAACCGTATGGCTCGCGCCGCAGCAGCAGCCGGTTCGCGTCCACCCCCTCGCCGGCGTCCGGCTCGACGGGTTCGGCCAGGACGGTGTTCTCCCAGGTATGCATCTCGGAGCGGTCGCCCGCCTTCTGCGCATCCCGCGCGCGGAGGAAGCTGGCCACGATCTCGCGCAGGGAGGACAGCGGAGAATACGCCTCCCAGAGGTGAAAACTCACGATCCGCTTCTCGGGCCGGTCCGGATTCCCTGGGCGCCACGCGCCGTGCTGGAGGATCGCGAGCCGCTCGGCGTCGCCGAAGCCATAGCGACAGGCCGGACACACGAGCTCTGCGGTGTCGGCATTTCGCTCCGTGAAGCGCACATGCTTCCACTCGAGCGGATGCATGTGCTGGCAGCGGGGGCAGGGCACGTGGTAGCGACGTTGATCCCCGCGATGGAACCAGGCGTCGATCGGCGCGCCGACGAGCGTCGGCGAGCTGAGCATCATGATCCGCCGGCGCCGACCGAAGGCCTGGGTGCGCTTCATGGCGATCGCGATCGTGTTGCCTTCGCCCGGGAGCTCGGGCGGATAGCGGTCCACCTCGTCGAGAATCAGGACACGGCGGGAGCGCGCCGCCAGCGAGGCCGCGCTGTTCGCGCCGCCGACGGCGATATCGCCACCGCGGAACGACTTGGAAAGTGTCGTGTTAGACGATTCCTTCGCGCGCTTCTTGCTCACGCGCTCCTTGAGCGCTGGACTCGCGTCGATCACCGGCTCCAGACGGTTCTTGGCGAAATCCTTGGCCATCGGATCCACGGTCGGCTCGACCACGAGGATCGGCGAGGGATCGTGCGCCATGTGGTAGGCCACGACACAGACGGCCGCTGCCGTTTTTCCGACCTGACTGCTGGCCCGGACCACGACGATCTCAACGCCGGGCTCGTGGAAGGCGTCCATGATGCCCGCGAGGTACGGCGTGAACGCGGTTTGCCAATGCGAGCCGGCCAAGGGTCCGCTGGTCACGATGATCTCCCGATCCGCGAATGCCGAGACCGTGAGGCGGGGCGGCGGGGCGTAGCCGCGGCGGACCACGCGGAGCAGATCGCGCGCATTCATGCCGCGGCGGCGGGCTTGGCGCCCGCGAGTTCGTTCAGCGCATCTTCGACGGCTTCGAGCAATTGCGCCTCCACGGCGCTGGGGCCCTCGAGGGTGGCGATCCGGTGGAGGCGATCGGCGAGGGTCACGGGCAGATGCAGCAGTTTCCGGCGCACGGCGGCGACATGCTGTGACCAGACGCGCTCCACATCGTCGCGCTGCAAGAGATTGCCCGCGCGGATCTCGGCGGTCTGGCGGTTGAGTTCCGCCTGCGAGAGTTCCTTCTGGATTCGGGCTTGCTCGAGGCTGGAGGTCTTCGTGGCCGCTTCATCGCGGAGGATCTTCCACGTGCGGCAGGCGGCCTCGTCGTAGAGGGACGGACGGCCGCGCGCGCCACGCTTGGCGATCGGCATCCCGTCGCGCTCCCACTTGGTCACGGTCAACATGTGGACGCCGAAGGCTGCCGCGAGGTCGCGGCGGGTGAGGAGTGCCGGCGTCGTCTTCGGTGCCCTTTTGCGCTTGCTATGCGTCTTGGCCATTAGCCCTTTGGTACTCCTGGAGTCTGGAGAAATTGTGCGAGGCCGCCGACCCGCACTCGCGGCTGACTCCAGGGGCCCCCGGCACGTGCGCATCACCGCACTGCATCGAGGACGAACCGGATGACGCGATACCAGATCCACCCAGAGCATCCCGCCGAGAGCCCACAGATCATCGCGCCGAGCCACGCCAGCTCGCCATCGCCCGGCAGGTGATCCCACTCGTCGGTCATGATCTCCGCCCCCATCGTGGCAGATGGTCTCGTCCAATCCGTGCGAGGCGCTCGGTGTCTTGAGATGGCTTCTCCAGTCGCGCCACGATCGCGGCCAGGTCGCCTTGGCAGATGGCGCACTCGGCCCGGTGCTGGGGATCCAGCGCCATCGACTCGGCGAGTCGCCGCGCCGCGCCCTCGTCGAGTCCCCGCGCCTTCAGCCGCTCGAGGTGGTGCAGCACGGAAGCGGGAGGCAACGGCGTGCGATCACCGTCCTTGGTGCTGAGTTGCCGCGCCATCTCCCCGGCGAGTTGCCCGATCAACGCACCGGTGCTGGTGTTATGACCGCCCTGCGACGTGAGCGTGAAACCGCCAGACTGGATCTCAAGGTCGCGATTCGCGCAGGCCTCGCAAATGATCCACAGCGCCTTTGCCTTGGGAAATTTCCCGCCGCATCGCAGGCACTGTGGGACGAGTTTCTCCGGCACTGTCGGCTCGTTGACGAACGCCGGAAGATCGCCATCGTCCAGATCCGCCCGCGGCTTCAGGTTGCGCTTCATGCGGGCCTCCTCGCCATCGCCTCCAGATCCTTGGTGAGCCACCCGAGGAGCCGGGACTCCAGATACTTTCGCTCCCTCGACCGTTTATGCGGCCGTGCTGCAAAGTACTGGTTCCACTTCCTGAGTCTTGCCCCTAGCCACGCAGCATCGGCCACGCCGTAGGGCTCGCAGGCGGCAAGGACCTGATCCCAAAATCCAGCGGACTCGCTGACATTGACCAGACTCAGGTTGGGGCACTCATCCAGGATCGCTTTCAGGACCGGGTCGAGTCCATTCCCGTTCCCTGGGTGTTGAGGCGGTGGAGCCGGCGCCCCGTCGCCGGCTAGGGTGCTGGGTTGTTCCGAACATACCTCCGCCTCACGACTCACGACTCTCGCCTCACGACTCACGACTCCCGACGCGGGCGCGCGCGCGAGCCGCAACTTGCCGCAAATTGCCGCGAGTTGCGGCGAAGTGGCATTTGGCGGGGCTTTTTTACAAGGAGGACTCGGGAACTTCGGTTTCGATTCCCGACTCCTTTGGTGTCGTCTAAAGGCGACAATATGGCCGTAGATTCGCGGGTCGTTCTCAACTTGGTAGAGATGGATGACCGGATCGTCCCCTGAGGCGAGCTCGTCCCGGACCTCCCGCATCTTCGTCACCGTCCACCCCTTCGGCTTGCGTTCGAAGAGGCGGGAGAGCAGCACCTCAGGGTCCGCGTCAAAACATCCGTAATCATCAGCGGCCACGGTGAGGCGCCACCAGGCACGCTCAGCGGCATCCGACAGGAGTTGCAGGCTCCGGGAACTACGCGCGCGGTCTCGAATAATGCGATCTGGCATACCTGCCTCAAACGCGCCAACGAGGGGAGGGGACACGCCGTCCTGGTCGCCTGCCTGCTGGTGGTCCCCGTTCCGAGCGCATCGCCTCACCCTCTCCTGTGCCAGCCGCGCACTTCACATTCGTGCCGAGCGATCTCCGCCGCCTGGCGACCAGTTGGACCCAGGCCGCCTCGACGAGGCGCGCCTCTTTCGTGCCCGTAGTCTCTGTGTCGAAGAGTAATGTCCGCACGCTGCGCCTCCTGTCTGGATTAGACGAGCGTGCCGGTCATCATGCGGAGGTGGCTCCGCAACTTCTCCAGCGCCTCGATCGGGGCCTTGTCCAGCGGCTCTGACGTGAATTTCCGCTGGAGGCCGACGCGGTCCCGCGCGGACATCTTGCGCTTGTCCTGGAGGGAGACGATCTCCTTGATGAGCGTGGCCCGGTCGGACGCCTCGCTCACTCCCGGCTGACCGGCCTGGCTCGCCTCCGCCTGCTCCTGCTGGCGGATGGCCGCTTGCTCGTCGGGGGAGGGCTCGGCTGTGGCCTCCTGTGCCGTCTGGGTGGCCGCAGGCTGTGCGTTCGCTGCCTGGGAGGTATCTGGGGGGGGCGTCTTGGGTGGATCCGTAGCCTTCTGGAAGCCGAAACTCGACTTCCCGGTCGGTTGCTCGGCCGGATCGGTCGGGAACCAATCCTCGCGCTTCGACATGCCGTCCCGGAGCGAGGAAAAGACCTTGCGGAGGCTGACGAGCTCGTTCTCGTTCGTCGCGTCCAGCACATGCCCCAGGCGCTTCTCCAGCATCTCGGTCGTCACGCTGATCTCCACGAACGCCGCGGCCATCTTGCGGACGCGATCAATGAGGGGCTCGGTGTTGTCCCCCTTCAGGGTCTTGTCGCATTCCGCTTCTGCCGCGTCCACGATGTCCCCGGGGATCAGCGCCAGGATGCACGCCCGCTTGCGCCGTGCTCCCTGGTTCGCCACGAGCTCGTAGATGTCCCGCGGGTCACTGAGCTTTTGGTTGCCCCCCTTGGCCTCGGATTTCTCGCGGACGTGCTCGATAGTGAAGACCTTTACGTCGCGGCTGTTCGTCTCCAGGTCCCACGCATACGCCATGGCGAGCGACTCGCCGTCCCGCCGCTCCAGCTCGATGACGCCGGACTCGAAGTTGCCCCAGTTCTGCGCGAGATGCTCGGCCAGCCGGATGCTTGGGCCAGTGACCTTCGTCCCCCCGCGCGGGTAGGCGTAGGCGGACTGCTCGGCGAGCGCTCTCCGCTTGCAGCCCTGGAGGATGCGGGCATACGCGGCGTTGATGTCCCGCGGAAATTTCTTGGCCACCACCATGGCCGCCTGGACTTCTTGGGCGGCCCGACTGGTCGCGATCTCCAAACTTGATCGCTCTTGCCTCGCGAGGGCCGTGCCGTTCTCGGGATCAAGGACTTGCATGGGGCTCCTCCTTTCGCTCTCGGAGTTTGTACGTCGTCTCGGTCGTCACGGCCTCGGCGGCCTTCAGTTCCGCCATGACCTGGTCTTTCGTCTTCGCCTTCTTCCCCTTGGGCGCCTTGTCGCCGATCGCGTCCAGGAGCGCCGTCTTGCCGATCTTGACGCAGCCGGCGAGCTCCTCCTGGGTGAGATAGCCGCTCAGGATCGGCCACGCCGGGAGCGGCTGAATGGTGTCCCGCGGCTCACCAACGAGGGCCAGCTCCCGGCCGTTGCCGAGGGGCAACGCGCCGTGCACGGCGATGTCCTGGCGGATCAGGTCGTCGATGCGCTTCAGGATCTGCTTTGCGAGTTGCAGCTTGCCCGAGGTGTAGAGCGCGGCAAAGAGCGGCCGGATGATCCCGTCCGGCGCGGCCTCGAGGACGGCGGGGACGTCCTCTCGCAGCTCGGTGATGGCCGAGCGCACGAGGGCCTGCCTGGCCGGGCAGGTCGCGAAGCGGGGGCAGTACTGGCAATGATCGCCGGCGGTGTAGCGGCCGTCCCAGCGCACGATCCGCGCGGTCAGCTCGTCCTCCCAGGCCAGGACATCGTCGGCGGTGATGAGGACGGTCTCCTGGCTCCAATCACGGAGCCAGACGATCGAGGCCTTGACCTGCCGGACGCTCGGGTGTGACGCCACGAGCAGGGTGGCGTACCCCATGAGCTGCGCGTAATAGTCCGGCTGCTTGTAGCCACTCTTCCAATCGAGGAAGTTCGCCCAATCGCTCCCCAGCGCCACCACGTCGAGGTGGCCGCTCAGCGCGAAGGAGGGCGTCTCGTAGGCCAGGTGTTCCTCGGTGGATGGGTTGGGGTAGTAGTCCCGCACGGCCCGCCAGGCATGGGAGCCGTAGGAGACCAGCCGGCCCAGATCGTCGGCGTCCACGCCGTACTTGAGCGCGAACAGGCGCACGTCCGGATACTCGCCGTTCTGATTGAGGACCATCTCGGCCAGGACGGCGTGGACGGCCGAACCCAGCGCGCCGGCCTCATGGGCGATCTCGATCCGGAGCTCGCCCGGATCCTGGCGAAGCGAGCCGGGACACCTGAACGCTAAGGGGAGCGAGGAACAGCGGAGCTTCATGCCGGCAGTGTCTCCTCACCAGCCTTCAGCGCCCTCTTGTTGATCCGCGTCAACCGGTCACGCAGTTCGTGAATCGTCGCATCCCGTTCTTGGAGGGCCTCCCGCGCACGATCCATGGCCGCTTCGTGCTCCTGCCGGGTCACGATGGGCGCGTCGTACTCGATGAGGGCGTGCTGCGGACCCGCGTAGGCCCGCGCCATCTCTTCGCTCACGATCCGTACGCGGTAGACGGATTGCGAGCCGAACAGCTGGGATGCGAAGTGGTCTCCGTCCGGCACGTCAATCTGCCACAGTCCGCCATTCTCACCTGGCTTCGTCAGACGGCCCGCCAGCGTCATATGCCCCATCAGTTCGACAATGGCCCACACATCGGTATTCCCGCTCACGAGCGCACCTCCTTCACTTCGCCTGCCTCGATCGTGAATCCCTCGCCGTCTTCCCGGGTTGTCGCGAGCTCGACCCAGACCTGGACGTTGTTCGACTCGGCCCACTCCTCCACCGTGGCCAGCGCCTCCTCGTCGAGCAGGCTCCCCTCGCGCAGGAGGACGACGCGGATGGTCGGGTTGAGCGCGAGCGCGAGCGCCATGCTCACGCGCAGCTGCTCCGAGCTGGCACAGTCCGCCAGCGGCACGTCCTGGTACGTGACGACGTATCCGCCCTTCCCGTCCTCCGCGATCGCCAAGCCGGGCAGCGGGAAGGCGGCCGCCGTCAGGAGCGCCGTCTTGCGCCGGTCGAGGGCCTCGATCTGCGCGGTCAGCGTGTCCGACTCGGTCTGGTACGCGGCCGCGGCCTGCACGAGTCGCTCGCGCGTCTGGTTCGCGCGCACCCTGGCATTGACCGTCTCGGCCTCGCGCATCTGCGCGCTGACGGCCGCGAGGTCCGGATCCACGAGGGCCCCGACCAGGGCGCAGGATTCGTTGAGATGCATGGTGCACTCGGCCAGTTCCGCTTCGGCGTCCACGAGCGCCGCCTTGAGCTGCTCGACCCGCTCAGCAGCGCGCGCGTGCGCATCCTGGATCCCCCGCCACTCTGTGCGCTGCTGGTTGTGCTGTTCGATGACGCCAAGACGCCGCTGATATTCGGCCAGCAGATCGGCCGTCGAGACTTCTGCGCGCGGTGCATCGGGGTAGTGCGTCGACTGCGCGGCCGCGCCTTCCGCCTGTTTCACCTGCCGGTTGACCAGGGTCCGCTGGTCGTACAGCTCCTTCCGGGTGGCATCCAGGCTGCGGGGATCCTCGGGGAGCGAAAGGACGTCGAGCAGCATCTGGACCTGATCGGCGGGTTTCTTCCCGGTGAAGTCCAGCGGGTCGAAGCCGATGCCCTGGCCGCAGAGCTCCTGTAAGAACTCCGCCGGTTTCGCTACCGGTATCTTTCCAGCCCCCTCTTTCCGCTCGACCGTCAGATAGGTATTGGTCTTCGTCCAGGTGCGTTTGACTATGAATGGGCCAATATCGGCAATGACTCTGGCTGAAGATTCTCCATTCCGCAGCGTGTTCCCGTGCGCGGCCTTCGGATTCAATACCCGCTCAATGGAGTCGAGAAGTGAGGATTTCCCGCTTCCGTTCTTGCCTTTGACGGACACCACACCATGTGTTTTTGGCGTCACGCAGACCGCCTTGATTCCTCGAACGTTTTCTGCCTGCAATCCGATAATCGTTAGTGCTGATTCCATCGGCCACCTCCGGCGACGCGCCAAACATGCCCCGGTCGGACCCCATATTTCTCTGCGAGTTCGCGCGCATTCTTCCCAGGAATGTAGTCCCGCCTGATCGCGAGCACCTGCGCACCGGTCAGCTTGGCCATACCGTTCTTGGCGCCGGATACCGTCCGTCTCTTCGACTTGCAGTCCGCGACATTCTCTTGGTGCGTTCCAAGAAAGAGATGATCTGGCCTGACGCACAAGCGATTGTCGCACGCATGGCACACGAATAGGCCTGGACCGATAGGACCGACGTTCAACAGAAACGAGTAGCGATGCGCGGTCACCATCTTTCCGTTAAGACCAAACTCGCCGTATCCAGACCGCGCGAAAACAGATGCGGTCCATAGCCAGCAGCCATCAGTCTTCTTCACCTTTGCCCAGAATCGCTGCTCGGCTGGGCGCCTTCGATTGTGCCCGTGGACGAACCGTTGCGGTTGCCCGGCCACTAATCCTCGCGCTCTCCAGGCCTGCTGCGCGGGAGTTGTCTTTTGACCGCATCCACACTCGCACAGGCCGTTCTCGCTCATCGCATACCTCCGGCGAGCAAGGGAAGCTCGGTCGCCTCCACCAGAGTCGTCTTGCGCGCGGGTTCCTCACATGCCGCGACGCGGATACGCACTTCCGCGTGGAGTCCGTAGACCTTCCGGCTGTGCCCGTAGCTCCAGATTTGGCCGTCGTCGCGGAAAACGATGCCCTTCATGCCGTCCACGACACCCTTGATGAGGTTGTCGAGGTCGGGCTTGACCGGCCGCGCGAGCTCGCCGGCCGTGCGCAACTCGGCCAGCTTGCGCTTCGACCAGGAGGCCGTCGGCAGGAACATGAAGACCAGCTCCACGGACACCGGGCCCTCGATCGGCCGCTGCCCCGCCATGGCCCGGGCCGCGAACTCCGCCACCGTCGCCTTCCAGATCCGGCTCTCGGCGGGGTCGTACTGCTGGGCGAAGGTGGCACCGTTCCGCAGCTTCACGACGCGGTGGCGGGAGCGGGCCTGGGGAATCGGAGTGCCAGGAATTGCGAAGGTCAGCGTCCTCATGCCACGACCACCGCCGGTGTTGCTCGGCCTCGCCGTCCGCCACGCCGGGGAGCAGGCTCGGGGTCGATCG